>OGQZ01001824.1_pt1 | contig 15456 bp, 14 predicted proteins | sample 1553321 | NCBI WGS metagenome assembly OGQZ01 (sample SAMEA2579958, study PRJEB22360) | human gut metagenome | reverse complement strand
TAGTTATCAATACACCGGCTCCTGCGCTGGCACATGCCATTTATCGCGCAACAGGTGTGTGGCACAGGACAGTTCCGTTTACCCCGGAGAAAATACTTATGGGAATGGCAGACCCTGACTGGCAAGAGAAGGACCTTAGAGTGAAATGATTCGTATCATATACATGGCGGCTGGAAACAGCCGCCGTTTTGGAAGTAACAAGCTGTTTTATGAGCTGGATGGAAAACCTATGTACAGACATCTGCTTGAACGTTTGATAGAAATTAAAGATAGATATAATAAATTAAAAAATACAGGAACTAATAAGCTTTTAGACCGTGATGAAATGGATGCTGATACTGTTATTGATACTTATATTGGCACAGACATCGGTTTATCAAAAAAGGCTGGAAAAAAGACAAAAAATGCTGAATCGAATAACCCGGTCATAGATATAACCGTCGTTACACGTTACAGGGAAATACTGGACTACTGCTCATCTATCCCTGATTGTCATGCAGTCTTAAGTCCGGACAGCGAAAAAGGCATATCCTACACCATAAAAGCAGGAATTATGGCGGTGCAGGAGCAGAAAAAGACCGGTATGCAGGACTACTACATGTTTGCAGTAGCTGACCAGCCATATTTAAAAAGTCAAAGCGTGATTAAATTAATAGATAAAGTGCTTGAAAATAAAGGAAATATGAAATCAGTTTTTTCACTTCGCTGTGGAGATACCGTAGGTAATCCGTGTGTATTTCATTCATCACTCATCCCACAGCTTTTATCACTGGAGGGTGATAAGGGTGGCAGAAGTGTGGCAAAGAAGTATGACTGTGTATATGTGGATATCGCAGATGAACGTGAGCTGATGGATATAGATATCTTATCAAATTCAAAACATACTGTGACATTATAAAAGCTATTATGAAAGAGCACTGTATCAGTGCATACCGAATGTATATTTTATTCAAATTCCCATATACTACCTCCAAAGCATGAATGCAAATGCAAAAAAGTAACCGGAGGACAATAAAGTGAAAATCACAGGATTGACCAGAAGAGTAGATTCCCTCGGCAGAATAGTCATACCAAAGGAGCTTCGCAGGATGCTGCATATAAAAGAGGGAAGCCCACTGGAAATATATATGGATGCGGACGAGACGATAGTGCTAAAGAAGTATTCGCAGGTGGGAAGCCTGAAGAATATATCACAGGCATATGCCCAGAGCCTGTCAAAGGTAACAGGAGCCATGGTATGTGTGGCGGATAGGGATGAGATAATAGCGGCAGCCGGCAAAAACCACAAAAATTATATAGGCAAGGCTTTGTCAAAAGAGCTCGAGAATATTATGGATAAGAGAAAAAGTGCATTGTACAGTAAAAAAGACGATACCCTGATACCTGTGGTAAAGGACGATAAAGCTGACTGTGAAGCGCAGGCAATAGCAGTAATAGTGCATGATGGTGATAGCGCGGGAGCCGTTATACTGTGTGTTTACGATGAAAAAGCAGATAAGTCTGAGATTGCCGAAAAGCTGGCGGGTGCAGCAGCAGAATTTCTGGCTGACCAGCTTGGCTAGAGATAGCAAAAAGCATTGTAAAAAACTATTTACTTGACTACAACAGTAATAAAGATGTAAAATAGCTTGATAAAGGGAGCAATTAGCTTCCTTTTGTGCTATAAAGGTATAATAGAAAATTAAGCAATTATTAATTATCTGATGTAGAGGCATTGTAGTATAATAGACAGTACATATTGGATATAGTTGTCAATTATCTATAAAGTATGCCGATATACAATGGTATACCGATAGTTTGGAGGTAACGTTTAGAAATGGCAAAACAGAAAAAGAAAAAGAAGAAAAAGCAGCATCGCGTTTTCTGGTTTTTCATAAAGCTTCAGATTTTTCTGATGGTACTGATTCTTGGTGGATTATGCTTTTATTACTTTGGAGGCTATGCAGACAAGGTGGCGAAGCTTCACTCAGAGGCGGTAGAGCTCGTGCAGAAATCTGACAAAAACACATTTTTACCGGCGAGGACGAGTACACTCTACGATACAAACGGTGATGAGATATCCGAGACGGCCACTACCAAAAAGGCTGACTATGTGAAGTATGAGGATATACCGCAGAACTTCGTAAACTGCATGGTCAGTATCGAGGACAAGAAGTTCTACAAGCACAATGGTGTGGACCTAAAGGCAATAGTGCGTGCCGCAAAGTCAATTATAAAAAACAAGAGAATTACTCAGGGTGGCAGTACCATCACGATGCAGCTCGCCCGAAATATTTATCTGGATACGAACAAGAACTGGCAGCGAAAAGTCAAGGAAATGTTCATAGCAATGGAGCTTGAAAGGAAATATTCAAAGAACGATATTATGGAGTTCTACCTGAATAATGTCTATTTCATGAACGGATATTATGGTATTCAGGCAGCGTGCCATGGCTATTTTAACTGTGAGCTTTCGGATCTTGATTTGTCGCAGACTGCCTTTTTGTGTGCGATTCCGAACAGCCCGACATACTATGACCCGATAAACAACAAGGATCATACATTGACACGTCGCAATCTTATATTGAAAAATCTAAGGGAAGATGGCAAAATCACACAGCAGGAATATGAGGCCGCTATAAACGAGGAGATAACCCTAAACATGCCTGAGAAGGATGACACGGTCAAGTACAATTATGTGGATACCTATGCATATTACTGCGCTACGAGGGCGCTCATGGAGAATGAGGGCTTCAAGTTCAAGTATTACTTTGACTCAGACGATGAAGAAAAGGAGTATGATGCTTCATATGATGAGATGTATTCATATTGTCAGAAAAAGCTCTACTCAGACGGTTACAAGATTTATACATCAATTGATCTGACTATGCAGCAGCAGCTTCAGGATTCAATTGACCTGACGCTTTTGGACTTTACAGACACGACCGATGATGGCACATTTAAGCTGCAGAGTGCTGCAACCTGTATAGACAACGACACAGGCGAGGTGGTTGCAATAGTTGGTGGACGAAGCCAGGATGCGGTCAGTCATACGCTAAACCGTGCTTTCCAAAGCCATCGTCAGCCGGGAAGCTCAATCAAGCCGCTCATTGTGTATACACCATCATTTGAGCGTGGTAAGACACCGGATACCATCGTAAATGACCACAAGTTTGATGGAGGACCGTCTAACTCGGGTGATTCATATTACGGTGATGTGACTATCAGGTTTGCCGTTCAAAAATCACTGAATACTGTAGCATGGCAGCTATATGATGAGCTCACGCCAAAGGTAGGCTTACAGTATCTCAAGGATATGAATTTTACCAATATTGTAAAGGATGACTATGTCACAGCAACAGCACTTGGAGGTTTTACAACAGGTGTATCCACACTGGAGATGGCATCTGCATATTCAACACTTGAGAACGATGGAATGTACAGGAATCCGACATGTATTAAGTCGATTGTGGATTCTGACAACAATATCATATATACATCATCGCAGAAGGACACCGTCATATATACAGAGACAGCATCGCGTATGATGACAGATGTCATGACAGATGTTATGAAATCAGGAACCGGACGTAGCGCTAATCTGGACAATGGCATGCCTTGTGCCGGCAAAACCGGAACCACAAACGATAAGAAGGATGGCTGGTTCTGTGGCTTTACCAGATACTACACCACATGTGTATGGGTAGGCTGCGATATGCCTGAGACAGTCAAAAAACTGACAGGAAGCTCTTACCCGGCAGAAATATGGAAGAACTACATGGATCAGATACATGCTGACCTTACACCAATAGATTTCCTGCCATATGCCCAAATATCGGATGATTATCAGGACAGCCAGGATACACCTGCCGATGACCAGACGCAGAATAATCCTACAGATCAGACTGTGACCACACCTGATGCAGGAACCACCACACCGGATCAGACCACAACAGACCCGAATAAGACAGATGCTGCTGGTGGAAATCATGAAAAAACACCTACTACACCATCAGAAAATCCATCAGGTGGAGCCGGAGACAGTGGTTCAGCCGGAGGCACAGGTGGAGCTGGAGACAGTGGTTCAGCCGGAGACACAGGTGGAGCCGGAGACAGTGGTTCAACCGGAGGTGCAGGTGGAGCTGGAGGCAGTGGTTCAACCGGAGGTGCAGGTGGAGCTGGAGGCAGCGGTTCAACTGGAGGCACAGGTGGAGCCGGAGGCAGTGGTTCAACCGGAAATACAGGTGGAATTACAGGAGGAGAAAGCGGTGCCACCGGAGGTGTAGCCCAGTAGATTTTCCGGACATTAGTGCAACAAAATAATTTTAAGGCTTCAAAAGTCATATTATGCATTTTAAATTGATAAATTTGCACATGCTGACGTACTTTAAATGGAAAGAAGATAAAAAATGTCATTATTTGTAACTTACAGTAAAACAGACGGAGTATACAACCTCACACTGGCTGGCTTTACAGCACTCGTAATCATCATGATCGCAATACTGTTAGCCGGCTGTGCCATATTTGGCAAGAACAAAAGAATAGGGGCAAAGCAGCTTGTATTTTCGGCGATGGCCATAGCACTTGCGACAGTTACATCATTTATCAAGCTTTTCAGCCTTCCAATGGGAGGCTCTGTGACACTGCTTTCAATGTTGTTTATCGTATTAATCGGATACTGGTACGGAGTGGGGCCTGGACTTACGGCAGCAGTGGCATACGGCATACTTCAGCTTGTGACCAATCCATATATAGTGAGCCTTCCGCAGATGCTTGTAGATTACATATTCGCATTTGGAGCGCTCGGACTCGCTGGAGTGTTTGCTAACAAGAAATATGGACTTGTCAAGGGGTACATAGTGGCAGTCATAGGTAGATTTTTCTTTGCAGTGCTGTCGGGAGTTGTGTTCTTTGCAGCATACGCACCTGTCACGATAGGAAACAAGATGATAGATGCGCTCATATATTCAGTGACCTACAACGGCTCATACCTTGCAGTAGAGGAAATTATCACAATCATAGTGATATCAATCCCACCGGTTAAGAAGGCGCTCGACTATGTGAAGCAGATGGCGAACAGCCGGTAGATAATCTATATTTAAATAATTAAAATATGTAAAAAAGAGCAGAATAGGTAGAAATACTTGTCCTGCTTTTTTTAGTATTCGAAAAAAGTAAAATAAAACACTCGAAAAACATAAAATAAAACACTCGAAAAACATAAAATAACCTTGTATAATCTGTGAATTAAATGGTATAATAACCATGAAGGGAGCAGATATTTATGGAATATATAAGCAGAATTGTTGATGATGTGATAGATAGAAAAACAGAGGCATTTAATGCAGTGAGCATCACAGGACCAAAAGGATGTGGAAAGACAAGAACAGCAAGAGAACGATGTAAAACTGTTATTGAATTTCAGGATGAAGACAAGAGAGAGGGGTATCTTGCAGTAGCAGAAACTGCACCTAAGCTCTTTTTAAAGAATCCTAAGCCAATACTGTTTGACGAGTGGCAGGATGCCCCAAAGATATGGGGAACAATAAGAAAAGCGTGCGATGACAATCCGGAGAGTGTAGGAGAGTTTTATCTGACAGGCTCATCAAGTAAGAAGATTAATACACCCCATACAGGTACAGGACGAATAACAGAGGTTACGATGTACCCTATGACTTTGTTTGAGACAGGAGAATCAAACGGAAGCATATCGTTGTTTAAATTATTAGAAGATGAAGCATATGATATTGATGGACTTACCACAGATATAAAGCTTGAGGATTTGTTTTTTGCGGTCTGTAGAGGTGGATGGCCGAGATGCATGGCACTTTCAAAGGACAGTGCAAAGCTTGAAATAGCTAAGGATTATTATAGGCAGATTTATCAGAAGGACATATCAGCGATTGATGGAGTAAACAGAAATCCGGAATGGGCAAGGACACTGCTTTGGTCGTATGCCAGAAATATGGCTACTACAGCAAAACGCAAGAATATATTTTCAGATGTAAAAGCCACACAGAATGTTACAGATGTAACGCTTTCTTCATATATAGATGCTCTGGAGCTATTGTATGTTGTAAAGGATATAGATGCCTGGACACCGCATTTGCGTTCGAAAACAGCTATCAGAGCTGCCAAAAAGCATATATTTGTTGATCCCTCTATAGGATTGGCTGCGCTTGGTGTTAATCCGGACTATTTTATCAACGATTTGGATCTATTTGGGCATGTATTTGAAAATATGGTGCTTAGAGATTTACTTGTATTTGCTGAAAAGCACAATGCCAGAGTGATGCATTATACAGATGATATGGGCGTAGAAGCAGATGCAGTCTATCAGTTGGAGGACGGCCGTTATGCGCTTATTGAAATAAAAACCGGAGTGAACAAGATTCCGGAAGCGGAAAAATCCTTGCTGCGATTCAAGGATATTATCTTAAAATATAATGAGAAAGCATTGGAAAAAGAAAAACATCCACGTGATGTATATAAAGAACCATCGGCACTGATTGTGATTTGCGCAAATGCAACCATGGCATATACCACGGAGTCAGGAGTTCGGGTTGTGCCGGTTGGGTGTTTGAGAGATTAATATAGAGCAGACTGTAAAATTGAGCTGACCACTCATAATTACAGTCTGTTTTTTAGTGTATATTATTGTCATAGTGTAAGGGAGCAGGCGGGCAGAAAATTGCCCATCCAATGAGTTTGTACGAAGCTGCTTAGAGGCTGTTGGAATTGTAATAGGTACACAGCAGCGCACGTGCATGGAAGCACGGGCGAGGCGTTGCCGCGCTAAGGACGGCGCGTAAAAGCCGGCTGCGTCAGGCATAGAAAACCTGACTTACAATTCTTACAGCCTCTTGGCTGCTGGTAGGAAACGTTTTGGATGGGTAATTTTCTGCCCGCCTGCTCCCGTACCATATAAAAAATGAAAAATAAAAATACTTTGACTTGACAACTATTTTAAATGTGATATACTTTCACTGTCAAATGATTTGATGATGAAAATATTTGACATGCAAACTAGTGCAAATATACCAGCACACAAAACCGAAAATAAACACAGAAAAAGGAGAACAGAAATATGTTGGAGAAAATCAAGGAAATCGTAGCAGATCAGTTAGGAATCGACGAGGATGATATCAAATTAGAGTCAAACTTCAAGGAGGATCTTGAGGCAGATTCATTAGATCTTTTCGAGCTTGTAATGGCACTCGAGGAGGAGTACGGAGTAGAAATTCCTTCAGAGGATTTAGAGAAAATCGCAACAGTAAACGACATCATTGAGTATCTTAAGAACAAAGGTGTAGAGGCTTAAAAGACATGGAGACAAGAATAACAAAGCTTCTTGGAATCAAATATCCGGTCATTCAGGGTGGCATGGCATGGGTAGCAACCCATGAGCTTGCCAGCGCTGTGTCCAATGCAGGCGGACTTGGCATCATCGGAGCAGGCGGAGCCCCGGCTTCATGGGTAAAGGAGCAGATAGTCGCTGCAAAGAAGGAGACAGATAAGCCGTTCGGAGTCAACCTCATGCTTATGAATCCGGAGGCCGATGAGATAGCAAAAATCATCGCCGAGGAAAAGGTAAAGGTAGTCACCACCGGCGCAGGAAACCCTGCAAAGTACATGGACATGTGGAAAGAAGCAGGCGTCATCGTAATCCCTGTAGTTGCAAGCGTAGCACTCGCAAAGCTCATGGAGAGAGGCGGGGCAAGTGCAGTAATCGCCGAGGGAATGGAGTCAGGCGGACATATCGGAGCACAGACTACCATGACACTTGTGCCACAGGTTGTTGATGCAGTGAGCATCCCTGTTATCGCAGCAGGCGGAATTGCAGACAACAGAGGCTTCAATGCAGCATTTGCACTCGGTGCAGAGGCAGTCCAGATGGGCACACGCTTTGTCACCGCAAAAGAATCGATAGTACATGAAAACTATAAGCAGAAGGTCATTAAGGCCAAGGATATAGATTCCGAGGTTACGGGAATGAGCACAGGCCATCCGATCAGAGTGCTCAGAAACAAGATGACCAGACAATATCTCAAGCTGGAAAAGGAAGGAGCTCCATTTGAAGAGCTCGAAAAAATGACGCTTGGCGCACTCAGAAAAGCCGTTGTGGACGGAGATACCGTATATGGCAGCGTCATGGCAGGTCAGAGCGCAGGCCTCGTAAAGAAAGAGGAAACCTGCAAAGAAATCATTGAGGATGTAGTGGGACTGAACAAATAGACAGTATTCACTTTTACATGCAAATTTAAGGATACCGGGCCGCCTGGAAAGAGTGACTTACGGTATCCTGTCAGAAATAAGGAGAAACCGAAAATGGGTAAGAGAGTATTTATGTTTCCCGGACAGGGCTCACAGTACATAGGAATGGGTAAGGAGTTTTACGATACAATGCCAAATGCAAAGGCAGTAATCGACCTTGCCAGTGAACAGACAGGCTTGGATATTCCGGCGCTTTGCTTTGAGGAAAATGACAAGCTCAACATTACAGAGTACACACAGATATGTATGCTTGCAGTTGAGGCAGCTATATATCAGGCAATCATCGACAAGGGTATCACACCTGATGTCACAGCTGGATTAAGTCTTGGGGAATATGGTGCTCTTATCGCATCAGGAGCCATGACTATGGCAGATGCATTCGCAGTTGTCAGAAAAAGAGGAATCTACATGCAGGAGGCAGTTCCTACAGGTGGAGCCATGACAGCGGTTTTAGGACTTGATCCGCAGGTCATTGAGGATATCTGCAAAAAGATAGCAGATGAGACAAATTCAGTGGTATCGGTAGCCAACTATAACTGCCCGGGACAGATTGTTATCACCGGAGAAAAGGCAGCAGTAGATGCCGCCGCAGCAGCATGCAGCGAGGCAGGCGCCAAGAGATGCGTACCGCTCAAGGTCAGCGGACCTTTCCACTCAGCAATGCTTAAGGGTGCAGGAGAAAAGCTAGCAGATGCACTTGAGAGTGTAGAAATCCACGATATCAAGGTGCCATATATCACAAACGTCACAGCAGACTATGTGAAGTCACCGGCAGATGTCAAGGATTATCTGACAAAGCAGGTTTCATCGTCAGTACGCTGGCAGCAGACCATCGAGCGCCTTATCGCAGACGGTGCAGATGAGTTCGTGGAAATCGGACCGGGACGCTCACTCAGCGGATTTATGAGAAAGATAAATAGAGACGTAAAAGTCGTAAACATAGACAAACTGGAGGATTTTGAAAAGTATGTTAACAGGTAAAAATGCCCTGGTTACAGGCGCAAGCCGTGGAATTGGAAGACAGATAGCTCTTACACTTGCCGCAGCACACGCCTTTGTAATAGTAAATTATAATGGTTCAAAGGAAAAGGCAGATGCCGTTGTTGCAGAGATAAAGGCAGCAGGCGGTGATGCAGTTTGTTATCAGTGCAATGTATCTGATTTTGACGAGTGCCAGAATATGATAACAGCGCTCATCAAGGAGTACAAGCACATAGATATCCTCGTAAACAACGCAGGAATCACAAGAGACGGTCTCATCATGAAGATGAGCGAGGCAGACTATGACGCAGTGCTCGATACAAACCTTAAGGGTGCGTTCAACACAATACGTCACATGTCACGCTATTTCTTGAAGCAGAAATCAGGAAGGATTATCAATATTTCATCAGTTTCCGGCATACTCGGAAATGCAGGACAGGCCAACTACAGCGCCAGCAAGGCAGGAGTTATAGGACTTACAAAGGCTGTAGCCAGAGAGCTTGCCAGCCGGGGAATCACAGCAAACGCAGTGGCACCGGGCTTTGTAGAGACAGAGATGACAGATGTGCTTGCCGATGCGGCAAAGGAGAATCTTTTATCACAGATTCCGCTTGGCAGACCGGGAAACACAAAGGATATCGCAAACGCAGTATTATTTTTAGCATCAGATGCAGCAGGCTACATCACAGGCCAGGTGCTGTCTGTTGACGGAGGAATGGCAATATGAGTAGAAGAGTAGTTGTAACAGGACTTGGAGCAGTAACACCAATCGGAAATAATGTGGACGATTTCTGGACATCGGTAAAGGCCGGAAAAATCGGATTTGACCACATCACAAAATTTGACACAACAGATTATAAATGTCACATTGCAGCAGAGCTTAAGGATTTTAATCCACAGGATTTTATGGATAGAAAGGCAGCAAAGAGAATGGAGCCATTCTCACAGTACGCTGTAGCTGCAGCAAAGCAGGCAATTGATGACAGCGGACTTGATATCGAAAAGGAAGATCCATACATGGTTGGATGTGCCATCGGTTCAGGTATCGGAAGTCTTCAGGCTATGGAGCGCGAGACACAAAAGCTTTATGAAAAGGGACCAAACAGAGTCAATCCTCTGCTTGTTCCGCTTATGATCTGTAACATGGCAGCAGGAAATGTTTCCATCCAGTTCGGTCTCAAGGGAAAGAGTATCAATGATGTAACAGCCTGCGCTACAGGAACAAACACAATCGGTGAGGCATACAGAAGCATCCAGTACGGTGAGGCTGACGTGATGGTAGCCGGTGGTACAGAGGGCAGTGTATGTCCTATCGGAATCGCAGGATTTACAGCACTCACAGCGCTTTCTACAGTAGATGATCCGACAAAGTGTTCACTTCCGTTTGACAAAAACAGAAGTGGCTTTGTAATGGGTGAGGGCTCAGGAGTAGTTATCCTTGAAGAGCTTGAGCATGCAAAGGCAAGAGGTGCAAAGATTTATGCAGAGGTAGTCGGATACGGCTGCTCATCGGATGCATACCATATCACATCTCCGCAGGAGGATGGCGCAGGTGCAGCAAGAGCCATGACCAATGCCATGAGCGATGCAGGTGTCACACCGGCAGATGTAAAATACATCAATGCTCACGGAACAGGCACACATCACAATGATCTCTTTGAGACAAGAGCAATCAAGCTTGCGTTCGGTGATGAGGCTGCAAATCTTAAAATCAATTCAACAAAGTCTATGATAGGACATCTGCTCGGAGCAGCGGGAGCTGTTGAGTTTATAACATGTGTGAAGGAAATCCAGGATGGATTTATACATAAGACTGTTGGCTATGAGACTCCTGATGAGGAGATTGACCTCAATTACTGCAAGGACAGCTATGAGGAGCCTGTTGAGTATGCACTGAGCAATTCACTGGGATTTGGTGGACATAATGCAAGTATTCTGCTCAAGGCTTATAAATAAATAGCTTCTGCTTTTTTAGGGGCTTCGCGCATTTAGGCTGTGAGGTCCGGTGGAGCACACAGTATATTCCTCGTGAAAAATATGAAGTCAGTCACGGCATTTTGCACGGACAGGCTGTGATATGGTGTTAGTGCTTCATGCTATTGGAGTGGATGGAACGCCGTGACAGTTAATATTTTTTATTCAGAACACACTGTGCGCTTTCCGGCTCCACGTTGTGGAGCGCGAAGCGTGTAGATAGTTTGGAGTAAATTGAGAAAGGATAGATGTATATGTCAGTTTTGAATACGCAGCAGATTATGGATATTCTGCCGCACCGCAGTCCGTTTCTTCTCATTGATACGGTTGAGGAGCTGCAGCCGGGCGTAAAGTGTGTGGCTAAGAAGAATGTGACTATGAATGAGCCACATTTTATGGGACATTTTCCGGGGAATCCGGTGATGCCGGGAGTGCTTATTATTGAGGCTTTGGCGCAGACCGGTGCAGTTGCCATTCTTTGTCAGGATGAGTGGAAGGGTAAGACTGCATATTTTGCAGGCATTAATAATGCCAAGTTCAAGCAGAAGGTGGTTCCGGGAGATACGCTGGAGCTGACCACTGAGATTATAAAGGTTAAGGGTCCTATCGGTGTGGGCAAGGCTGTTGCCAGGGTAAACGGCAAGGTTGCCTGTATGGCGGAGCTTACATTTGCAATAGGTTAATTGCATAAGGAGACATGATGAAGTTATTCAAGAAGAAAGATAAAAATATAGAGGCTGAAGAAAATTTAGCAAAGAACGCTGAGAGCGCAAAAACAGCCGCAGATGGCAAAAATGCCGGTGCAGCACAGGAAACAAAAGAGGATGTCCCTGAGACAATCGTTTGTCCCAAGTGTGGCAAGACTGTGCTTAAATCAGTTGTAAAACAGCACAAATACGTCTGCTATGAGTGTAATTATTATTTCCGTGTGCGTGCTAAAAACAGAATCAGAATGGTTTCCGACAAGGAAGCGTTTGAGCCATGGTTTACAGAGCTTACAACAGGAAATCCTCTCAATTTCCCTGAGTATGAGGAGAAAATTGCAAAGACTCAGGAGAAAACAGGACTTTCTGAGGGCATTGTCATCGGTAAGACAAAGATTTACGGCGAGGAGACAGTGCTTGGTGTAATTGATTCAAGATTTATGATGGGAAGCATGGGTCATGTAGTTGGTGAGAAAATCACAAGCGCATTTGAGCGTGCCACAGAGGAAAGACTTCCGGTTATATTATTCTGTTGTTCAGGCGGTGCCAGAATGCAGGAGGGTATTATTTCACTGATGCAGATGGCAAAGACCTCAGCCGCAGCAAAGCGTCACTCAGAGGCAGGACTTTTATATGTGCCGGTACTCACAGATCCTACAACAGGTGGTGTGACAGCCAGCTTTGCAATGCTTGGAGATATCATTCTTGCAGAGCCAAAGGCACTTATCGGCTTTGCGGGTCCTCGTGTTATCGAGCAGACCATCGGACAGAAGCTGCCTGAGGGCTTCCAGAGGGCAGAGTTCCAGCTTGAGCACGGCTTTGTGGATATGATAGTTGAGCGTGAGGATTTAAAGAAGACTCTTTACAAGATTTTACGTGCTCACAGACCTACCACTGGCTATGCCAATTTTGACCCGCTTCACTCAGACGACAATTACGAGCCGACAGAGCTTATGAAGGAGCGCGAGGCAAAGGCTAAGCCATTTAAGGTATGGGACAAGGTCAGCGCCGCAAGACAGATTAAGAGACTTGCATCGGTTGACTATATGGACTATATCTTTGATGAGTTTATGGAGCTGCACGGAGACAGATATTTCCGCGATGACCCGGCTATCGTAGGTGGAATCGCATATTTAGACGGCCAGCCGGTCACAGTTATCGGTGTTCACAAGGGAAAAGACCTTGAGGACTGCGCAAAGAGAAACTATGGTATGCCATCACCTGAGGGCTACCGCAAGGCACTGCGCCTCATGAAGCAGGCAGAGAAATTCAACCGTCCGATCATAACCTTTGTCAATACATCAGGAGCTTATCCGGGAATGGAGGCAGAGGAAAACGGACAGGGTGAGGCAATCGCAAGAAACCTTTATGAGATGAGCGGCATCAAGGTGCCAATCCTTTGTCTCATGATAGGAGAAGGCGGAAGCGGCGGAGCTTTAGCTCTTTCTGTAGGAAATGAAGTGTGGATGATGGAAAATGCCACATACTCAATCCTTTCGCCTGAGGGTTTTGCATCTATCCTCTGGAAGGACGGAAAGCGTGCAAAGGAAGCAGCAGAGGTAATGAAGATTACAGCACACGACTTAAAGGAGCTTGATGTCGTGGATGATATAATACCTGAGTTTGGCGGAGCCGACGAGGATGCTCTTTCATCAATCGGAAACTACATGAAGGGCAACATGAAGAAATTCTTGGAAAAAGAAAGCAAATTGACAAAGGACCAGCTCTTGGAGGAAAGATACAAGCGTTTCCGCAAGTTCTAGTCCCGGAAAGGAAATTCTATGAAGATAGTTGGAACAGGAAGCAGCCTGCCACAGAGAGTGGTCTCAAACGATGACCTGGCAGCCATAATGGACACATCTGACGAGTGGATCAGCTCGCGTACAGGAATAAGAAACAGACACATTGCAACTACTGAGACAACCACCTCACTTGCCTGTGATGCAGTAAAAAGTGCGCTGCAGGATGCGGGAATTGACGGAAGTGAGATAGAATTGATAATAGCGGCAAGCGTATCCACAGACAAAATCGTTCCATCGCTCGCATGTCAGATTCAGGCTGAGATAGGTGCCGAAGGTGCAGTGGCATTTGACATAAATGCCGCATGCTCAGGCTTTTTATTCGGGCTTGCCACAGCGGATGCATATTTTAAGACCGGCAGATTTCACAAGGCAGTCGTAGTGGGAGCAGAGGTTCTTTCAAAAATAATGGACTGGAATGACAGAAGCACCTGTGTACTCTTCGGAGACGGAGCAGGAGCAGCCGTTGTGACAGACGAGGGCGATGCCTTCAAGGGCTTTGTACAGGGTTCTGACGGAAAAGGCGGTGAGGCGCTTGACGGAGACAACCGTCCAGTAGTCAATCCGTTTACCGACAATGGAAAGCAGTCTGCACTCGGTGGCTATGTCACCATGGACGGTCCTGCTGTATACAAGTTTGCGGTAAAGACAGTGCCAAAGGCTATAAATGAGCTGCTTGATGAAATCGGCTGGAGCGCAGATGATGTGGATGTCTATGTGCTGCATCAGGCCAATATCCGTATTATTGAGTCGGTTGCCAAGAGGCTTAAGCAGCCTATGGACAAATTTCCGACCAATTTACAGCAGTGTGGAAATATTTCTGCGGCAAGTGTGCCGATTTTGCTTGATAAAGTCCGCAAAGATGGTATGATAAAGCATGAGGAAAAAATAATTTTATCAGGCTTTGGAGCAGGACTTACATGGGGAGCCTGCGCCATAGAGTGGCAATAGAAAGAGGTATTTATGACGGCAGATGAAACTTTAAATGAATTATTGGTGTGTCTGTTCAAGGATTTGACAGAGATAGAGGGCAGATGTCTGATAACAGACGAATTTTCTGATATTTCTATCAACGATATGCATATAATAGAGGCAATAGGAGTCGATGAGCCAAAGCGCTCCGGCACCGTAGCCAAGCTTATGTCTATCACTCTGGGCACACTGACAAAGGCAATAGATGGTCTCACCCGCAAGGGATACGTGAACCGTATCCGTAGTGAGGAGGATAAGCGTGTGGTAAAGCTCTCACTCACCGACAAGGGAAAGAGTGCATACTATCATCATGAGCAGTTTCACCGTCATATGATAGAGCATATAAAGGACGATCTTTCGGATGACGAAATGAAAGTTCTTATAACTTCACTTGCAAAACTCTCGGATTATTTCAAGGTGGTATATTCCGATGATGAGGAGAATCAGTACCAAAACTGGGATAATATAAATGAAGATAATAAATAAAATGAATTTTTTTTATATAAAACTTTCAAAAATTACTTGATTATAGCAATAGATTTATATAAAATAAACTTGTTGATGTGAAAAATAATTTTGTAAAGGAGATATAAAAATGAGCTATGTTGATGAAGTACTCGAAGTAGTAAAGAAGAAAAACGCAGATCAGCCTGAGTTCTTACAGGCAGTAACAGAGGTTCTTGATTCTTTAAGACCTGTGATCGATGCAAATGAGGAATTATACAGAAAGAATGCGATTCTTGAGAGAATCACAGAGCCGGATCGTCAGATCA
>OGQZ01001812.1_pt1 | contig 15527 bp, 11 predicted proteins | sample 1553321 | NCBI WGS metagenome assembly OGQZ01 (sample SAMEA2579958, study PRJEB22360) | human gut metagenome | reverse complement strand
GAGCGGTGCTTAAGCCGCAAGGCGGGAATTGTGCGGTGTTGCCATAGGATAAATACAGTGCTGGGCCGCCTTGCCGCATTCCCTGCCCTGTAGTGGAAAGGAGCCTGCACCCATGCCGCAACGCGAACCTGCCCTGCTTTGGCTGCGGGACTGCGCCCTGACCGCATTGGTCCTTGCGCTGTGTACGCTGACAAGCTGGGTATTTTTCCGGCTGGATTTTGTTTCTTCCAACTATATCCTGACCTATATCCTGGGCGTCATGTATATCAACGTCTTTACATCGGGGTTGGTGTACGGCGTCGTGGCTTCGCTGTTCTCGGTGATGCTGGTCAACTATATGTTCATTGACCCCTTTATGCAGTTCCGCATCCGGTCAGACGACATGGTAACGGCAGTGGTCATGCTCTGCGTTTCGCTGCTCTGCTCCTCGCTGACGGGGCGTATCAAGGTACAGGCCGCCCAAAGCGAGCGCAAAGCCTATGCTTCGCAGGTGCTGCTGGAAGCCAGCCGCAGCCTGTTGGGGGCCGAGGCCCCTGACACCATTCTGCGGATAACGGCCACCCAGCTGGGCAAGCTGTTGGAGCGCCCGGTCTGCTTTGCCCCCGCACCGGAGCACATTGCACCGGGAACCCTGATTCTGCCCCCTCCCGCCCAGACGGATTACCGCAGTTGCCCGGCGCTGCATGAGTTCAGCACCTATGAGCACAATCTGGCATTATCCATCCTGGATGTGTGTTCCCTGGCGCTGGAAAAAGAAACCTCCAACCGCGCCCGGCGCGAAATTGAGGAAGCCGCCCGCCAGGAACAGCTGCGCGCCAACCTGCTGCGCAGCATCAGCCATGACCTGCGCACCCCGCTGACAAGCATTTCCGGCAACGCGCTGATTTTGACCGAGAAAAATCCCCTGCTGACCGAGGAAAAGCGCCGGGAGCTTTCTGCCGCAATTTATGAGGACGCCAACTGGCTGAACCATCTGGTGGAAAATCTGCTTTCCATCACCCGGATGGAGAACGGCCAGGTAAACCTGCGCATTCAGCCGGAGCTGATTCAAGACATTTTTGACGATGTACTGGCTCATTTAGACCATGACGCCGCCAGCCACACCATTGTGACCAACGTGGCGGATGACCTGCTGATGGCCGATATGGACGCCCAGCTGATCGAGCAGGTGCTGGTGAACCTCATCAACAACGCCATCAAATATACCCCCGAACATTCCCGCATCGAGCTTTTCGCCGCGCCGGAGGGTAAATTTGTCCGCATCTGCGTAACGGATGACGGCCCCGGCATCCCGGAAGAAAGCCGGGACAAGCTGTTTGATATGTTTTATACCCTTGGCAAAACCCGCAGCGATGGCCGCCGCGGGCTGGGTCTTGGGCTGGCCTTGTGCCGTTCCATTGTTGCCGCCCATGGCGGTGTGATCGATGTACAGAACGCTGCACCGCACGGTGCCTGCTTCCGTTTTACACTCCCGCGAACTGAGGTGACCCTGTATGAATAAACCGCTGATCCTTGTGGTGGAGGATGACCTGGCTGTTGCACGGCTGATCTCCACCACACTGGAAACCCGCAATTATCAGTACCACCGTGTACAGAACGGAGCTGGTGCCCTGTTGGAAGCTGCTTCGGCACGGCCGGATGTAATTTTGCTGGACCTTGGCCTGCCGGATATGGACGGTATTGATGTGATCCGCAAGATTCGCGGGTGGAGCAACGTGCCCATTCTGGTGGTTTCGGCCCGCAGTGATGATGCCGACAAAGTATCCGCCCTGGATGCCGGTGCAGATGATTACCTGACCAAACCGTTCAGCGTAGAGGAGCTTTTGGCCCGGCTGCGCGTGGCGCTGCGCCGTGTGCGGTATGATACTTCCCGCGCAGGTGACCAGGCCAGCATATACGAGAACGGAGAACTGCGCATTGACTATGCCGCAGGCTGTGTGTACCGCGGCGGAACGGAGATTCACCTGACCCCCATTGAGTACAAGCTGATCTGCGTGTTGGCCAAGAACACCGGCAAAGTGCTGACCCACAACTATCTGCTGAACGAAGTCTGGGGCAGCCCGGCCGCATCGGATACGCCGTCCCTGCGCGTATTTATGGCAACGCTGCGCAAAAAAATTGAGGAAGACCCCAGCCACCCCCGCTATATCCAGACCCACATCGGCGTTGGCTACCGCATGATCCGCCAGTAAAGTTTGGCTTTCAAAATGTAACCGCAACAGCCCGTCCATCCGTTTGTTGCCGGATGAGCGGGCTGTTTCAATTTTATTTATTCGGTTTTCTCTGCTTTACTTGGCTGCGCGGCGTCCGCCTTTGCCGCCGGTCTTTTTGGCGTGGCCGGTGCCGGTCTGGGTGCGGGTGGACTTGGGGGCCGTTTTCTTGGGTTCCGGCTTTGGCATATCCTTTTGCAGCAGCTTATCCGGCACGGGCTGGATGCTCCACAGCTGGTTTTCGCCAAACACATCCTGCCAGATCTGGGCCTGGGTGCCGTTCTCCACGCGCATTCCCACCAGGTCAATGACCTTATCGGCCAGGACGTTGCGCAGCTTGACCTTGCCGCCGCCCGCCTCCACGATCTGCCAGCGCTGACCCGCGCCCGCGGTCTGGGTCCACTGGTGGACCCAGGTGCCGTTGCAGACGCCGGACATGGCCAAGTCCATGACCTTGCCCGTAAAGCGGTTCCTGATGCGGTACTCGCCGTCCCCCGCTTCCACAAACTGCCACTGCTGCCAGGGCTGACCCTCGTAGCTCCACAGGCGGACGGACGCGCCGTTCTCGGTGTTGAAATCGGCCACTTCCAGCACGCGGCCATTGGCGGCGGCGATGGTATAATAGGCATCCGGGCGGATGACGGTCTGGGCTGATTTCCTCATGGTGAATCCTCCTTTTAGACAGAAAGCTGTACATTGTTCTGTCCGTTTTTTTCATTATAGCACAACTGCGGCGCGCTGTTTTACCAAAATTTTGCGGTACTGTTTGGGCAATCCGCCAAGCACTTGGCCGGACGGCGCATTTTTTGTCAGTTTTTGCGCCTGCCGCACTTGCATTTTTTGTGCATATATTATATTATAGAATATATGCTTGTTTTACGGCCACGCGGTGGCCGCTGTAGGGGGAGAGTTCAGCCATGAGAATTGCCTTGATTGCCCACGATTCCCGCAAGGAATTGATGGCTCAGTTCTGCACTGCCTATGTGCGCATTTTGTCTGAGAATGACCTGATCGCCACGGGCGTGACCGGCAAAATCGTCCATGATGCCACCGGTCTGCCGGTGCGCACGCTGTATCCGGGAGGCCGCGGCGGTGCCGAGCAGATCGCTGCCATGATCGGCTGCGGCGAGGTGGACATGCTGCTGTTCTTCCGTGACCCCGTCGGTGCCAAGCCCGGCGAGCCGAACGACATGATGCTGCTGCGCCTGTGCGACATGCACACGATTCCTGTCGCCACAAACATCGCCACCGCGGAGGTTCTGATCCACGGTCTGGAGAGAGGCGACCTGGCCTGGATCGAGCTGCAGCGTGGTCGGAAATAACTAAAAAGCAACTGACATAGGGCAAAACAATCCGTCCAAAAAGGCAGAATGTTGAGCAAAATAGGATTAGGCCCCGGCGCTCCGCGCCGGGGCTCCTTTTCTTTCCCGAATCGATTTCAGATTATATGTTTCCCGTCGTTTCTCCGCCGATTTTTCAGATAATAATCAGAAAATATTTGAAGAATGGCGCTGCGAGCGGAACGGAGTGGAGCGAGCCTACACGAGAAAAATTTGGAAAATCGCTTTGCCTTTCTGGAATTTTTCAAGTGCCTCTCCATATAGTATATTTTATCGATTTTGGGAAAATCAAGAAAACGGCTTTGCCCCACAACACAAAATTGTGCGTTGCAGCACTGTGTTGTTGGGGCAAGGCCGTTTTCCTGTTTTGCCAAAAGGCACACTCATTTTCCATTTTTCGCAGAAAATCCGCATTTTTGTTTGATTTTTGGAAAAACAGGAAATTTTCTGTGCCCCAATAGGGCAAAGATATTTTCCTTTTTTGGCGGTTCAAAATCCAGCCCCGGAAAGGGGCGCTATTATGCGCAAACAAGTTCAAAAAGAGCGTTGCACCAAAATCAAACTGGAAAAATGTCCGCGTGTCTGCTGTCTGTATGACAAAGTACAGCTTGCCGCCGCGCGGATGCTCAACGCTGACCCGTCCATCGTCCAAGTAGAGTGCAATATTCCACTTCAACTGAACGAAATTCCGTCTGACGACTTAAATCTGCCGAGCGAAACCTACACAACGGATTTTGTTATCCATTTTGCAGACGGAAAAATCGCCGTCCGTGAAGCCGTTTTCCGCTCACATCTAAGCCGCCCATCTGTCGCTGAACGATTGGAATTATCCCGCCGATACTGGAAGCAACAGGGCATTGACGACTGGGGTATCATCATCGACAAGGAGCGTATACCATGAGACAAAATGATTTGCTCAAATCCGACACAGGTGACCATCTGCGGGTCTTGCTTTACGGCGACCAGCAATCTTATGTTGTCAACTGTCAACGCTGCAAAATGCCTTTTCCAATCTCAACGCCGAGCCTTTTACAGATGGAAAAACTGCCGCAGGATATGTACCGTTTACTCTCACTCGACGAGGATATTTCCGAGCGTCAGCGCCAGCAGCGTGACCGCCGCGCTGAATTGATTGCACCGCTTTTGGTTGAGGAATGTATCTGCGATAAATCCTATCGCAACAGGGTCTTGCGCGAGATTGTCTCTGGCAATTCCATTTCTCGCAAAACCGTCCTGCAATATCTATGGTTATACTGGGTCTACCAAAGTAAAAATGCACTCATACCCGCAGAAAAGTCTCCCACAGAGAAACGCCCTTTGTCGTCAGATGAAAAAACTATCCGCTGGGCGCTAAACAAATTTTACTACACCCCGCAAAAGCAGAGCTTGCAGACCGCTTACAAAATGATGCTTCGTGCAAAATATTGTGACGCTAAAGGCAGGTTAAAACCAGACTATCCCTCGTTTTGGCAGTTCCGCTATTTTTTCCGCCAGCACCGTGACCCTATCAGCGAGAGCATCAGCCGCGAGGGTATCAAGGCATACCAGCGCAATCACCGCCCATTTACCGGGGCTGTCAGCGACTATGCGGGCACGATTGGCACATACATGACCGATGCCACCGTTGCGGACATCTACATTGTCAGCCGTCTGTCTCGCCGCCCTATTGGCAGACCTGTTATCTACACAATGGTCGATGCGTACAGCCGTCTGATTACCGGTGTGTATGTCGGCATAGAGGGCGGGCAGTATGCCTTGCGTTTGTTGCTGCAAAACACCTTTGCCGACAAAGTATCCTTTTGTCGCCAGCACAACATAGAGATTGACCCGCAGGACTGGCCGAGCCATCACCTACCGACAAAAATTATGACTGACCGGGGAAGTGAATTTCTCGGTGGCCCGCTGGAAAACCTTTGTGAAAGCTATGGAATTGAAATTGAAAATCTGCCCGCCTATCGCCCCGATTTGAAAGGTGTAGTTGAAAAACTTTTCGACCTTATTCAGAGTGCATACAAGCCGTTGCTGAAAGGCAAAGGCGTTGTAGAATCCGACATACAGGAGCGCGGCGCTCCCGACTATCGCAGACAAGGCACACTTGATTTAGAGCAATTTACCGCTGTCGTTCTGCGCTGTGTTCTCTTTTACAACTCTCAATATATCCAAACAGGTTTCATTCGCACCCCTAACATGGCAAGCGCTGGTATCACGCCCACCGCTGCTGCCATCTGGTCGTTTTGCTTGGCACAAGATGATTGCCCTGTGTCAGTTGCCAGTGACCCCCATTTGCTTTACGCGCTACTCCCCCGCGCGGATGGAAAAATCACACAACGCGGGCTTGAACTATTTAATTTGCGTTTTTCAAACTGCACTTTTAAAAAGCGTTTCGTAACTGCCGGGCTGAATGGCCGGGAACTTGTCAAAGTCGCATATAGTCCAGATTGCCTTGATAACGTTTATCTGTACGAAAACGGCGACTATATCCCGTTCACATTGGCACAAAAAATATATCTTGGCAAATCCTTAGCTGAAATCGCAGATATGCAGCAGAACGAAAAAAGCGAGAGCGCCAACTGGAAACGGCAGGAATTACAGGCGCAAATCGACCTAATGAACGACATAATGCAAATCGCAGACAACGCCGAGCGCGGCATCAGCGACAAGGGCAAAATCAGCCCGCAGATACAGCGCGGACGCACGATTGCGCGAGCGCAGGAGCATATGTCCATGATTGATTTGCTGACCGCCGAACAGGAGGAACACTTTAATGACCGCTGAATACACAACTAGTTTATTGTACCCCGGCAATCCCTATGTCGAAGCCCTGCCACCTATGCTCGCAGGTCAAGAGTTAATCCGCGCATTGGCATCCGTGCCGTTGTACAGCACCAGTGACCGAGACCGCAGCACCGGGGAGCGTCTGCAACTGTTGTCGGCGCTGTATGAGTTTTACCAACCGCTGACAATGACCCTTGACCTATATTGTGAGGTCTATAACGCCATGCAGCACTGTTATGGGCAATACACACCGCAGCGAGAGGCTGCCGCTCTCCAACAGGGCTACGCCGCTATGCAGGGCAAGGCTGTTGCTGCATCCATCGGCGGCGGCAACTCCTTTTCCGTTGTTGGTGTGTCTGGGCTGGGCAAGTCAACGGCATTGCAGCGGGTTTTGTCTCTATTTCCTCGAATTATTCACCACGAACGCTACAAAGGGCAAATGCTATGTTGTCAGCAAATTCCCTATCTGGTCGTACAGACTCCGCACGACGGCTCGGTTAAAGCCATGATACTGGACATATATTTGCAGCTGGACGCTCTGCTGGGCACAAGCTATCAGCACTACGCACTGGCTCACAAGCTGACCTTGGATGTACTGGTAAGCCAGCTTAATCAAATCGTCCGCGTCAACCATGTCGGGCTTTTGGTAATCGATGAATTGCAAAATATCGCTTACCGCAAAAATGGCATCCGTTTTATCAATTTCCTCGTCCAGCTAATCAACGGCGCGGGTGTCAGCATCTGCATGGTCGGAACGCCCCGTGTGCTGCAAGTGTTACAGCAGGAGTTTCGTTCCGCTCGCCGCACGACTGGGCTGATATATGACAGGCTGCCCGACGACAAGGAATTTGCCCTGTTGCTGCACGGCCTATGGCATTATCAGTACACCCGCTTTGCAACGGATTTGACCCCCGAAATGCAAAGCTGGCTGTATCGCAAGACGCAGGGCATCCCGGACGTACTAGTTAAACTGTTGTACAACGCACAAAAGCTGTGCATCTTGGACGGGCGAGAAAAACTTGATTTTGAAGTTTTTGAAAGTGCGTATTTAAAGAACTTGGGCATGGTATCTGACTATATGGCAGAGCTTGCAACAGTCCGCGTTCCCCGCCCGCAAAGAGAAGTGAAACCCTCCCCGGCAGCGATCCGCTCACCCGAAGCCGCCTCTCCCCACGATTTGCGGGGAACGCTACGCGCTGCTAAAAAGAGCGGCAGACCGCCGTTAGAAGTGTACAGCGAGTACATCAAAGGCGAGGTCGAGTTATGATTCCATTTTTTCCCGCGCCTTACCCAGACGAGCTATGGTACAGCGTCATTTGCCGCTATCATATCCGCAGCGGCAATCCATCGGTCAAGTATTCCATCCGCGAATTGTACGGTACAAATCATATCAACGTGCCTGTCGAGTTATGCGGGGCGCTCTCTCCGTTGCTTGAGGCAATTCCAACAAAAGCCCTCACCGCCAAAGACATTATTATGCAGCACACACTTTACCCTTATTATACCCGCTTCTTTTCCACCAACCGCAAAAAAAGTGCCTATATGCTGGCGTTGAACGGCAATCGCCATGCAGGGCAGCATATAGGCATCTACCAGAGCAGCAGCATGGACGCGCGGCGGCTGCGCTACTGCCCCGAATGCTTTGACGAGGATATTGCAGCTTATGGCGAGCCGTACTGGCATCGGCTGCACCAGATACCCGGTATAGCCGTCTGCCCCCGGCACGGCTGCTGGCTGGCTGACACCGAAGTCACACTGACCGGGCACAGGCACAATCTGCTGTTTCCCGCCCTGCCGGACTGCCACCTGCTCCCCACGCCGGACACCACGCCCACCGCAGCGCAAAAGACCTTTGCTGCGTTGATGCAGGACGCATTGACCGCGCCGTATGATTTCCACGGCGGCGGCGGTTATCGAGCCATCATCAAGCGAGCCTTGCGCAATCGCGGCTATGCGTCAGTGACAGGCGGCAGGATTTACGCCGCCAGAATCGCAGAGGTGGTCAACGCTTTTTACGGCGGAAATTTTGAAAGTGTAGATTCAAATGAGATTTACGGTGTCGCGTCCAACAATCGCACGGTATCTGTCCGCAAGATTTTACAGCTTGCTTGTTTCTTGGGGCTGTCACTTACTGACCTGCTTGCCCCGCCACCAGAGGACAACACTCTCGTGGAAATCCGGGAAATGTATCAGCAGGGCGTCAGTATGTACCATATCGCCCAATTGTACGGCACAGACCGTAAGACGATTGCCCGTTGGGTCAAGCCTTAAATGCAGCCTTACGGTTTCTTTGGCGAGGTAGGCAGCCCCACCGGAATGAATGGTTTTCCGTCGTTGTAGGGGGAAAGCACCCGAAATCGGTAGCGTTTCAACTTGGCCTCATTTTCTGCTTGTACCCCCGTATAGCGGCGCTCTAACACTTTCTGTTTCCGCTTATTTCCATTGGCAACCACGAGGGGGTTAATCATCCAGTTACAGTTACAATATCGTATTATCAGATTCCGTTTTTTTAACTTTTTAACAGCACGATTGACAGTCGGAACAGATACTCTCGCCTCGTCAGCAATCACCGTTAGTGGCCTATTATAAGTGCCGCCACCTTTTGATTTGTTTATATCCATCATGTGGAGCAAAACTCTCAATTCGTTTTCGCTCAATCCTGCAATCGCTCCAAAAAACACATCGTAGATTTTCCAGAATTGCGTATTCCCATCAAGAAACATCAACTTGTCGTCGCACTCTGGCGGCAGCGGGAGTTCTTCCGCCGTGACTGGATTTTTCAAGACATACTTTCCCACAACCAATGCAGCACCCGTCCGCTCACTGACGTACTTATCGTACTCGGCCATCAATAGTGCAATCTGCGTCTGATTACCCATTGCCAGCATACGCGGGTTCAACATCCACACGCCCTGCCCTATGCCGATAATCAGCCGCTTGCTTTCCATCTTTTTTATGGCGCTCGCAACGGTATCTCTTGTGCAGGAAAGTTCCTTTCTAAGCTCCGGCAGGGTACACGCTATATGGTTTGTTTTAGGGTCTGTGCGGTGCAGCAGATTTGCCACAACCTTGCTCTCCACCGTGCCATACCCCAGCAGCGCGGCGAAAAAATCCTTGCTGGCTTGCCAAAAATGCGTTTCTCCGCGCGTGATGGACTGCGGGGCATCAATGCCTGTGTAGACCTCGCCCGTCTCTAGGTTGATTGCAGTATATGTGGTTTTGACTGTTTTAGGCATAATTTTACCGTTCCATTTGATATATTGTGTGCTTGTTTGTGATAGATAAAACTATCATATTTTCGTTTTCACCATTTTATTTTTATCGAATTATCGCTGTATTTTAGAAATTCCCGTTTTGCCTTTCTTATTATAATATTAGCACCTTTTCCCCCTAGTACACACTTTATGGGTAAGCGCCTTTTTCCTTTTCCCTTATAGGGGAGATTCTGTTTAATATTATTATATCGCACCAGAAATATTGCTTGCAACCGTTTTAGCGGCAATTACTGCATGGGTACGCTGCTTGTTTATAGCGTCTGTTCAACCCAGCAACGGGTCGATAGGGGCAAGGTTTCTCTGTCCTTTGTGTGAAAAAATGGGCTTGGTAGCTACGCTCACGCCACACCGATAGCCGGGCGGCAGCGGCAAACCATCTATTATTACAGCGACAAAGGTCAGCAATCAATTTAAGGCAAGCAACAACTTTCCTACCCACGAATGTTTTGCGCAGTAGCAACTTGGGTGGGGGTGGTTGCTTTCCGGCAAGTGATCGCTGTGGGGGGGAGTGTTACTTTCCCATGCGCAAAACATAACATCTACCCTATACAATAAAAAGACCGGGGCTGTTGTAGCTCCGGCCTTGTAGATGGGATTTACTTTATTCTGCTGCGGTCTCCGTGGTTGCAGAGTCCGTGACAACTACAGCGGCAATCTCCACCGGGGTGGAGGTGTCGCTGGCGGCAGATTGGGTGTCCGTGTTGTAGTCCGGGTCACGGACGAAAATCTGGATGCCGAAAACGCGGCCATTGTACTCTTTCAGTGCGCAGACCATGCCGTTTGCATCGGGGTTCATAATGGCGGCAAGATGTCCCTCGGACTGCGTCCAGAGGTAGAACATATGCCCCTTGCCGAAAATGCCTGCATCATTTGCAGCGTTCTCGCCCCACGCCAAATCTTGCTTATCGCCAAGAGCCGTAGCTGCGCCGCTTCCGTCTGGGCGAACGTGCGGGTTGCCCCACTTTCCGCCGTAGTCTCCGTAAGTAATATAGTTCTGCACAAGTTCTTCAACGCGAATATCTGCCGCATACTGCAAATCGTCGCGGTAAGCAAGTGTGCTAAGATTATATTTCGTGCGCAGACCGTTGGTCTGCTCAAAGATGTCCTGCTCCCACTCTTTCTGGTTGTAGTTGGCATTCAGGTCGCAACGGCTGCAAAAACTGTTGCCAGACGAGTAATCATGCCCCAGCGCGGCAATTTCCTCGGTCTTGGTCTCGTTGCAGACAGTGCAAGTAAACGTCTTCACGCCCTTGCCATCGCAGGTGGCCGCGGTGGTAATCGTTCCAGCATCCCATGCGTGATTGCCGGTTGCGGGCAGGTCTTTGACGTGTTCCGTCACACCGCAGGTCTTGCAGGTGCGGTCAACGCTGCCAGCCTTACCGCAGGTAGCCGGGGTGGTGGTCTCGTTCCAATCGTGGCCCGTGGCCTCGATGGTCTCCGCCTTGGTCTTGTTGCAGACGGTGCAGGTGTACAACTTTTCCCCTGCCTCGGTGCAGGTAGCAGCTTTAGTCACAACGCCGTCGTTCCACTGGTGGTCTTCGGTAACAGGCAGTTCTTTAACAAGCTGAGTATCGTTGCAGCGCTGGCAGACATTTTCCACCTTGCCTGCGTCCTTGCAGGTGGCCGGGGTGATGACTTCTTTATAGTCGTGGCCCAGCGCGTCGGTGTAGTTGTCCTTGTAGGATTTTTCGGCGTTCTCGTTGCAGGCGTGCAGTGTGTAGCCCTGCTCGGTGCAGGTGGGGTCAACCACAGTCACCGTAAATGTGTACTTCTTCGCCGGGATGGTCTCGGTGTAGGTGTGGGTCGGGTCGTTCTCGCAGGTGAAGGTCATCTCGCCGTCGCTCTCGTAGGTCGGTTCTTTGGTGACTTTGCCCGCATCCCACTTGTGGCCGAGCTTGGCAATCGTTTCGGTCTTGGTGTGGCTGGCATCATTTTTACAAGTGTAGGTTTTAACGCCGTCCGCCTCACAGGTCGCGGGGGTAGTAACCTCGCCGTCGTTCCAGTCGTGACCCAGCGCGGGGATGCTCTCGGTCTTGGTGTGGCTGGAATCGTGCTTACAGGTGTAGGTCTTTACGCCGTCCGTTTCGCAGGTCGGCTTAGTCGTGACCGCGCCGTCACCCCAGTCATGGCCCAGCGCCGCAACGGATTCTGTCTTGGTCTCGGTGCAGCCATCGTTGGTGCATTTATAGGTCTTCTCACCCTCGGCATCACAGGTGGGCGCGGTGGTAATCGTGCCGCCATCCCACTTGTGACCCAGTGCGGGGATGGCCTCGGTCTTGGTGTGGCTGGCATCGCGCTTGCAGATGTACGTCAATACACCCTCTGCGGTGCAGGTTGCCGGGGTCGTGACCGTGCCATTATCCCAGTCGTGGCCCAGCGCCGCAACGGCCTCGGTCTTGGTCTCGGTGCAGCCGTCGTTGGTGCATTTATAGGTCTTTTCGCCCTCGCCCTCGCAGGTCGGCGCGGTGGTGATTGTGCCGTCATCCCACTTGTGGCCCAGCGCAGGGATGGTCTCGGTCTTCGTTACACCGTCGCGGGTGCAGGTGTAGGTCAGCACGCCCTCTGTCGTGCAGGTCGCCGGGGTCGTGACAACGCCGTTGCCGTAATCATGGCCGAGGGCGGCAGTGTAGTCGCGCTTCTCGGTCAGATTCTTGTCCTGGTCGCAGATGTAGACGGTGTAGCCCTGCTCGGTGCAGGTCGGGGCGACGGTCTGGCCCTTGTGCCATGTCTTATCCAGCACCGGGATTTCCTCGGTGCGGGTCTCGCCGCAAGCCGTGCAGGTAAAGGTCTTGACGCCCTTCTCGTAAATCGTTGCGGCCTTGGTGACAACACCGTCATCCCAACTGTGAGGCAGCTTGGCGGTGTACTCGCCCTTGTAGGTCAGGCCGGGAACCTCGTTGCACTCGTAAATCGTGTAGCCCTCGGACGTGCAGGTCGGCGCAACGACCTCTTTGATATGGTAGGTTTTATCCAGCTCCGGCGTTTCCTCGGTGCGGGTCTCGCCACAGTTTTTACAAGTGTAAGTAATTGCACCCTTTTCGTAGTAGGTGGCTTGCTTGGTGACAACGCCCGTGCCCCAGTCGTGGCCGTTGGGGGCAACGTAGTTGTCGTTGTAGTTCATGCCGCCCCACTCTTGGCAGATGTGTTCGTCGTAGCCCGCCGTCGTGCAGCTTGCGGGGTGCTTGCGGACGACGTAAGTGTAGGTGATGGGCTTCGGCGTAGCCGTGGGTGCAGGAGCAGCAGCCTGTGCAGGGGCTTTGGCCGTATTGGTCGTTTTACCGGACTGACTGCCCTTGTTGGAGCCGGAATTGTTTTTGCCGCTGTTGGCATTGCCGCTCTGCGAGCCGGAAGACAAGCCGCCGTTATCGGTGCTGCCCTGCTCGCTCTTGCTGTCGGTGGATTCTGCTGCCGATTCCGCTGGGGCGGGCGTGGCCGTAGGGGCCGGGGTTGCAGTCGGTGCTGTCGTAGCGGTAGGCGTTTCAGCCTCCGAGCTGGCCGCCTCGCTCTGACTGGTGGACGTGTCGGCTGTGTCCGCCGTGGATTTTGACCCACAGGCAGTTGCGCTCAACGCAACGGTTGCCGCCATAGCCACAGCGACAACGCTCTTGGCATAAGACTTTCTTCGCATCGTTGACATACTCCTTTGAATTTTCGGCGGGAGACAGAGCTTATCCTTACGGAGTGTACACTCCGTAAGGGAAGAGGCGCCTCTTCCGCGATTTCCTTTTTTAATTGCCATAACATAGCAACTTATAAGAAATATATCATACTCTTGCCAGTTTTGCAACACTTTTGAGACATTGACGCAAGAAAATTGCGGTTTGATTTCACTTTAAAAAGGCTACCGCTTTGAGTGGCAGGTATATTTTTTTCACAAAGGATGTGGCGTTTGGGTGAGGGCGCGGGCCTCCCGGTAGTGATCCGCTAATGGGGAGACGGCAACTCCCCCGTGCCCCTATTGGAAATAGAAATTTTTACGCAAACGGATTGCACCATCATCGCAAATCACAAACAAGTCCTGCTCCAGATGTGCAAGGTCGGCGGGCTTGATTATCGGCTGGGGCTTGGCGCTGGAATCCGTTTCCAAGGGAGAGCGTTTTTCTCCTATCATTTTTGAAAAATACTCCTGCGTTTCTGTGTCCTTGCACCCCAAAAGAACCGTAAATTTAAAATTACCGAGCATTGCTTTCCGCTCATCCTTGCCATAAATCATGTCTAGGTCAGCCAACGATTGCGTCAGCACCATTATACGGATATGACGTTTGCGCAACTTGCGCAGGGCTTCGGTGATTTGCAATTTCCCAAAAGACGCGAACTCGTCCAAGCAGAACAGAATCATCTGCGTATGCTCTTTTGGACGCGAGGAAAAATACTCCATCGATTGCGCCGTGATGATACGCAGCAGGTCGCCGTAGATTTTCAATTTTTCATCCGGGATGTAGATATAAACGCTGTTGGTTTCCAACGTGGCCGGGCTGATGGATGGCTCGTAGCTGGCAGATTTTCGGAGTGCATTTTTAATTTTTTCATTTGTGGCAAATAATTTTAGCGCATCGTCTGCCGCCTGTTTGCAGCCCGCCGTGTTCTGTTCACTTGCTCCGACAAAGGAACTGATATACATATTGGCAATTTTATTCTTTCGCTGTGCAATATCGTTCAGCAACCCGCGCCAGTCGTGGCCGAGGAAATGCTCGCAAATCTCGACAAATCCCCAACCCATGCCATAATAACAAATCAGCGCCGCCGTTATCATCTTGCGACCATTTTTCGCAAAAAATATACCCGCCTCGCTGTCATTGGCTTTGTCTGGCAATAACAGGTAAGCAAGCTGCTCCAGCCGCTCCTGGCGTTCGCTCTCGTCCGGGGCAGCGTCAATGGATGCGAACACATCATAAGGCACACAGTCTTTGGCCGTTGGGTCAAAAATAATTTTGTTGGGCATGCCCACATTGGCGGATATGTCGCCGGATATATCCACGACAAGGGCAGTGCCCTGCCAACTCCTTAATGTTGGAATCAGCAGGGCACTTGTCTTGCCAGTGCCGGACGGGCCCATCACGATAATGTGCCCCTCGTCTGGCTCCGGCGAGTACGCCAACAGACCATATTTTTTCCCCAGCAGCACGCCTCGCGCTTTGGGGGCTGGCCGATAGACAATATTTTTTCGCGCAAATGGATTGGGCAGGTGGTTGGCCTGTCCGTGCAGATAGACCAGCACGAGTAGCACAACGGCCAGAATCGCTATTGTGCCGTACAGATAACAGTCGATAAGTAACACGGCCTGTTTCATGGTGTATTCCTCAAAAATGTAGTTCTTGTTCGACCCTTGGCCCGCCGAAATCAAGCTCTGGACGCTCGGTTTCCTGCTCATATTCCTGCTCACGTTCAGCCTTGAGTTCTGCGACGGTTCGATTACCGCCCTGTGCGCGGGTCACGCCCGTCATAACGTGGGCATCCTCTAGGCCGTGTTCGTCTAAGTAGCGTTGCAAATCCGGGTGAAAATTGCGAAGCTCTCGACGGTCTAATACGTCATTGGCGCACACCTTATATCCCTCCTCGTGTTTTTTGTCCTCGACCACAGGCACAAAACAAAAATGCAGATGCGGTTGACCGCCCTCGTCATCGTGGACGACAGCCTGTATGACGTTTTCCTCGCCGTATCGATTTTCGAGAAAATCATAGACGGCTAGAAAAAAATCGTCGAACTGTTCCTGTTCTAAGTCCTGCGGTGCGGTTACAACCCAGCCCGCCATGACCTTAACATCGTTACGGCCATAGACGTACAGTTGGCTTAACCGCTCTTGGAAATAGTCGTAATCGCTCATGCCCCTGTCGGGCGACAGCACATAGTCCTGCCGCAGCCGCACCGGGTCAATGTCCGGGTTGCTAGAATGAGCGATTTGCCTTAGGTTGTGGCGCAGTTGATT
>OGQZ01001808.1_pt1 | contig 15560 bp, 13 predicted proteins | sample 1553321 | NCBI WGS metagenome assembly OGQZ01 (sample SAMEA2579958, study PRJEB22360) | human gut metagenome | reverse complement strand
TTTTAGGCGAAACCAGCGAGTGATTTCTAGAATTTTGTTATCTTTGCAGAAGATTTGCTGCACTCGGCAATTTGAAAACAAGTTTTCATTGCGCTCATTTGCATTATCTTTGCAGAAGATTTGCTGCACTCGGCATCATATTGACGAGGATTTTTGAAATAACAAAGGAACATAAAATGATAGATACAAGACTGAAAGTTTTCAGAAGTGTGGCTACACTCCTGAGTTTCACTAAGGCTGCCAACGAACTGTTCATCAGTCAGCCTGCCATCAGCAAGCACATACAAGAGCTTGAAAAGGAATATGGGGTGCAACTGTTCGACAGAATCGGCAATCGCATCCAGCTCACCCGTGCCGGACAACTTATGCTTGACCATGCCTGCAAGATTATCGATGCCTATCAGAATCTCGATTTCGACATGAAGAAGCTCACAGAGAAATCAGGTGGCGAACTGCGCATCGGAGCCAGTACCACCATCTCACAATATGTTCTCCCCGAACTGATTGCTGAATTCAGGAAACTATACCCCGACATTCGTATTACCCTGCTCAGCGGAAATTCTCATGAGATAGAGGATGCGCTTGCTGCAGGAAGGATAGATCTGGGTATGGTGGAAGGCATCAAGCGGCAGCCCACCTTTAAATACACTCCTTTCATGAAAGATGAGCTGGTGGCGTTCGTACATTGTTCCAATCCCCTAGCCCAGCAAGATGAGATTTCTTTGAATCTTCTCAGGCAGACACCGATTGTACTGCGTGAATTAGGTTCCGGAACCTTGGATGTCATCCAAAAAGCCCTGCAGGAAAACGGCATTGCTCTTTCTGATCTGAACATTGAGATGAATCTGGGAACCACAGAGGGCATCAAGCATTTCGTGGAACATTCCTTAAGCATGGGTATCATCAGCATAAGAGCCATCTACAGGAGTATCTATGAACAAGTATTCAAGGTTCTGGAAATTGAGAATCTGAAGATGGAACGAGAATTTCTATTTGTTGAGAAGAGGGGCGAGACCGCTAAACTCCAGCAGACATTCAAGAGATTCATAACTAAAGGTTATAACGTATAGTTATTATGTATATACAACATCTCATGATTTTTCGTACCTTTGCACCCGCTTTTCAAAAGCGAATAACCGACAAAAAAAGAAAAATATGAGATTATCAGAACAAAGGAGCAGTATGCTGCATGGCGTATTGCTCATCGCGCTCTTCGCATGCGCTGCTTTCTACATCGGTGGCATGGACTGTGTGAAAGCTCTTTCGTTTAGCCCCATGGTAGTGGGCATCATCATTGGTATGCTCTATGCCAATAGTTTACGTAACAACCTGCCTGACACCTGGGTACCGGGCATCAAGTTTTGCAGCAAGCGAATCCTCCGCACAGGCATCATCCTTTATGGTTTCAAGCTCACCTTCCAGGATGTGATGGCTGTGGGATTCTCTGCCATCGTAATGGATGCCATCATCGTATGCGGCACCATCGGTTTGGGAATCCTGGTGGGAAGACTCCTGAAAATTGACCGCAGCATCGCACTGCTCACCGCTTGCGGAAGTGCCATCTGTGGAGCTGCTGCAGTATTGGGTATAGATGGGGCCATTCGTCCGAAGCCTTACAAGACGGCAGTAGCCGTAGCCACCGTAGTCATCTTTGGAACATTATCCATGTTCCTCTACCCTATTCTCTACAGGGCTGGCATCTTTGACCTATCACCAGATATGATGGGACTCTTTACGGGTTCCACCGTTCATGAAGTAGCCCATGTGGTAGGTGCTGCCAATGCCATGGGAGCCGAGGTGAGCAACAATGCCATCATTGTGAAGATGATAAGGGTGATGATGCTGGTACCGGTATTACTGGTGATTGCATGGACCGTTGCAAGGGATGTTGCCAAAAGAGATAATCTGGAAAATGCTGATACCAACAAGCCTAAAATCAGCATTCCATGGTTTGCCATTCTCTTCCTGGTAGTGATCGGATTCAATTCTCTTGATTTGCTTCCGGAAAGCATAGTGGATTGGATTAACCAACTGGACACCTTCCTCCTGACCATGTCCATGGCAGCATTGGGAGCCGAAACAAGCTTTGACAAATTCAAGAAAGCTGGCATTAAGCCTTTCCTCTTGGCTGCCATTCTTTATTGCTGGCTCATTGGAGGTGGATATTGTCTGGTTAAGTTTGCCATTCCTTACTTACAATAATAGTATCACATATATGATACCGTCAAAACAGAATATCCATGTGAAAAATTGAACGATTCACATGGATATCTTCTTGTATGCTCATGCCGAGCGTACAAAGTTAAGGGCGCTCTATCCTTTAGGAAGGAGCGCCCTTTTCTTATCATCTGACAGGAATCCCTATCTTGTTACACACATATCAATGCGAGAAAAATGATATATATAAATTATTGCCACAAAAACAACATATCCGATAGCAAAATGTCATTTTTAAGGCTAAAAACAAGTGGTTGACCCATATCAAGAAAGACATATTGCAATGATATTTCTCGGCAAAAGATGCCGTTATTCGATAAAAAAGTGTTAACTTTGCACTCGCATTTAAGGAATAACAAATAATAAATTTTAAAAAGGTTAATAATTATGATGACTATTTTTACAATGGCTTTCGCCGCAGTTATGTTTTCAGGTATGGTTCTTTGCATGGGCATGTTCTTGAAACACGTAGTAGACTCAATTCCAGAAATGGCTAACATGAGCCATTCTGTTAGCTTGAGCAAGTAAGAATAGAACACTACGATATACATAATATATATATGAATCACTTTAGAAATAGAGAGAGATTTATATAACGATGAGGGGTGTGTCATAAGTCTGGATAATAGTTGGTGTATAACAGTTGGCTACCGCATGCACAACAGGTGTTGTGCATGCGCATATCAGCTGTTATGCGAGCGCACAACAGCTGTTGTGCGACCGAAGATACTGATTGTCTCAACAACATATCCTATCTCTTCCAACAAATAGAAGAGGGTGAATCATAAACTTATGACACATCCTCATCTTGCTTAATATTCCATCGAGAAGGTGATACCTCTTAGCAGACATTTTACTTAAATGCCTGAATATACTGCTTTAAAGCATCACGTAATATCTCTTCACAACTCTTTTTTGTCTTAATCTTAGTTCATAGTCTTCATCAGACAAATAAGTCTGAACACCATGCATAGTGGCTCTTTTCTCTGCAAGAGACATCTTCTGTTTCTTAACAACAGTATGCTGTAGCGGTACTGATGGCATGGATTGAAAAACAGGTTTAAAAAGCATGAAGTTTTAGCAGTAAAGTTTAAATTAATTATCCATTGTTGTCAATTTTGCAGAATCTTTAGTCAAAATTGGCAAAAACTGTTTATTCCAAATCTACAAACCGGGTTGGCACGTAACTTGCTCCTACATAGAGTGAAAGCCGAAGCCGAAAGGGCAAGGGGAACGACAAGAACCCTAAGTAATGACAGTTGAGGGTTTCTAGAAATCCTTGAGCCTCGTAAGCCGAAGCAATCGTTATTAAAAAGGATAAATTAAAAACAATGAGAAATCCCGACTGAGCCGGAAGGCGAAGAGAGGACGAGAAAAATAGAATTTGGAGGTTTTACATTATGTTGTTAGCTCGTAGAAATAACAGTGTTTCAAATTGGTTGAACAGTTGGTTTAATGACAACTTCTTTGATACAAACTTGATGCCACGCATGAACGCAACAGCTCCTGCAGTCAACGTCAAGGAAAGTGCTACAGCTTATACGATGGAGGTTGCAGCTCCTGGTTTAAAGAAAGATATGGTCAAGATGAACATCGATAAGGATGGCTATCTGAATGTATCCATCGAGAACAAGAATGAGAAGAAGGAGGAGAAGGAAGAGCATTACTTGCGTCGTGAGTTCTCTTACAGCAGCTACTCTCAGAGTTATGCTTTGCCAGAGGATGCTGATCAGGAGAAGATTTCCGCTGAGGTCAGTGACGGTGTCTTGAAGATTGAGATTCCTAAGATAGCCAAGGAGGAGAAGAAAGACGATGTTAAGCACATTGAGGTTAAGTAATCTTTCTTGAAGTGCTATGTAGCTTTCAAGATACATTCATTGCATTGAGAAAATAATTAAAACTGGGGGCTAGTCCTGATTATGGGGCTAGCCCTTTTTTGAATATATGAATTTAATTTTGGAAAGGATCAAGGATGATTAGAATATTTATTTCACTTGTTTTCTGTCTGATGTCTGCCTTTGCCTGTGCGCAGTCAAACCAGTCAGATAATATGTATCAATGGGGAAAAAACAAGGCCAGCGAGCAGTTGGTCAATGGTCTGAAGTCACGTCAGAAAACTCTCTGGAAAGAACAGCGCGATTTGCAAAACCGGATAGATAGTGTATATTGGGATGAAGCATTGGACGCTATTAAGGATACAACCTTTACTTTGGAAGCCGACAAGGTAGTTTTCCCGTATGGTCAGATTGCTTATGTTAATTCCAACACCAATTTCGTTTTCGTCAATAAGGACGATGCTGTTGTGCAGGTTGCCTTCAATGTACCCTTCTCCGGACCTAATGGCATTGGTGGAGTTACGGTTCAGGGAAGCGTAAGTGGATACAAAATTCAAACAGACAAGAAAGGGACTACACAAGTAAGTATGAGTGTTACTGGTATTGGTATCTCTGCCCAAATCTGGATTACCATGTATAAGGGAAGCCATGAAGCCAGTGTGGAAATTCTGCCCAACTTCAACTCTCGTAGGCTCACCCTTAATGGAGTCATACTACCTCTTCACAAGAGTACTGTATTTCAAGGGCGAACATTATAACAAAGAAGCCTGCTGACAATTATAGCCAGCAGGCTTTTTGCTTTCTTCGTCTTTCTGTCCCAAAAACTATGATTTCATGTCCAAAACTCTTCTTCGCCAGTGGGTTGCATCTTGCCCCCGCACTTTGGGCAAGTATGCATATCCCACCTGTGAATCCTGTCAGAACCACATCTTAGACATAGATTCCCAATGACGGCAAGCAGACGCCGATAATCATGTGCTTTATGATGTGTGTGGGCAAACAGATTGCATAAAGCGTGCAAACGTTTGCACATAGAAATGTAACCTTTTTGAAACTTTTTCTTGCTTCATATTGGATTTCCTCTTAAATTTGCAGCCGAAAATAGATACCAACTAACAAACGAAGGCTAAGTTTAATATAAACGAAACCAAATATAAAAGTAAAGATATGATGAAGCAAACATTCATAAAATCAGCTATGTTGCTGCTGCTGATCCTTTCAATGGCAACGACGCGAGCGCAGGAGGTCGCTCTGAAGACCAACTTACTGGGATGGGCTTCCACATCTGCCAACGCCGGCATCGAAATCGGCATGGGCAAGAAAACAACCTTCCAACTCTTCGGCACCCTGAACCCCTGGAAGTTCTCGGGCGACAAGAAGATGAGATTCTGGAATGTTATGCCAGAATACAGATGGTACACCTGCCAGAAGTTTGGAGGCCATTTCTTCGGAATTCATGCCTTAGGCGGTGAATACAACATTAAAAACATTGACATGCCCTTCGGCATCCTGCCGAAAACTCTGGAGGGCAGGCACTATGAAGGCTGGTATGTAGGTGGAGGCCTTACCTACGGCTATCAGTGGCTACTCAATAAGCACCTCAATTTCGAAGGGTCTATCGGTTTGGGATATGCCTACAGTCCTTACAAGCTTTACGGACGATGCGAAAAATGTCTCGACAAAGACCACCGCAACTATGTGGGCCCTACAAAAGCCGCACTATCTCTCATATACGTGTTCTAAGAATTTAATTTAACTGTGGTTTTAAACTGACAATAAAAACACGTAATAACTAGACAGAATACAAAAAATTTTAGGGAAATCATAATATGGATAAAATGAAGCTTTATGCGGTCATTTCGCCCCTCTGCATGCTCTTTTCTCAGGGCATCATGCCTGCTCAGGCTCAACAGCTGGCAGGGGGTAAGGTTCAGGTAGAAAGCGTTTTAGCACGCAAGAACGGCAACCGGATGGACGTTGCCTTCCGTATGAATCTGAACGATTTGAAGATGAAATCAGAGCAACAGATTGTTTTCACACCGGTAATGGTAGGAACTGATTCTATCGCTCTCAACCCTATCATCATCCAGGGTAGAAACCAGGCTGTAAGATACCGCCGACTTGCCGACAGCAAGAAGAATCCGCAGGCACAGGTTCTTACCCGCAAGAACAAGACCAGTCAGCAGGTTTACTTCGCCCAGTCTGTTCCTTATCAGAAATGGATGAAGAAGTTCAAACTCTCGGTGAAAGAAGATCTTTGCGGATGTGGCAACCTGATAGAACAGGACAATACGCCAATTGCGGATATCGACCGTACACCGAAGATTACGAAGGATTTCTTCGTGCAGCCGAAGGCGGAAGCCAAGAAGGTAAGAGCCGAAAAGGGTGAAGCTTATCTCAGCTTTGTGGTTAACAAGAGTTATATTCTTGCCAACTTCCGTGAGAATGCTACTGAGCTGAAGAAGATTACTTCCACCATCGACCTGGTGAAGAACGACAAGAACGTTGAAATCACAGATATTGATATCCATGGTTTTGCTTCGCCTGATGGTTCGTATGCCAACAACAAGCGCCTTGCCAACGAGCGTGCAGCTGCCCTCCGTAAATATGTGAGCAGCCTCTACACCTTAAACTGCAAGCTCTTTACCTATCAGGCTACACCGGAAGACTGGGAAGGATTCAAGAAGAAGATCCAGGCTAGTCATCTGGCTGATAAGGAAGCAATTCTCGAGATAGCTAACTCCTCGCTGGCTCCCGACGATAAGGACCTGAAGATCAGAAAGCTCCATCCGGCTAGTTACCGCTATATCCTGGATCATATCTATCCTCGTCTCCGTCATAGCGACTATACGGTAACCTACACGGTTCGTCCGTTCAGCATCGAAGAGGCCAAAGAGATATTGAAGACCAAACCACAGCAGCTTTCTCTGCAGGAGATGTTCCTGGTGGCACAGACTTACGAGCCGGGTTCGCCAGAGTTTAACGAGGTATTCGACATTGCCGTCCGCCTCTTCCCAGATAATGAGACAGCGAATCTCAATGCCGCCTGCACCGATTTGCAGAAAGGTGATCTTACTTCTGCCGAAAAGCATCTTGCCAAGGCAGGCAACTCGAAAGAGGCAGAGCGTGTAAGAGATGTCTTCAAGCAGATAAAGGAATTGGAATAACAGAAAATTAGAGAATAACGATTATAAACAAGCTTAACTTTCAAAGATTATGAAGATTAAACATTTATTTGGCTTGGCTGTTATCGCAGCTATGACAGCAAGCTGTTCAAGCAATGAGGACCTGGGAACCGCAGGTCCAGGTACTGGTACTAATGAAACTGGTGTTGGTTATGCAACTTTCACCATCAACTTGCCTTCGGTAAGTGGAACTCGTGCTGCAGATGCTGGTGGTGCAGAAATGGCTGAAGGAACACCAGAAGAGTATAAAGTTAGTAACGCAACTGCCCTCATCTTCCAGAAGTATGGTTCAGATGAAGGCTCTTACAAGTTTGTTGAGAGCGTAACTTTACCTATAGATGGATGGACAGACGATTCCACACCTGGTATCACAACTACTTCTAAAAAGCTGGTAGCAAAGCTTACCAATGTGGATACCAAGAATGATTATAGTGTTTTGATTTTGCTTAACAATAAAAATGTTAATTTGCCTACTGTAGGTCAAAGTTATAATGATTGGAATAGCAAAAACATTTTGACTCCTTCAGTTACTGATTGGGCTGGTTCTGATGGCTTCTATATGGCTAATGCTCCGTTGAAAGGAAGTGCTGCCTCACCTGCAACTTTGGTTCATATTGACAAAGATAAAATATATGCCAGCGAGGCAGAAGCAAATAAACCTACTAACGATTGTGCTGCAACAGTTTTTGTAGAGCGTGGAGTAGCAAAGATGACAGTTGCTGCCCCTGGAACAATAACTGTTAAGGACAAGGCAACCACAAAGCCTACAAAGAGTCAAGTAACATTTAGCAATTGGGCTTTGGATATCACAAACAAGAAGACATTCGCTGTTCATAATATTGATGGCTTAAGTTCTGATTTTAGCACTATTTGGAACACAGATCCTTCCAATCGTTTCATAGGTACTAACAATCGAGTTTATTGGGGTAAGGATCCTAACTACGATAAGAATGAACTCAAACTTACAGATGAAGCTGTTGCCAAAAGAAAAGATGAATTCAATTTTATCACTGCTACAAGTGAGATTAATAAAGACTTCACCAACACCACCAACACCAATCCGGTATATTGCTTAGAGAACACCTTTAACTTGGCAAACATGTATCAGGGTCAGACAACCCGTGTTATCTTCAAGGCAAAATATACTCCTAAGGATGATACAGGTGATCTTGCAGATCCAGCAGATGGAACATTCTACACCATCGGCAATATGAAAACTATCCTGAATACGGATAAGTTGAAGGCTGCTGTAGATGCTGTTGCAAATCCAGTTCTCCCAACAGGTTATACTATTGACTATACAAATTTCAAGACGGAAGGCTCTCATGTGATTACCTTGGCAGATATCAAGGATTCTACTGGTACAACTCTTGTTGCCGATAAAGTTTATAGTGGTAAGACAGGTACAGAAATCGTTAAAGAGATTAATGATAAACTCGGCTTGAAAGCTGGTCGTCCAGAAGAGATGGTTGGTATCAATACCTATCTTAGGGGTGTTACATATTATATCGCTCGTGTTAAGCACTTCGGCTCATTGACTCCATGGAACTCAGGTGAATCTTATGGAGACAACAACCTCAAGTATCTTGGCCGTTATGGTATGCTCCGTAACAACTGGTATGACTTGACTGTTGGCAACGTCTATGGTCCTGGCTACCCTGGTGTACCTCCAGTAGACCCAAATCAGCCAGATGATGAGAATGAGAAGTATCTTAGCGTCAGCGTAAAGATCCTTTCTTGGGCTAAGCGTTCAGACACAGTCGATTTGTAATCCATTACACATTATTATATATAGCTCAGCCGCTCTAGCGCTAAGGAGCGGCTGGCTATCTCGGAAAAATAAGAATCTATTTATACACTTTACTTTTTCATAAAACAGATAAGCATCATGGCAAACAAGAAGTTTAACAGTTGGATCAAGAATATATGCATGGGATGGGGCTTCATCATGGCCGGCAGCCTGCTAGCAAGCTGCAACGACTTGATGCACGACGACCTGCCTCCTTGTGACATGGGTGTTGACTTGCAGTTCAAGTACGACTACAACGTGCAGCGTGCCGACATGTTCAAAGATCATGTGGGCGGACTCTGCGTATTCGTATACGACGAACAGGGCAACTTCATTGCTCGCCATGATGCCTATAACGATGCAACATCACAGCCGCTCAAGGACCCTAACTATGCCATGCGAATCAATCTGGAACCGGGCAAATACAGATTCGCAACCTTCGCCTTCCAAAAGAAATACGAAGATGCACTTGCGCAGCCAGGTGCCAAATTCCAGATAGCTCTGCCACAGCAGGGTGACAACATCACCTCCCTCCATGCACGACTCGACCGCGAACAGGGCAAGGTAAACAACCAGAGCCAACCGCTCGATACACTCTGGCAGGGACTCAGCAACGAACTGGTTGAAGTAAAAGACCTGCAGGTTACACGCCATACCATCGGTCTGGTTCGTGATACCAAGCAGCTCACCATCAGCCTGCATCAGACCGACGAGCCTGCCAACATCAATGCCGATGACTTCAGTTATCAGATAACCAATGCCAACGGCGATATCAGTTACGACAACTCTCTCCTCCCCGACGAGGAGTTGACATATACCCCATACTACACCTGGACCACTGAGTTTAAGGATACCGAGGGCAATGTAAAGGAGCGCACCGCTCATGCCGCCCTCATGTTCTCCCGACTCATCTGGCATCCGGCAGAAGAAAACGACAAGAACGCCATCCTCACCATCACGAACAAGACTACTGGCGAAGAGGTGGCACGCATCAATCTTGCAGACTTTCTGGCTCAAGGCCGTGGCGCCTTCGAAGCCCGCCATTATTCAGAGCAGGAATTCCTGGACCGAGAGTACGACTACAAGCTCGACTTCTTCCTCCAGGGCAACCAGTGGAAGTATGTGCAGCTCAGCATTTCCATCCTGGATTGGAGCAAGCGCATCCAGCGTGTCGATTTCTAACCGTTTCAGGTGTCAGAGCCCCTTCCGGGCATTTAGCTCATAAGAGTATTTGACTTTAAAAATTAGAAACAATGAAAATACGAGATTTCATTTTAAGTTTAGTTAGTTGGTTTATATTGTTGGTTACAGTAAGTTGCTCTGACGAACTTGGAGGCGAGCGCACTCCCATTTCGTCAGAAAGCAACTTGCATGTACTCGTGCCAACCGTGCTCAGCAGCCGCGGCACCAATCCCGACGATGCTTCCGGCCTTCCTACCTATAATGCCACGGTAGATGAATGCCAGATCAACGACCTGACCCTCTATGCTTTCCCTACAGGAAATGAAGGCAAGCTCCTGAAAAAGACGCTCCCTGCCCCACTGGCTTCGATGATGCTGGAGCAGCATGTAGCTAACTATCAGCTCAATATCGAGCCGGGCACTTACCATATCTATGTGGTTGCCAATATGAACAAGGTGTTGAGTGGTAGGACTATCCAAACAGAAGATGATCTCAAAAAAATAGTACTGAGTTATGGCGTTGGAACAGAACCGGGAATGCCGGTTTTTACAAACATCCCGATGATTTATGAGCCAAAGGATGTGAACGGTAATATCATCGATACAAAAATAGAAAAAAGTGGTGATAAATATACCGAGGTGGTAGCTAACCTGAAGTTTACATGCGTAAAGGTTAAGCTCAACCTGCTTTTCGACCCTACTGCTGAAGGTTCTGCATTCAAAGGAAAGAGCTATTGCATCAAGGATATTCTGGCTCAAAAGCTTTCTCCTAGCACCACGCTGAGTTGGAATGGAGCATTTAGCAATTCTAATGTTAGCCAAGATTATGCCAACGGTTTTGAAAATGAAGTTTATGCAACTTCTTCTGAGGCAAGCAATAAGGGTGGTTATTATAAGGCGGGAGACTGGACAGAGAAAGCAGACAATGCCAATGTGAATAATAAGAACATCATCACCCTTGTTCAGGGTGCTACTCCTACAGCTGCTCCACAGAATGCCGCCGATAAGTGGCTTTTCCAAGGCACTTACTATCTGCCTGAGCGTTATATCGCCAATGCCTCTCAGCAGTCTACCCTCAAAGTTAATGGCTTTGTGAATGGTAGCTTTGAGAACAACTATACGATTAAGCTGGGACATCGCCCAACTTCCACCGAAGTTCCGACCTTCCCTCGTGGCACCTATTATGAGATTATCGGCAACATCAAGAGTCTGGGAAACATGACTCTCGACTGTAATGTGAGCGTAAAGGACTGGACTCCTGTAACGATAGATGCCGAATTCAACCATACTACTTTGTGGGTAAGCAAGACGAAGGCGAGCGTAACATCTACAACGACAGACTCCATCGACTATGAGTCGAACGTAATGCTGACAGAGGCAGATTTCGGTTGCGATGAAAAGGTAACAACATCCAGTGGTGAGAAAGATGTGATTGTGTTGAGCAAGCTAGATGCAGTGAAGAATCATAGAATCACATTCAAAATCAACGAGGACATTAAGTTCTCCGACTATAATGGAAAGCACAAGGGTACGGCAAAGGTTTGGATTAAGGCTGGTAACATTAAGAAGTATCTCGATGTAACCTATGATGCCTCTCCTTATTTTGAGGTAAATCCACAGGAAGTAACCATCTATTGGGGTAGCGACTACAATACCAAAGTGGTACAGTTTAAGACCAACCTCGGCGGTTTGGCTTTCACCGGTAACACCTCTTCCACCGTAGGTAAGTCAACCATTCAGGCATCTTGCGATAAACCTGATACTTCAGAAGGAACCTTCAAGATTGTGGCAACCAGTGACCCTGTTACCACGACAGTACATTACCTCACCGTGAAGCCAAAGAAACCTGCAGCAGGCTTCGACTTTGAGAAGAAAATCAAGGTAACGGTAAAGCCTGCAATGGGTAACTATCGTATCAACTTCCGTGCCATCAACGACCGCACACATTATAAAGGAGGTAATGGAACTGATAATTATGAGGGTACACTTGAAGAAAAGAAAGAGACTAATAATGTAACTGGAGAAAATACCAACTGGGCAGATGGATGGTATGATTTAAAGGATAAGGATATACCTAACCCAGACCATCATTATACCTATGTCTATACCCAGATTGGTGAGACAACCGGAACTGAAGTCAACTCTAAAGTTTGGAAATTTACAAAAAACTGGCCTGGTGATAAAATGGTTGCGGATTATACGAATGTGGGTTGGTATTACGTGGACTTCAAAGAGAATGAGAAGTCGAATGAGGAGTTGAATGAGAATGGTGCTACGGGAGTAAAGACCATCAAGCCTGGTGAAACATTGATTATATTCAGTAACAATACCAATCCGAAACAAGGTTATACGCTTCATCGTTGCACTCACCACTTGGAGCCGGGTATTCCTCTCTTCGACTATGAGGATCGAGAGGGTTGGATTGTCTATGATCCAACATCAGATCCTACTTGGAACATATATGATGCCATGCCAACTATTGAGAACATCAACTTTACCATTTACACCAGATTCCAGACTTACGGATGGTTCAAGGTATATGGTGTCGCCAATGGCAAAAATGGTGATGACAATAATAAAGAGCGCGAGTCTTTTACCATCTATGATACAGTGCGTAAAAGTTGGTCATGCGAGAAATTGAATAATGATTGGTATAAGACTGTGATTACCCTCAAGGCTGTTAAGGGAGACCACGAGAAGGACATCAGAATCAAAAAAGACAACAAAGCTACGGGTGGAGAAAGCGTCCTGCTTTTCAATGGCAACAGCTATGAGAAGCATAATGACACAGGCTATTACGATGGCTCCTCTTGGCACGCTGGCAAGCCATCTGTGTGGATTAAATAAGATTAGAATCAGATTTGAACACTGTTATAAATCAGTTTAAGCAATGAAGAAGATCAAACATTTAATGATATGGATTGGATTGCTCCTAAGCCTTGTTTCCTGCAAGGATACGATGGAGGCTATCGGACTCGGCGGGGATGAAATCCCTGCCGAGGGACTTGTCTTGAACCTTCAATTGACTAACTTCACCAAGCAACAGATTGGTACAAGAGCGGGGGCCTCGGAGACATTCAATTCGCTCTGCGCTGTGTTCTATGGAGATAAGGACAAATACTTAGACCAGACAGATTGCTATTCTACCTTATCACAGCAGTCTGATGGCAGCTACAAGGTAAAGATAACCAATGTACCTGCTGGTACCAAGAATGTACATCTTGTAGCCAATGCCAGCAACATGACGCCGAGCGAGGCACAAGACTTGCAGTCTCTCACTGCTGCTAAGGAGAGAGACCCTCAGCTTGATGCCCCTATCTGCTGGGGTAAAATTTCAATAGATAAACTTTTGGAAGCTAATCCTTCAGTGACGATGTTGCGCCAATGCGCCAAGATAAGTTTGGAGATAGACAATAGCTTCCAGAGTAATTTCACTAATGCAGGCTTGTATGTCTATAACACGGCAACCAAGGCAGCCATAGCTCCTGCCAAATATATTGAGCCTACGACCGATAACTTGGCAGAATCTACCGTTCTCAGAACGGAAGACAACCCATTGGGCGGCGGTACCGCAACCACCGTGGCAGTAAATGAAACTTCTGCAGGCAAGGCAATGGTGATTATCAAGGCGAATTATAAGGATAGTGTAGGATATTATAAGGTGGCACTCTACAAGGATGCTAAAGAGAAAATCCAATATGCCTTGCTCCGTAACCACCATTATACCATCAAGGTAATCAAGGTAAACGACTATGGCTTCTCTACGATTGATGAGGCTAAGAAGAGTCAGCCAGAGAATAGAGTGGAAGTAGAGGTGCGGGACGATAATCCTGAAATCACCAGAATGATAGCTTGCAAAGACTATGAACTGGGAGTGAGCGATTATCAGGAGATAAATGCAAACACAACAGAGGCTATCGTAACCATTGTTACTACCTTGCCAAAGGCAACGAGTAGTGATAGTGCGCTATATAGTGTCACGAGAAATAATTCTTGGATAACCGATTGTCAGCAAGAGACCGTGAATGATATACCAGAGACAAGCAGATCTTCTAAAGGCAAGAAATATACCTTGAAGCTTACGCTTGAAAAGAATAACCAATCAGAGAATCCACGTACAGGCACCATCACCGTTACTTCTGGCGACCTTTCTCTGGATATAACCATCAAGCAGGCTGGTTTCGACTTTAGAAAAGATGATCCTGATAGAACCGTTATCATGCAGTATAATAACTCCACCGTAGCTGTCGACTATTTCAAGTGGTTGGACACTGTGCAAGGCATCACTCCTGAAGAAATGCAAGGGGCTGTGAGAAATGATGGTTTGCATTTCTGCGTGGGAACAGCCAATATCACGTATCTTATCCCTAAACTTAATGGTGATCAGATTACTAAAAAGGATGATAAAATCAAAGTGGAAGAAGATACAGGTAAGTGGAAGGTAAGCCTTGCCAATACTACGGTAAATGAAGATTTGTGGAAGTCTTCATTTACCATCACCAACCAGGCTGGCATCGAGATCACTTATCCTGTTTATCATACTGGTATCTTCCATAAGATAGATGAGAATTCCAAGGTATATAAAGATTATCAGTTGGCAGAAAACGGAGATAACGAGAAGAAGGTGAAGGGCTGGTTCTATTATGGTGTGGTAAAGGTAGAGGGAAAGAAGACCGATAAAACCACCACTACTTATTATATGTTAGACCGCAACCTAGGTGCATCCAACAATGGTTACTATGCCCCAGATGTGGTGGCACTGGAAAAGAACAAGAAAGCCATTGGTGGCTATTTCTGTATCTCTGAAAAAAAGAACACCAGCGATGCTACTCAGGGAAATCTCTCCAGCACCTTGGCACCAACAGGCTATACCATTCCAACTGATGCCGTGTTCGAAGAATTAGTTAATGCAGGCAATCTGGAGGTGGTACCACAGTCCACATCGTTAGGAGAAACCTACAACTGCGTGCGTATCAAGACGGTGGATTCCGAGTTGCCATACATCTATCTGCCTATGGGTGGATTCTTGGAGGGCGAGAGCCATAAGAACCCTATCCATGTAAATCTCTGGACCAAGACTTTGCTGTCAGGTACGCAGGGCTTCGGTACCAACAGTCCTGAATATGGTTTCTGGTATAGATACTTTGATGTTTACAACAAGAGGATAGGATTATCCAATATGAGATTCGTGAGTGGTAGCAACGGCATGAACAATGGCCGCTACAAGGCGATGCCAATACGCCTGATTCTGAAATAAACATCAGATAAGTGATAAATACAATAACATCTTTTACTTATATCTAATTTCCGCAACACTATAATTTAATATTTTTTATAAGCACCTGAGCAACAA
>OGQZ01001807.1_pt1 | contig 15562 bp, 14 predicted proteins | sample 1553321 | NCBI WGS metagenome assembly OGQZ01 (sample SAMEA2579958, study PRJEB22360) | human gut metagenome | reverse complement strand
GCCTAACTTCTTGATATTCAACCAAAGTCCAATTTAGTGTGAGTTATAACATTTACCTCTTTTTATATACAGACAATAAGGTAAATAGGTCCAACCAAGGGATTGAATATCGTGAAGTATAGCGATGGTAGCGTGAAAAAAGTGGCTGTAGAATAAGATGAAAGCATCCTTATAATATTTGGGGCACGACCAATCGTGCCCCTTTTTGTTTCTAATCTGTCTTATTTCTTAACTTTTTTGTCTTTTATTGCCCCAAAAGTATGTTTTTCTCGAGATTTATGAATCTTGATGACAAAATATTGTATCTTTGCGATGCTTATTTAACGCGCATTAATTTAACGGCTGTTACATTATGAAGTTTTATGATCGGAAAAAGGAGATAGAGATACTGCGCAGGAACTGGGAAAAATCGGCTAAGCATTCCCTTTTTACTGTGATGATAGGCAGAAGACGTATCGGAAAGACGCTTCTTTTGCTCAAGACGGAGCAAGAGCAGAAGATGCTGTATCTATATGTGTCGAAGGACAACGAACGTGTGTTGGCGAAGAAATTCCAAAAGGCAGCTGAGGAAGTGCTGGGACTTCAAGTATATGGTAGAATGGAGACTTTTGCACAGTTCTTCGAGCAAATCATGAAGTATGGAAAGGAACATCATTTTACCATCGTCTTCGATGAGTTCCAAAACTTCTTGAATGTGAATCCAGCCATCCCAAGCCATATTCAGGATATTTGGGATAGATACCACGAATCAACCATGGTCAATCTCGTGGCTTGTGGCAGCATCTATAGCATGATGCACAAAATCTTCGATAACGATGACGAGCCTCTATATGGCAGGAAGGATTGCGAGATAAGGCTCAAGCCATTTAGGATAAGCGTTATCAAGGAAATCTTGCATGACTACAACCCCAACTATACTTCTGAAGACTTGCTTTGCCTGTATATGTTGACTGGTGGTGTAGCTAAATACATCGCCTTGCTGATGGATGCAGGAGCGACCGACAAAGAGAGTATGCTCCGTTGGGCAACAAGCTCGGAAAGTCCTTTAATCACAGAGGGTAAGGAAATTGTGTTGTCGGAGTTTGGCAAGGATTATGCCAACTATCTCAGCATCATGCAGCTGGTAGCTGGGGGAATGACGGTTCAGAACCAGATAGATAATATCATCGGCAAGAATACGGGTACCTATCTGAAGCGACTGGAGGAAGACTATAACTATGTGAGCAAGTTGACACCGATGTTTAGCAAGCCTGGCAGTAGAAACCTCAGGTGGAGTGTGGAAGATTGCTTCCTGCGCTTCTGGTTCCGTTTCGTCTTGCCTAATCAAGCTTTGATAGAAACGGAGCGCAACGACTTGCTCTTGGAAATCGTGGAGCGAGATTACAATGACTATACGGGACTAGTACTGGAACAATATTTTCGCCAAAAGATTGCTGAGGAGGAGCGTGTTACCTTGGTTGGAAATTATTGGGACAGGAAAGGAATGAACGAGATAGACCTTATCGCACTCAACGATATTGACAAGACGGCATTGGTGGCAGAAGTGAAGCGTAATGCCGACCGATATAATCCTAAACTCTTACAGGAGAAATTTGAATTGATTCGTAGTAATTTCGGAAAGTATAACGAAGTGCAGCTGATAGGCTTGTCTATGCAGGATATGTAAGGCTGATACATAGAAAGATAAAGAGCGGAAGAACAACCATGGGTTAACAGAGTTAACAGTTAACAGGTGTTTTTTCGCTCTTTCTTCTCTAAACTTTTCATTTTTTCGCTCCTTCCTTGTGTGCCTTCACATTTATATTTTTGTCTTTGTATCAAAAAGGATTCTGAAAAAGGTGTTACATTTATAATATTTTAAATAGCAGACTATGTCTGTACACATGTTTAAAAAGAATATAAACTAAAATAATAGAACTATGAGAAAAAGAAAACCGTGTCAGAAACTAATCCGACACGGTTCCTTTTTGCAAACTGCATTTTCATATATTGCGGCATTACAGGAATGCCTTTCCTACAGATCTCATTTTCACTTTCTGGTCACTCTGAACCAGTCTGCATCAATCCAGCCGCGGTTGGTCTTCTGTCCTGGCTCGTATGCCACGAAGCCTATCTTGGCTCCTATCCACTTGCCTTCGCGCATGGTGAACTCGGTGCCACACTTGGTGTACTTCTTGCCGTCGAGACTGTAAGAGAAGTGCATCTTACCATCGTTCACGCTCATGCGCATATAGATGTCTATATGTGTGCCTGGCTGATAGTCTATCTGGTCTACTGCCGTTGGCTTGAGTGTGGCGATAAGCTGCTCCGTCTGCGGTTTGCCCTTGTCGGCGCTCTTGCATGAAATCTGAAGGAGCTGGAAATCATTGCCCACTCGCTTCACCACAAGGCCAGAATAGTCAAGACCCATCATCAGCAGTCCGCCGGTCTGGTTCTGGTCTTTTGATGTGAAACGGATTTTGGTGGTGGCTATGAACTTGTCGGCTGGTGTCTTCTGCAGCAGCAGGTTAGGCACTTCCCAGAGGTTCTGGAATTTCTCCGACACCTTGTGGGTGTATACTCTATACGAACCGAAGGCTGTCGGCATACCGAAGGTCTCATTGTAGTTGGCATGCCATTGCCATTGCAGTCCGAGTCTGGTGTCGCTGAACTCATCGCTCTCTGCCGGATTCACCACCTGCACCTTGCCTGAGGTCTTCGGCTTGCGGTATGTCGTGACGGGTTCGCCACAGTAGTCGCCGTCTTTATCGATGCCCATCACAGGCCAGTTGTCCTTCCATGTCACAGGCTGCAGATGCACCACGCGGCCGTAGGCTTCCTTGTCCTGAAAATGCAGAAACCAGTCTTCGCCGAATTTGGTGTGTACCCATGCGCCCTGATGAGGACCGTTTATCTTTGTCTTGCCCTGGGCGAGAACCACCTTGCTCTCGTATGGACCGAACGGATTCTTGGAGCGCATCGCCACCTGGAAACCGGTCGGCACACCGCCGGCAGGAAACATCACCCAATACCATCCGTCGCGCTTGTATATCTTCGGTCCTTCGCAAGTGCGGCTCTCGGTGCCGTTGCCGTCGTAGATAATCACGGGGTTGCCGATGGGTTTAGTACCGTCGGCAGACAACTCACGGATAGCGATTACGGAGGCGAAACGCGAACGGCTGTTGGCATATGCGTTGACGAGATAGCAGCGGCCGTCGTCGTCCCAGAGTGGTGTGGTGTCTATCAGTCCCTTGCCCGGAATCACACACAGCGGCTTCGACCATTCGCCGGCGGGGGCTTTTGCCTTCACCATAAACACGCCATAGTCGGGATCGCCCCAATAGATATAGAACTCGCCGTTGTGATAGCGTATTGACGGTGCCCAGATGCCGTTGCCGTGGGATGGCCGGTCGAATTCCTGCTTCGGCTCCAGTTCCTTAACGGCATGGCCTACTATCTCCCAGTTTACCAGATCCTTGGAATGGAGGATGGGCAGACCGGGGATGCAGTTGAACGAACTTGCCGTGAGGTAATAGTCTTCGCCGGCGACACACACGTCGGGGTCGCTATAGTCGGCATTGATAACGGGGTTGGTGTAGGTGCCGTTGCCATTGTCTGGGCTCCACACCTGCGACTTGTACTGTGCCAGCGCTGCCATAGGCAATGCGAGCATCATCAGCAGAAGGTGCTTTCTTTTCATAATCGGTTATGCTATTTTGATTTGTTAGTGATTGTCTGTTTCGCCTTACAACACGTTGACGTATTCGCCTTCGATGCGTTGCAGCTTCAGCTGGTAGTTCACGTCGTGTACGATGCTCATCAACCGTGCGTGCTCGTCATCACCGCCATAGAGCGAGAGGGCGAGATGGCCCATCGTGCGGCGCAGGTTTATCTCCACACACGGATGGAGCAGGAACCTGTCGCCTTCGGCTCCAGCCACAACCATCATGTCGACGCCAAATTCTCCCGCATAGCGTCCGGAGAGCATGGCGGTGAGATTCTGCTCCAGACGACTGGCTGGATAAGACGTCGAGAAGCGTCTCGCTGACATAGCGGCTGAGAATGTCGCGCTTGAACCGCTCGCTGCCCACCACATTGCCCGTATACTGGGCGTTGAGGGTCTTGAACACCGACAGTCCGCAATATCTCACGCCTCCATCGGGAGTGGAGACGAACTCCATGGCGAAGTCGCACATCTTGTTATAGCGGGGTTCTATCATCACCTTGCCCTGGTGTTGCAGCGTGTGTCTTATCCATGACAGTTTGGGCTGGTCGGCAGCGTCGCTGACATAGCGCACTCCCCTGCCCGACGAGCTCCACGGGGCTTTCACCACGGCATTGCCCAGCTGGCGGATGATGCTGCAGGCCTCATCCATGGCAGTAGCCACGAAGCTCTCGCCACAGGTATCGTCTTCAATTCCTTTTCTCACCGCGTGCAGCATTTCCTTCGTCTGCTCGCGGTCTGAGAAGCGGCGCACGTCGGCAAGCTGTCCCTCGGTGGGCAGGATGTCGGCGGCGACTCCGTTTTCGGCGAGTTCCGCACATACCCTGCAGTCCCATCCCCAGGGCTTCACGCCATCAAGGGGCAGCGAGGCGAGGTCGGTCTTCTCCACGAACAGCACGTCGGCAATCATCCCCTTATACTGTTTGGATGCTTTCAGGGCATATTTGATGTCGTCAACGAGGACGGCATCTCCATCTTTCGCCCAGAAAGCGGGCAGAAAACCAAGATTCATACGCATCTCCTGAGCCACATGGGGTATCGTGAGGTGTGGCACGTCATAAGCGAGTGCTATATCGTGTTCGGGGTTGAATATATGTAAATCCACGTGCTGTATCGTTACCGTTGTTTGTTTTCTTTATCCTATTGAAATGACCATCCCAAAAAACATTTCTTCTCTTATTATGGAAGTCATATTCTTTATCGAGTGCAAAATTAAATAAAAAAGCGTATATTTGCACTTATTAAAAGACAAAAAATGAATAACGACCCAACGATATGCGCAATAGCCACCGCACAGGGCGGTGCGATAGGAATAATAAGAGTCTCTGGCAATGAGGCGATTGAGATAACAGAAAAGATATTCTCGCCGGCGGGAAAAGCCGACAGGCAGCTGCACGACAGAGCGCCATACTCCATCGCCTTCGGCAGGATAACCGACGGGAAGGGAGAGACCGTGGACGAAGTGCTGGTGAGCGTGTTCCGTGCTCCTCATTCTTACACGGGCGAAGACTCCACGGAGATTTCCTGTCATGGCTCGGCGTATATACTGCAGAGGGTGATGACGCTGCTGATAGAGAACGGCTGCGCGGCTGCCGGACCGGGTGAGTTCACTCAGCGTGCCTTCCTCAACGGCAAGATGGACCTCTCGCAGGCTGAAGCCGTGGCTGACCTCATCAGCTCTACCAACAAGGCCACTCACGACATGGCACTCAGCCAACTGAAGGGACACTTCAGCAACGAACTGTCTGACCTGCGCGAGCATCTGCTGAAGCTCACTTCGCTACTGGAACTGGAACTTGACTTCTCTGACCACGAGGAACTGGAGTTTGCCGACCGCACGGAGCTATACGCCCTTGCCAACGACATCCATCAGCGGCTCGTATCGCTCATCCATTCGTTTGAAATCGGAAACGCACTGAAAAACGGCATACCGGTGGCTATCGTCGGCAACACCAACGTGGGAAAGAGCACGCTGCTCAACCTCCTGCTACATGAGGAGAAGGCTATCGTGAGCGACGTACACGGCACGACACGCGATTTCATTGAAGACTCCACCATCATCAACGGCATACAGTTCCGCTTCGTCGACACCGCCGGCATCCGTGACACCGACGACGTAGTGGAAAGCATCGGCATAGAGCGCACTTACCAGAAGTTGCAGGAGGCGAAGATAGTGCTCTGGCTTATCGACCGGCAGCCGACAACGGCTGAAATCGACGACATAAAGGAGCATGTGGACGGAAAGAGACTCATCGTGGTGAGAAACAAGATTGACAAGTCTGGCGAAACGACTTCGGCTGACGAGTCTGTCAAGACCCCTTCTGCCGCTACCGGTCTGGCATCAGACTGGTTGTCTGACTCCTTGGCCGGTACCGGCTACAAGACAGTGGACATCAGCGCAAAATACGGCACCAACATTCCACAGCTTGAGCAGCTCATCGTAGAGGCTGCCGACATACCCCAGATTTCAGAGAGCGACATCGTGATAACTTCTGCCCGCCACTACTCTACCCTTCTCCGTGCCGACGAATGTCTGCAGCGTGTCATCGACTCCATGAACATCGGTCTCAGCGGCGACCTCCTTGCAGAAGACCTCCGCATGGTCATCGACCACCTCGCCGACATCACCGGCGAAGAGCGGATAACAACAGAAGAAACGCTCCAGAAAATATTCCGGGAGTTCTGCATCGGCAAGTAGCCCTGTTTGAACAAACTTGAACATTACGGAACATTTATGAATAAGTGCCTAATTTTGAGGCACTTTTGTTTTTTAACACTTTGAACAAACAATTTGCTATTCCGAAATATTCCAACTAATTTTGTATCGTCTTTCTACCGCGACACTCGAAACGGCTTTCTCAGTCACTCCCTTTTGACATTGAAGACACAAGCGTGAGACGCTGTGAGAAAATGCCAAATGACATTGAGGGTACAACCGTGAGACGCCATGAGACGTGGTGAGACACAATGATACACTTTAGGAGAAATAAATAGCACCAACGTTTGTAATACAATGGAGATTAAAAAGCAATGCCAGTACTGCGGATGTTCCTTTATTGCGCATAAGATGACCACAATCTATTGCTCAGTTTCGTGCAATAACAAGGACTACAAAAGCAAGATCAGGGAAAAGCAGATAGCAGAATACCAGGCACAACATCCAACCCCATCACCACGAGTCGTGAAGCCAACTTCAACGGCTAAGGAATTTCTAACTCCTACAGAAGGAGCAAAGCTTCTCGGAATAAGCAGAGCTACTTTCTATAGGAACATGCGCGAAGGTACGATCAAAGCCGTTCAGATGCGTGGGAAAACCATCATTAGAAGAAAGGACATTGAATTTTTGTTTGACAATCCACCTGAATACAAAACACGTTCGCTTGACCCTAAGATGAAGCAAAAGCATGAATACTATACCATGAGGCAGATTGAAGAAAAGTTCAAATGTTCAAAGAAAGCTATCAGAACCAGGATTGAGAAATTTAACATCCCAAAGATTTATCAAGGCAGGAACACCTACTTTGATAAAGCCCTTGTTGACCTTCACTTTGCCGAGCTTATAGCAGAGTTTGACAGGAGAGACTATTATACAATAGATCAGTTGGAGGAGAAATTCCAGATGAGCCACCAAGCAGTTCTCTCCTTTGTCCAGCGAAACAAGATTCCTCGCATCACTCAAGGAAGAAGCGTTTACTACTCCAAGGTTCATGTCGATACGTTCAAAGGTGAACGAGAGAAGGTTGATCCGAATTACTATACCTATAGTGAAATCATGGAGAAATACAGCTTCAGCAAAGATCAGGTAAGTTATTACATCCACAACTATGACATACCAAACCATAAGCACGGTCGCTTTACGCTGGTAGAGAGAATGGTCTTTGACCGCATCATCAAAGAACGTATGGAAACCAACTCTCTCGCAAAGGAGAAAGAACGCAGAGAACAACAGCCAAAAACATGCGTTGTCCCAGAAGGCTACCTCTCAGTTGCACAGATAGCGGAAAAGTACGGAGTTTCACAGAAACATGTTACTGCCAAGACCAGAGAAGGCAAAGTTCCGAAGCTCGTGATAAAGCATTTCAACTACTACAATGAGGAAGCCATAGAAGCACTCTTCAATCGAGATCCTGAAAAGTTCGAGGTGCCAGAGGACTATATTACTGCAGAACAGGTGGCCAAGAGATTCAAGGTCACAGTGCACTATGTGCATAACAGAACACGCACTGCCAACATGCCAAAGATAACCGTTAAGCATGTTAACTTCTATGAACTAAAAGCAATAGAAGCATTGTTTGGCAAGAATGAGGCAAGTCTGGAACTCCAAGGTGATGAAACAGCAGAGTGGCTGACTGGTGAACAAGTTGACCAGGTGCTCAACTCAACCGTTGTGGCAAGACGTACTTTTGTCTCACGTCACAAGATACCAAACAAGAAGGAATATGGAATTACCTACTATTGCCTTTGCCTCTGGAGTCAACGCAACAATGCACCCATCGTTGTTCGAGAGAACACAGACGGGTTTACCTTCAAGTCCAGGATGGAAGACCTTTTCCACAGAACAGAAGAAAGAGTTGCAGTCAACCAGAGAGTACATTTATTTGTTGTGTGGCTTGTGAATAATGTAGGTAACTGTTCCCCAGATACTGAAAGCATCATCTTCTGTAACCTTTATCTCAGGGTAATCAGGGTTGGCTGGGATAAGCCACCCTACTCCATCACGTTTCTCAAAACGCTTCAAAGTGTATTCGCCGTTAAGTTCACAAACGGCGACCTCACTTGGAGAAGGATTGCGATTGCTCTTATCCACGATGACTATGTCACCAGAATAGATGTCGGCATCAATCATTGAGTTACCTTCCACACGAATGAGGCACGATGACTCAGGATATGGACAAAGCATCTGCAGAAGTTCAATGCTCTGAGCTTTCTCGTCGTTATCCAAAGGAATAGGAAAGCCGGCAACGATGCCAACGTCAAAGAAATGCATCTTCATTTCCTTGACCATCGTTGCAGGATAAGCTGTACCTATCTGCGAGAAGTCAGGCTCAGAATTTTCCATTTCCTGAGCAATACACATCTTTATGAAGTCGGTTCTTTGCTTCTGGGCATCGAGAAATCTTGCAATCTCACCCGAAGCTCGGAAGGTGTATAGTTTACTTCCCTCCTGTTTGCGAGGTCTTCCAGCCCCAGGTCTTGCACCGCCACGACCTGTTTTTATATTGTTTTCTGCCATATAATTCCATTTTTGGTACAAAGGTACTTATTTTTATTGAAAAACGTATTACATTATTCATAAAATTAGTGTTTACAAAGAAAAAATGCCCATACCTGTGTAATTGTACACAGATATGAGCAACTATCGGGAGAAAAAAGTCAATTTGTATGTCTGTATGATTATATAGTACAGAGTTTAGAATGATAATAACAAAAATCCTCAGGCATATGCGCCTTGATGTATGCCAGTTTATAACAGATCAATGCTCTATTTCTAAAGAACTTTCGATTACTCAATGAATGTCCACGAAGCTCTATCTCATGTAACACAATCTTAATGGCATTCTTGTTTTGCTCGCGTTCAAGTTCTGACATGGAGTCAAAATACTCTAGAATATCCTCCTTCTGCTCCTTCCACAGCAATATACCATGTGTATCGCTGAGGATTGAGTTTACCTTTTCGAGTTCTGTAAAACGAGGATAAGTAAATGGATGCACCTTCAGAATCTTCATGTAAGTATAGATGTAGGGATTGACAGCAAGACCATGACTGAAAGCCATAGTCGCTGTAAGTTCCTCCATGTCCTTAGGCTTAATCTGCCGAAGATCATACTTGTCCCACTCTGATTCAAACATAAAGATACCATCAGTATCTGCCCTTTGGAAAAGTTCATAGGTCTTGGCATCATCAAGCGGTATGTTCTCAAAATCAATCTCGTTATCGAAGAGGGCGAGCATCTGCTCAGCCTTCTCTTCTGTCATTCTATTCATTCGCGTGTCCTTTCTATGATAACATATATGTTTGTAAACTTCACTATCGGGCGACCAAGATATGTAGAAGTGTTGAATCCATTATCCTCTGCCCATGAAACCACCTCGTTCCGTTTACTTTCAGGATAGTATATCTTCATCATCTTCTGCCTTTTCATAGCATACCAAGATATCGGATCATCAATTGGATGCAGCTCCATACAAGTAGCTATACCAAGTCCCCAAGACATAGCACTATCCTTGAAGTCACCGCAATCTGGAGTCGGTGTTACATGAAGGTTCTGCTTTACTCCGTCAACTAATTTCTTTATTGAAAGCAGGTTAAGTACCATTTCCAACTCTGACACAATCCCGATTTCAACATCTGCCATTTCATAAAGAACATGATCTTCCTGCACTCCCAACTGCTTCAATCCCCAATGCGTCTGGAATGAAAGAGATTCAACAGCGTTCTTGTTGAGAAGCGAAGCATTAGCTACTTTCCTTTTTTGTTTTAGATTCTTCTTTGCCATAATGATTAAATATTAGAATTTGAGAACAAAATTACTATTCGGGTATGCAATAGCACTGCATACTCACAATTTTTCTAAAAAAATCACGTTATTTTCAAGGGTATGCAGTGTTTTTGCATACATAATTAGTACCTTTGCATCAGAATAAGGTTTCCAACCTCTACACATTATATTATATAGGACATGATAAGTAAGACATTCAACAGATACATCTGGCTGCTCAACACTCTTCTTCAGCATCGCAGACTGACCTTCGAGGAAATCAGCTACCGTTGGAAAGACAGTTATCTTGGTGATGGAAAACCGTTAGCACTACGTACCTTCCATGTACATAGGGAAGCCATCGCAGAACTGTTCGGTGTAATGATTAAGTGTGACACCGCAACATACGAGTACTACATATCTTCACCAGAGAGGCTGAGGAATGATAGGACACGCCAGTGGCTGCTGAACTCCTTCACCATATCCAATATGATAGAAGCCGGTCATAACATGAAGGACAGGATTCTGTTCGAGGAGATACCACATGGCACAGAGTATATTCAGACTGTTATTGATGCTATGCAGCAGAACAAGGAACTTGAAATCACCTATCAGTCTTACTATGCAGACCATGACAAAACCTACCATCTGCAGCCATACGCTATGAAGGTATATAACCAAAGATGGTATGTCGTAGGTTATATCAAGGAAAAGGAGGGGATAAGGAATATAGCACTTGACAGAACAAACGAGTTGCGTATAAGCTCAGAGACCTTCATGGTGCCAGAGGATTTTGATGCAGAGGAATACTATGCAAATACAGTCGGTATTTTTGTCAATGAGAAACTGAAGCCTCAGAAAGTTGTCATCAGGGCATACGGAATACAGGTAGAATACATGAGATCACTTCCCCTTCACTTCTCACAGCATGAGGTGAATACTCAAAAAGGTGAGTATAGTGATTTTCAGTATCACCTATGCCTTACCCCCGAATTAACATCTCACCTTCTAGCAATGGGCGAGACTGTAAAGGTTCTGGAACCTCAAGAGTTAAGTGAAGATATAAAGAAACGCCTATTAGCAACCTTAAGCAATTACAACTCATAATATGGAAAGACTATTAAGAATCCTTAGTAACCCTAGCAGCACAGTGTGGGTTCTCAACAGCAGGTATTGTCCTATGATGTTTGATGGTGATGCAGCCGTTCAGTTCACGGAAAAGAAGGTGGCAGGTGCTTTGCCGTATGCTATAAATGCTATTTGTGACATCAGGAAGTATAATAAAGCCACATTTGAAAATGCTTATGACATTGAGCGTAAGGAAAAGTTCAACATCGACACAAAAGACAACAGCAGAATAAATGCCATTTGGAAATTCAATAAAACAGTCAAGACTGGTGATGTTATGCTGTATGTTTCAGGAAGTCAGGTTTTGGGTTACTATATTGTGACTGGAACTGAACCTGAAATAACTCCAGGAGAAGGATATTGCTTCATCAGTTGGAAAGCAGATACCATCGAGTTCAAGGGTTTAATACTGATCAATGGCGTTTTCGGCAATCCATTCTTTAAGGAGGTTGGTAAAAATAGAGCCAAAGTCATAGATGCTTTGACAAAAGCGATCGGAAAGAAAAATGTCTGCAAAATTGCGAAGAACAACAATATGGCATTTGAAAAGAGTCAGCAAATAAGGCAGATTAAATTTCGAGAGAGCCTGACAAAGAAGGGATTCACCTATATTCTTGATGACAACGAAAGGGAAAAGAACCTGTACAACTGGCAAGATAACGATAGTGTTCAGAGGGTAAAGAATTATTTCGAGGAAAACCATATCAAATGGTGGACCTGTTATTTCGATGCTCCAGAAGGGCAAAGAGCAGATGGAAAAAGCATAACACGCCACTTGGTTTCATCTCAGATCGCCTGTATCAATCATCTGTTCTTCATCAGGAATGACAAGAATGCTGTACTTTCCATCATCAACGGAATCAAGGGGATGCCTGTCAAATTTGTTGACGTTCTGAATATCCCATGTGACAAAGGAGAAAAGAACTACATTTCCTTTGAGGTAATAGCCAGTAAGGACTATCTGCATGAGATATATCTGAAGAGAGGTGAACTCTGCACTTCTGTAGATGCTCTTGTTTATGCAGTGGATGAGAATGGCGAGCGTTGGCTGATTCCAATAGAATGGAAATACACGGAAACCTATGAAGTCGAGGACAAATCCATCGAGGATAATCCTAAAAAGGAATCTGGCAACGAGGCTAAGGGCAAAACCAGACTGTCACGCTACTGTAACATCGAAGGAGATAACCTTATCGGCAACAGCAAACAGTTAAGGAGCCTTCCTGAGTATAAGCACAGCATCTACTTCCAAGAACCCTTCTATCAGCTCATGCGTCAGACCCTCTGGGCAGAATGTATCTGCAACAGCAAGGATGAGGAAGTTTTACCAGCGGAGCATTTCGTTCACGTTCATGTTTGCCCGAAGGCTAATGTAGAATTGTTGAATATGCACTATGCGGCAGTCACGGATAAACATACTATGGAACAGGCATGGAGAGATATGCTCAACGATCAGTCGCTCTATCATCTGATAGACCCAAGAGACCTGATGAAGCCAATATCCGAGCCATATCCTGAGTTGTATAGCTATCTTAAAGAAAGATATTGGTAAAAAAAATAAAGAAGTCAACGAAACATTTCCTATAATATGAAAGTAAATAAGATAATCATAGGTATAATTGCTGCTATACTCATATTTTGCTTAGGTGTAGCCTACCAGTCGCATTTCGGTTCAGACAAAGAAAATGTAAATGATTCAACAAAAGTATCTTCATCCACCGAAGAAGACTCAGTTGACATATACTCTCCCGAATATCAGTCTAACCTGAGAAGGATGGCTCGTGAAGAGACGGAAGCCATGGAAACCGAATATGTAGAGAACCATGACTTCGATAAACCAATTCTTGGATTATGGGAACCTTACACCGGCTCCAAGAAATCAGATTACCGTTATGAGTTCTGTGAAGACGGCAGGTTCCTTATACATTGGTATTCATCCTACGAACCTCATGAATGGGTAGTCGTAACCAAAGGCACATACAACCTTTCTGGAGATAAGTTCTATGCAAAACTCAAACCTGTCCAAGGCAATCACAGAGAAACAGAATGGGATAGAACCATCGAGTATATAGAGGATGGAGAGATGAAACAAACCTATCTCGAATATGACAAATCCTCAAAGACATACAGAACCTGCGAAATAATTCTGAAGAAAATACGTTAAAACAATATAACGCAATAATTCACACGTCATTATGAAATACGATAAATTCAGATCTATAGTCCTGGAAAAAATAGTCCATGAATTTGATAATCCCGAGCCAGGACTATTCAGAGGACATGGACCATACGACCATATAATTTCAAATCCGAATTCTACAGACAGAGAAAGAATTGTAAACGAATATCTTCTTCTGCCTGATGTTCCGAAAATCCAAGGTGAGATTAAACTTCATCCAGATGCCCATCACATGAACTCTTCGCAGATCATGTGTTACAACTTTTTCCGTCCTTTACTCTCGGAATACGATAAGAATGAGAAGGAATACAAACCTTCAGATGCATTGGTGGATTTGGTTGGCAAAATCATTGACACTCCACTGGAAAACAAGAACTCATCCTGTAAATTTGAGTATATCCAGCCAAATACTGATACAACAAACTTCGACTTTTACCTGAAATGTGGTGATGTAGAGGTGTTCTTTGAGATCAAATATACCGAGAAGGAATTTGCCAAGAAGAAAATCACACCTGAGTCTGAGCTGCAATATGAGAAAGTCTATAAACCAATGATAAGCAAAGCTGAGCATATCTTTAAGGACAAAGTTATCTCTGCATCAGACTTTCTGAAGAACTTCCAGTTACTAAGAAATGCCATAAGAGCAATAGACAATAACAAATATGTGGTATTTATCTGTCCGAGAGCTCATGACAATCTGGTCAATCAGTACAACAAATTCAAGGAACAGTTCCTTAGTCCAAAAGGAGAGGAACATGTAAAACTTGTCACTTGGGAAAGCCTCTTGACAGCGGCAGAAGAATTGAGCATAAACCAGGGAGAGTTTTGCAAAAGATATATTTCGTTCTTACCCTAATATGGATTGATGCAATGAAAATTCTCCAAATATCAGACACTCATAACAAACATCAGCAACTGACGAACCTGCCAGCTGCTGATGTCATCGTACATTCGGTGACTTTGCCGACAATGGTACAGAGGAGGAGGTTCTTGACTTTCTCAACTGGTTCATTGAACTGCCCTACCCTCACAAGATATTCGTTACTGGCAACCATGACCTATGTCTTTGGGATGCTGAAGGAATAGAAGATTTACCTGACAACGTCCATTTCCTACAGGACTGCGGATGTGAAATAGAGGGAGTAAAGTTCTTTGGATTGGCTTACAACCATCCTGAGATATTGATTCCTGATGATACAGATATAGTCATTACCCACGAACCGCCTGTAATGATACTCGATGAATCCAATGGAGTAAACTGGGGCAATGCCCCACTCAGAAACAGAGTTCAGGAGATTAAGCCTAAATACCATTTGTTTGGACATGCACATGACGGCTATGGCACAGATAAGCAAGAAGGCATTGTCTTCTCAAATGGAGCAATACTTGATGATAGATATAATATAATAAACAAACCACATATTTTTGAAATAACAAAATAGCGACTATGGATAAAAATACATTATATGAAGCGCTTGCTGGTTTCAATGGCGTATCAGACATTAAATTGGAATCGGTGAAACAAGAAGAATTATCAAAACAATTCTCCGAGGTAGCGAAAAGAATATTCAACACAGGCTATTTTGAGGTTAATGGAAGCCGACGCATCTACCCTACCGTTATTGAGTTCTATTATCACGAAGAAGTAGAAGGTGGATTGGAGGATCCAATTATGTACCATACTAACCTCAATAATAAGGGACAAGTTGATTATTATCCCTTCGGTTCATTTAACTTTCACGTTTCTGGCTTGGATGTGACCTTCGAAAAGAAGGATGAATATCGAGCATCCTTTCTTATAAGGGAATATGACGTGTATTCCCTCAAAGATGGAGCCTGGATAAAAGACAAATCAGAATGTCGTTCAACATATATCTATGAGGACATGCTAATAGGATTATCTGTATTTGATGGCATATCCATCAATTGGGTAACAGAACAGTCAGCCATCGAATATAGCGTTACTACAACAGAACGCAAAAATGTGGCTTCATACCATATAGAGAATAACCCGTTGGCGGAATTAATTTAAGTTGATAAATATGAGTAAAAAGTTGTACATATCGCTGATTT
>OGQZ01001796.1_pt1 | contig 15628 bp, 12 predicted proteins | sample 1553321 | NCBI WGS metagenome assembly OGQZ01 (sample SAMEA2579958, study PRJEB22360) | human gut metagenome | reverse complement strand
ATGATAACGAGAACAGCTACACATCTCAGATGGTTCGTACAATCAAGTACTTCTCTGAGTTAGCATAATCTATCTTAGTTTATGTGAAAGGGTCCGGCCTGTAGGGCCGGACCTTTTTTCATTATGACAAATAAGAAGAAAAGGAAAGGGTTCCGCTGTTTCATGCAGCTGCGGAGTATGAAACAACCGGCTGGAAAGTCATTTCCTTTTCTTAGGGTTTAAAATTGCCAAAAAGGCAGAACGGAGAATAAAAACATGGCATTAAATAAGAAAACAGTTGATGATATCAACGCAAAGGGCAAGAGAGTCCTTGTAAGATGTGACTTCAATGTACCACTGAAAGCTGGCGAGATCACAGATGATACCCGTATCAAAGCTGCTCTTCCTACAATTAAGAAGTTATTAAACGATGGTGGAAAGGTAATCCTTTGCTCCCATCTTGGAAAAGTAAAGAACGGACCAAACGAAGGAGAGTCCCTTGCACCGGTTGCCAAGAGACTTGAGGAGCTTCTCGGACAGAAAGTAAACTTCGTATCTGATTACAACGTAACAGGCGAGGCAGCTACAAAGGCTGTTGAGGAAATGAAAGAGGGAGAAGTTGTATTACTTCAGAATACCCGTTTTCGTGGCGCTGAGGAGACAAAGAACGGTGAGCAGTTCTCTAAGGAACTTGCTGATCTTGCAGACATCTATGTATGTGATGCATTCGGTTCCTCCCACAGAGCACACGCTTCTGTAGCTGGTGTTACAAAGTTCATCACTGCAAAGGGTGGACAGAATGTTGTTGGTTACCTGATGGAGAAGGAGATCGCCTTCTTAGGAAATGCTGTTGAGAATCCGGTACGTCCATTCGTAGCAATCCTCGGTGGTGCTAAGGTAGCAGACAAACTCAACGTTATTAACAACCTGCTTGAGAAGTGTGATACCCTTATCATCGGTGGTGGTATGGCTTACACATTCATCAAGGCTCAGGGATATGAGATCGGACTTTCTCTCTGTGATGATGAGAAGCTTGATTACTGTAAGGAAATGATGGCTAAGGCTGAGAAGATGGGCAAGAAGATCCTTCTTCCTGTAGATGCTGTTACCATCAAGGATTTCCCGGATCCAATCGACGGACCTGTAGAGACAGAAGTATGTGATATCACAGCTATGCCGGCAGACCGTGAGGGATGCGATATCGGACCTAAGTCCGCAGAGATGTTTGCAGATGCTGTTAAGACAGCTAAGACTGTTGTATGGAACGGACCGATGGGTGTATTCGAGAACCCGACACTTGCAGCTGGTACTCTTGCAGTAGCTAAGGCTCTTGCAGAGACCGATGCAACAACAATCATCGGTGGTGGAGATTCCGCTGCTGCTGTAAACCAGATGGGTTATGCTGATAAGATGAGCCATATTTCTACCGGTGGTGGAGCTTCCCTTGAATTCTTAGAGGGTAAGGAACTGCCAGGCGTAGTAGCAGCAGACGATAAATAAAAGACAGTTAAATTATTTACAGATTAGGAGAAATAAAAATCATGGCAAGAAAGAAAATCGTAGCCGGCAACTGGAAAATGAACATGACTCCAAGCCAGGCTGTAAAGTTAGTAGAAGAGTTAAAGCCATTAGTAGTATCTGATAGCGTAGATGTTGTTTACTGTGTACCTGCAATCGATATCGTACCGGTTGTAGAGGCTGTGAAAGGAACCAACGTACAGGTTGGTGCCGAGAACATGTACTTCGAAGAGAAGGGTGCATACACAGGTGAGATCTCCGCAGAGATGCTGGTAGACGCTGGTGTTAAGTACGTTGTAATCGGACATTCCGAGAGACGTGACTACTTCAAAGAGGATGATGTTCTCTTAAATAAGAAGGTTAAGAAGGCAATCGAGGCAGGACTTACTCCAATCCTTTGCTGTGGAGAGACTTTAGAGCAGAGAGAGATGGGTGTAACACTTGACTGGATCAGACTTCAGATCAAATCTGATCTTGCAGGCGTTGCAGCAGCAGACGTTGCAAACATGGTAATCGCTTATGAGCCAATCTGGGCAATCGGAACAGGCAAGACTGCTACATCCGATCAGGCACAGGAAGTCTGTGGCGCAATCCGTGCATGTGTAGCTGAAATCTATGATCAGGCTACTGCTGATTCTGTTCGTATCCAGTACGGCGGATCTGTAAATGCAGGAAATGCAGCAGAGCTGTTCGCAAAGCCGGACATCGATGGTGGTCTGGTTGGCGGAGCATCCCTGAAAGCTGATTTCGGTAAGATTGTAAACTACTAGAATCTGATTTTGTATGGTTATAGGGCTATTCATCTGAATTTCAGGTGAATAGCCTTTGAAATTTTACACATGAACAAAAAATGTCTGGAATGTGTCGTTCTCTTGTTGTTTATTTTTGCTTTGACACATGGCATCATCCAAAATACACAGCCGCTGAAAGAGACTAAGGAAGTACAAACTGAATATGAGGAAAAAGCCTCCCAGGTCACGGAACAATCACAGGAAACCGAGCCGGAAGTACAGGATCTGGAAAACCAGATTTTAAGGACTGCCTCCGGAAAGTTTTTTCAGAAATATCCGGTGGATGAAGCCTTTATGGGATGGATTGAAACGAAGTATGGGAGCGGGGTGCTGCAGAGTCTGTATACACAGCTGGAAAACGGAAATCAGGACCCGGATCTGTGGTATCGGTTTACCAGAAACAGTATGCATGTTCTGTGGCTTATGTATTGCAGGCAGCAACAGTATATGTCATATTCGTATGAGGATGTGATCTGGAAAGAAGCATCCGATCCGGCATGCATCCGTCTGGATTTTGTCGGGGATATCTGTCTGGATGAGAATTGGTGTACGGGGAAGACGGCAAAGAATCACATGGCGGATTATTTTTCCGATGAAGTAAAAAAGGAACTGATTTCGGCAGATTTTACGATGGCAAACAATGAGTTTGCTTATACAACACGGGGACAGAGGCAGGTTGGCAAAGCATACTGTTTTCGGGCAGATCCCAAGGATGCCGGATTCCTGCGCACACTGGGAATAGATATGGTCTCTGTGGCAAATAATCATGTGTTTGATTATGGTGAGCAGGGATTTTTAGATACGCTGGATGCATTGCATGCAGCGGGAATTTCGTACAGTGGTGGTGGCAGAAATCTGACAGAGGCAAGCGCTGTGCGTTATGTGGTCACAGGTGGACGAAAGATTGCGATTGTATCTGCAACGGAAATCGAAAGGTTTTATCATTTTACACAGAAAGCCCAGAAGGAGAAACCGGGAGTATTAAAGACCCAGCAGGAAGAGGTATGGAAGAAAGAACTGAAGCGTGCGAAGAAGAACAGTGATTATGTGATCGCGTATGTTCACTGGGGAACAGAAGGAAAGATCCATTATGGGCAGGATCAGACAGAGATTGCAGACCTTTGTGTAAAAGCTGGTGCAGACGCCGTGATTGGTGGACATCCGCACCGTCTGCAGGGCGTTGAGTTTATAAAAAATGTGCCGGTGGCATACAGCGTGGGAAATTTCTGGTTTTCTACCGGAAAACTTTACACAACGATTGCACAGATTCAGATTGATGATTCCGGCAGTCTGAAATTGCGGATGATTCCGTGCATACAGGATTCGCTTACGACTTCGATTCTGACAGAAAAAAAACAGATCAAAGCATTTTATCATTATCTGGCAGACATCTCCAATCATGTGGGAATTGATGAGGACGGATTCTTTTATCCGTATAAAAATGTCGAAAAATCGGGAGTTTCTCCTTATGCCTATACGTCCGGAAGGCGTTATGGACAGTATTTTGATGATGTGGATCTGGATTTAAAATCGATAGATATCGTGGGAAATTTGCAGTGAACACTTGCAATCCCGTTCAAATTATGTAATATAATAAGTGTTTGTGTAACAATAATGAAGTACAATAGTATAGGATTGTTACAATGGAAAGAGAGGATGAATTATGAGCAAAAAACCTGTTGTTTTAATGGTTCTTGACGGTTATGGTCTGAATGACCGTACAGAGGGAAATGCTATTGCGCTGGCAAATACCCCGGTGATGGATAAATTAATGAAGGAATGTCCTTTTGTAAAAGGACAGGCTTCCGGTCTGGCAGTAGGACTTCCGGACGGACAGATGGGTAACTCTGAGGTTGGACATATGAATATCGGTGCCGGCCGCATTATTTACCAGGATCTGACCAGAATTACCAAGGCAATCGAAGACGGTGACTTTTTCGAGAATAAGGCACTGCTTGCAGCCATGGATAATTGTAAGAAAAATGATTCGGACCTGCATCTGTGGGGACTTCTTTCCGATGGTGGTGTGCACAGTCATATTACACATCTTTACGGACTGCTTGAGATGGCAAAGAAGCAGGGACTGAGCAAGGTATATGTTCATGCATTCTTAGACGGACGTGATACACCTCCTGCATCCGGAAAAGAATTTATCGAAGAACTGGAAAAGAAGATGAAAGAGATCGGTGTTGGAAAGATTGCTTCTTTATCCGGACGTTACTATGCAATGGATCGTGATAATAACTGGGATCGTGTACAGAAAGCCTATGATTCCCTGACAAAGGGGGAGGGCATTCAGGCAGAAGATGCCGTAAAGGCAATGGAAGATTCTTATGCAAAGGATGTAACAGACGAGTTCGTACTTCCTACCGTAATTACAGAGAATGGAAAACCGGTCTCTGTTGTAAAAGAGAATGATTCCGTGATCTTCTTTAACTTCCGTCCGGACCGTGCCCGTGAAATGACACGTGCATTCTGTGATGACAAGTTTACCGGATTTGACCGTCCGTTCATTAAGACAACATTTGTCTGCTTTAAGGACTATGATGAGACGATCCCGAACAAGCTGATCGCATTTGAAAAAGAGCATATTGTAAATACATTCGGTGAGTACCTGGCAAAGTGCGGAAAGACACAGCTTCGTCTGGCCGAGACAGAGAAGTATGCACATGTTACATTCTTCTTTAATGGCGGAGTGGAAGAGCCAAACGTTGATGAGGCACGTCTGCTGGTAAATTCCCCGAAGGATGTTGCAACATATGATCTGAAGCCGGAAATGAGTGCTCCGGAGGTTGGTATGGATCTTGTTGAGGCTATTAAGTCAGACAAGTATGATGTGATCGTTATCAACTTTGCAAACCCGGATATGGTCGGACACACCGGTGTGATTCCGGCAGCCATCAAGGCAGTCGAGCGTGTGGACGGACTGGTAGGAGATGCAGTCCAGGCGGTGAAGGATATGGATGGTGTTCTGTTTATCTGTGCAGATCACGGAAATGCAGAGAAAATGATTGACTACGAAACAGGTGAGCCACATACTGCCCATACAACCAATCCGGTACCGTTTATTCTCGTAAATGCGGATCCGAAGTATACACTGCGTGAGGGCGGATGCCTGGCAGATATTGCCCCGACCCTGCTTCAGATTATGGGATTAGAGCAGCCGAAAGAGATGACCGGAAAGAGTTTGTTAATCGAAAAATAAAAGAATAAGGAGAGCGAAAATGAAGGAATTTCAACCATTCAAAGAAGGAAAAGTAAGAGAAGTCTATGATAACGGAGACAGCCTGATCATTGTAGCTACTGACCGTATTTCCGCATTTGACAACATTTTAAAGAACAGGATTACGGACAAGGGCGCAATTCTGACCCAGATGTCAAAGTTCTGGTTTGATTTTACAAAGGATGTTGTTCCGAATCATATGATTTCTGTAGATGTCAGGGATATGCCGGAATTTTTCCAACAGGAGCGTTTTGACGGAAACAGCATGATGTGCAAGAAGCTTGAGATGCTCCCAATCGAGTGTATCGTTCGTGGCTATATCACAGGAAGCGGCTGGGCAAGCTACAAAGAAAACGGCACGGTGTGTGGCATTAAGCTTCCAGAAGGACTGGTAGAGTCTGATAAGCTTCCAGAGCCGATTTATACACCGAGTACCAAGGCAGATCTGGGCGATCATGATGAGAATATTTCCTTCGAGCAGTCTGTAGATGTGTTGGAGAAAATTTATCCTGGAAAAGGACTTGATTACGCAACACAGATCAAGGATTGCACCATCGCTCTCTACAAGAAATGTGCAGAGTATGCACTTTCCAAAGGAATTATCATTGCAGATACCAAGTTTGAGTTCGGTCTGGACGAGAACGGTAAAGTCGTTCTCGGTGATGAGATGCTTACACCGGACAGCTCCAGATTCTGGCCACTGGAAGGGTACAAGCCGGGACAGGGACAGCCTTCTTTCGACAAGCAGTATGTCAGAGACTGGCTCAAGGCAAATCCGGACAATGATTTCCTTCTTCCGGAAGAAGTTGTTACAAAGACCGTTGATAAGTACAAAGAAGCATATGAGCTTCTGACAGGTAAGCCTTTTACAAGATAGATATAGGAGATCACAATGATTCAGAATAACAGTTATGATGCGGATACACTTCATGAGGAGTGTGGCGTCTTCGGAATGTATGATTTTGACGGTGCAGATGTAGCATCGACAATATATTATGGACTGTTTGCCCTGCAGCACCGTGGCCAGGAGAGCTGCGGTATTGCAGTCAGCGATACCAGCGGTCCTAAGGGCAAGGTCCTTTCCTACAAGGGAATGGGACTTGTAAATGAAGTGTTCGCACCGGAAAATCTTGAGCAGATGAAGGGGGACATCGGAGTCGGACATGTACGTTACTCAACGGCCGGTTCTTCTACCCGTGAAAATGCCCAGCCACTCGTGTTAAATTATGTCAAAGGTACATTGGCACTTGCCCACAATGGCAATCTGATCAATGCACCGCAGCTTCGTAAGGAGCTGGAATATACGGGAGCAATTTTCCAGACCACCATTGATTCTGAGGTGATTGCCTACTATATTGCGAGGGAACGGTTGAATTCCCAGTCAGCAGAAGAAGCTGTGCGCCGTGCGTGCCAGCGTCTTAAGGGAGCTTACGCACTGGTTGTGACAAGTCCGCGTAAATTGATCGGGGCGCGTGACCCATACGGCTTTAAGCCGCTTTGTATCGGAAAGCGTGACAATTCTTATATTATCACATCGGAAACCTGTGCACTTGACACCATTGGTGCAACATTTGTGCGTGATGTGCTGCCGGGAGAAGTTGTGACCATTTCTCCGGAAAAAGGTATTGAGTCCGATATGACCATGGCACTTCCGAAAGAAAAGGAAGCACGCTGTATTTTTGAGTACATCTATTTTGCAAGACCGGACAGTCATATTGACGGGGTGAGTGTATATGCAAGCCGGATCAAGGCCGGAAAGTTTCTGGCACAGGATTCCCCGGTAGAGGCAGATCTGGTGACAGGTGTGCCGGAGTCCGGAAATGCTGCAGCACTTGGCTATTCTCTGGCATCCGGGATTCCGTATGGTACAGCCTTTGTCAAGAACAGCTATGTGGGACGTACGTTTATCAAGCCAAAGCAGAGCAGCAGGGAATCCAGCGTACAGGTGAAGCTGAATGTGCTGCGTGAGGCAGTGGCAGGGAAACGTGTCATTATGATCGATGATTCGATTGTAAGAGGTACGACATCGGATCGTATTGTGCGCATGTTAAGGGATGCAGGAGCAACCGAGGTGCATGTACGCATCAGTTCTCCGCCATTTTTATGGCCTTGTTATTTCGGAACCGATATTCCGGCGCGTGAGCAGTTGATTGCCTACAACCGTACGATTGAAGAGATCTGCCAGATTATCGGAGCAGATTCCCTTGGTTATCTCGGAATCGACCGTCTGAAAGAAATGGCGGAAGGACTTCCGATCTGTACCGGCTGTTTTACGGGCAAATACCCGATGGAACCGCCGAAACAGGACATTCGCGGAGAGTATTATGACAAAGAGATTGATCTTGAGCGCAAGATGAGCCGATAAGTTGTTACCAATGTATTCAAATAAAAGGAGAAGAACATGAGCACAGACAGATATACAAGCCCTCTTTCCGAGCGTTATGCCAGCAAGGAAATGCAGTACATTTTTTCCCAGGATATGAAGTTTTCCACATGGAGAAAACTCTGGATCGCACTGGCTGAGACAGAGATGGAACTCGGACTTTCCGAGAATGGAAAGCCGGTCATCACACAGGATATGATTGATGAGATGAAAGAACATGTCAATGATATTAATTATGATGTAGCAGTTGCACGTGAAAAACTGGTGCGTCATGATGTCATGAGTCATGTGTATGCTTATGGACAGCAGTGCCCGAAGGCAGCCGGTATCATTCATCTGGGGGCTACTTCCTGCTATGTCGGAGATAATACAGACATCATCATTATGAATGAGGCATTAAAGCTCGTACATAAAAAACTGGTCAGCGTGATTGCGGAGCTGTCCAATTTTGCAGAAAAATATAAGGATCAGCCGACCCTTGCATTTACGCATTTCCAGCCGGCACAGCCGACAACAGTCGGAAAGCGTGCAACACTCTGGACACAGGAGTTTCTGATGGATCTGGAGGATCTGGAGTATGTACAGAGTACGTTAAAACTGCTCGGATCGAAAGGAACGACCGGTACACAGGCAAGTTTCCTGGAACTTTTTGACGGGGATCAGGAGACGATCGATAAGATTGATCCGATGATCGCAGAGAAAATGGGATTTAAGTCCTGCTATCCGGTTTCCGGACAGACCTATTCCCGTAAAGTGGATACCCGTGTTTTAAATGTTTTAGCAGGGATTGCTGCCAGTGCGCATAAGATGTCTAACGATATCCGTCTTCTGCAGCATTTAAAAGAAGTAGAGGAGCCATTTGAAAAGAACCAGATCGGATCTTCTGCGATGGCATACAAGCGCAACCCGATGCGGAGTGAGCGTATCGCTTCCCTGTCCCGCTATGTGATGGTGGATGCATTAAATCCTGCCATTACTTCTGCAACACAGTGGTTTGAGCGTACACTTGATGATTCTGCCAACAAGCGTCTGTCTGTACCAGAGGGATTCCTTGCAATTGATGGTATCCTGGATCTGTGCTTAAATGTTGTAGATGGTCTGGTGGTATATCCAAAGGTAATTTACAAGCACTTTATGGCAGAGATTCCATTTATGGCAACCGAAAATATCATGATGGATGCTGTAAAAGAGGGTGGAAACCGTCAGGAACTGCACGAGAAAATCCGTCAGCTTTCCATGCAGGCAGGAAAGACTGTCAAGGAAGAGGGTAAAGATAACAATCTGGTAGAGCTGATTGCAGCAGATCCGGCCTTTGGTCTGACAAAAGAACAGATCGAAGCAAACTTAAAACCAGAGCTGTATGTGGGCCGTGCACCGCGTCAGGTGGAAGTATTCCTGCGTGATGTGGTTCGTCCAGTGCTGGATGCACACAAAGAGGAACTCGGCGTTACTGCAGAAATTAACGTATAAATGAACCTATAAACAGACCGGTCGGTTATGCTAAGAGACCTCCCATAACATGGGAGGTCTTTCTTTTTCTTTGGATTTGAATAAATTTCTTTCTTTTTCACACAATAATGAAAAAAGGAGGACAATAGGAATGGGTCTGATGATCAAAATTATTGAAATTCATGGAAGGGAAATTCTGGATTCAAGAGGAAATCCTACGGTTGAGGTGGAAGTGACCGCGCAGACAGAGACAACGGGAAAGAAGACTACGGGCAGGGAATCTGTGCCATCCGGAGCCAGTACCGGAAGATTTGAGGCGATTGAGCTGCGGGATGGACAGGAACGTTATTTTGGGCTTGGAGTACAGCGCGTTGTGGATCACATCAACACAAAGATCCGCAGGGAGCTGTTGGGAATGAATGTGCTGGAACAGGTACAGATTGACCGCAAACTTGTGGAACTGGATGGGACAGACAACAAAGGAAATCTGGGGGCCAATGCTTTACTTGGTGTTTCTTTAGCCTGTGCGCGCTGCGCAGCGGCAGCACTGGATATGCCGTTGTACCGTTATCTGGGAGGACCGAATGCAAAAAAATGGCCGATGCCGATGATGAATGTCATAAATGGCGGAGCGCACGCAAAGAATTACCTGGATTTTCAGGAATTTATGATTGTACCGGTCGGAGCCGAGTCGTTTCCGGATGCACTCCGGATGGGTGCGGAAATTTATCATTTTCTGAAAAAAATTTTGCAGAAAGAAGGCAAACTGACGGCAGTGGGGGATGAAGGCGGATTTGCACCGGATTTTTCCAATGCGGGAGAAGTGTTTGCATGTCTGCAGCGTGCCGTGGAGGAAGCCGGGTATAAGGTGGGCAGCGATGTTGCATTTGCCATGGATGCGGCAGCATCTGAGCTGTACAGTGAGGAAGACGGAATGTATCATTTTCCGGGAGAAGCGCAGACACATGCAGAGGTGGATGTCAATCTGCGGCGTCCGGACACGCAGGGCGGTGCTTATACATCTGACGCACATGTGAAAACGCAGGAAACCACCGAAAAAAAAGAAATCCTGCGCAGTGCACAGGAAATGATTTCGCTGTATGAAGAACTTACCACGGAATATCCGCTGATTTCTATTGAGGACGGTCTGGATGAAGACGACTGGGAAGGCTGGCAGGAATTGACAAAGCGCATGAAAGAACAGGTGATGCTGGTGGGAGATGATCTGTTTGTCACGAATGTGAAGCGAATCCGGTGCGGAATGGATCTTAAGGTGGCAAATGCTGTGCTGATTAAGGTCAATCAGATCGGAACGCTTACGGAAGCCATGGATGCGATTGAACTAGCACAGAAGAACGGCTATAAGGCAATTATTTCACATCGTTCCGGAGAAACGGAAGATTCTTTTATTGCAGATCTCGCGGTGGCAGTAAATGCCGGCTGGATCAAGACAGGCGCTCCGTGCAGAGGAGAGCGCACTGCCAAGTATAACCAGCTTCTGCGGATCAGTGAAACATTATAAGAGATTCAGACGTTTGGACATGATCTCCGGATTGACCGCTTCCGAGATGGCGGTGTGTTTGTCGATTCGTCCGTCTTTATAAAGCTGTAAGATGCTGCTGTCCATGGCGATCATATTTTCTGCGGCAGAAGTGTAGATAATACCGTTGATCTGGCGCAATGCAGCACGAAGTGCCGTCAGATAGCTTGCGGTATCGGTATTGATCTCCCGCTGGGAAACAATGCTTTCCATTTCGCCGGTCCGGGAACCGATTGCAATCCAGCTGGCGTACATCTGGGAAAAGATGCCGGACAGCAGCAGTGCTTTGTCGAATGATTCCCCGTGGCGGATATTCTCGTGACATTTGTCGATAAGTGCCTGCATATGCGGATTATTGACAAGTTCGCGTGCCAGGGTAAGACCGATATTACTGTCGAGTCCGCTGGAGAGAACCAGATACAGGCAGTTTGCAACGCGTCCGGAGGCAACCGTCATGGCAAGTTTCTGTCCGAGGAACAATACGCGCCCGAGATCGGTGTGATATAAAATCATACAGATGATAAGCAATACCAGAAAGGCAATGATAAATCCAAGCATATAATGATTGAGAATGGTACTGATGTGCAGAAGCGTCCGTGCGGTCCCGGTCAGCTCGCTTCCGAGTTCGGCATAAACTTTGGAAAAAACAGGTACGACTTTTGCAATCAGAACCAGAATCACGGCGATCATCAGAAAGGCCATGACTGCAGCGTAATCAAAACAGATTCCTTTCTCAGAGGTGAAAACCTCATCGATATCGGGAAGATATCCGCTTGTTACACTGGAAGCTTTGGAATAATCATAGGTAAAATGTGTAATGATATAATTATATACACTGCTGATGATGTCCAGATCGCTGGAAGCACCGTCTGCAAGTTCTTCGGCCTTGGCCACAGGGAGGGAATCGGCGGTGAAGTTCACGTACTTTGGGAACATCCACCAGTGAACAGACAGACACACAGTAATATAATCGGAATAAATCTGTACATTTGACAGGATTTCATGGTATACTCCTAATGATACAGTAAGTTCTATATTATCTGTGTTATATTATAAAGTGGAAATGAAAAGGAAAATTGTGAAATATAAAAAAATGTTGAAAAGACTTTTCTTTTATGATATAATTAGTTAGTCGTGAGTTTAGAATTAGGAGGTGGAAATCGTGACCGTTTTAAATACGATTTTAACTATTGTATTTATTATACTGAGTATTGTAATTACAGTGATTATCTTAATGCAGGAGGGTAAATCTGCAGGTCTTGGCGCGATCGCCGGAGCAGCAGATACTTACTGGGGCAAAAATAAGGGACGTTCCATGGAAGGAATGCTTGTAAAGCTTACAAGAATTTTTGTGATTCTGTTCCTTGTCATTGCAATGGTTCTGAATTTGGGAATCTGGTAGAAACCGGAAGCTGTCGATTACATCGGCAGCTTTTTTCATTATATAAGGAGAAGATCTGGGTATGGACGCAAAGTATGAACAGCGGAAAAAAATGATATATGACTTTATGTGTGATGATATGTATGTTCCGATGAAAATCAAGGAACTGGCGATCGTCCTCGGAGTGAAGAAGGATCAGCGCCCACAGCTGGAACAGATATTAAATGAACTGATGACAGAAGGGCGCATTGTCTGTTCAAAGAGAGGAAAGTTCAGCAAATCCGAAGAGAAAAAGATCACAGGCACGTTCCAGGCACATCCGAAAGGATTCGGATTTGTCAGCGTGGAGGGGGAAAAGGAAGATATCTTTATTCCGGAATCCGAGACCAATGGTGCGATGCATATGGATACGGTAGAGATTTCCGTATCACCTGCAGTGACCGGACGCCGCAAGGAGGGAAAGGTGCTGCATGTGCTTGAGAGGGGCATGAAGCAGGTGGTATGCACGTATCAGCTGAATAAAAATTTTGGATTTGCAGTGCCGGATAATCCAAAGTTCGGGTCGGATATTTTTATTCCGCTGGAGCGTTCGAAAGGAGCTGTAAACGGTCATAAAGTCGTTGTTGAAATCACACAGTATGGGAAAAAGGGAAAGAATCCGGAAGGAAAAGTGGTGGAGATTCTCGGGCATATCAATGATCCGGGGGTGGATATCCTTTCTATTGTGCGCGCTTACGGGCTTCCGGTGGAATTTGATCCGAAGGTCATGACGCAGGTAGAGCATGTGGCAAAGCCGGTATCGGAAGCGGATATGGCAGGACGCATGGATCTGCGCGACTGGCAGATGGTGACCATCGATGGCGAAGATGCCAAGGATCTGGATGATGCGGTGTCACTTACCATGGACCATGAAAATTATATTCTGGGTGTGCATATTGCGGATGTGTCCAATTATGTGCAGGAGCACAGTGCTCTTGACACGGAAGCGTTGAAGAGAGGAACTTCTGTATATCTGGTGGACCGGGTGATTCCGATGCTGCCGCATGCCCTGTCAAACGGAATCTGTTCCCTCAACCAGGGGGAAGAGAGGCTGGCACTCAGTTGCATCATGACGGTCAATCCTAAGGGCGAAATTATCGATCACACAATCACAGAGTCCGTTATCTGCGTGGACCGGCGTATGACGTATACCAATGTGAAAAAAATTCTGGCAGACCATGATCCGAAGGTGATGGCGGAATATGAGCCACTGGTTCCGATGTTTGAAAAGATGGCAGAACTGGCAGCAATTCTTCGCAAAAAGCGTATGAAGCGTGGTTCCATCGACTTTGATTTTCCGGAAACAAAGGTAATACTGGATAAGAATGGAAATCCGGTAGATATCCGTCCGTATGACCGCAATGTGGCAACGAAACTGATTGAGGATTTTATGCTTGCTGCAAACGAGACGGTGGCAGCCGAATATTACTGGAGAGAACTTCCGTTTGTCTATCGTACGCATGAGCAGCCAGATTCGGAAAAAATACAGAAACTATCCACGTTTATCAATAATTTCGGGTACTCTCTCCACATAGGAAGTGATGAGGTGCATCCGAAAGAACTGCAGAAGCTGCTGGAAAAAATCGACGGAACTTCGGAGGAGCCGCTGATCAGCCGTCTGACCCTTCGCTCGATGAAGCAGGCACGCTATACGGTGGAAAATACCGGGCATTTTGGTCTGGCAGCGGATTGTTACTGCCATTTTACTTCACCGATCCGCCGGTATCCGGATCTGCAGATCCACCGGATTATCAAGGACAGTCTGCGGGGGCGTCTGGGCGAAAAGCGCATTGGCCACTATACGCAGATACTGCCGGAGGTTGCAAAGCATGCCAGTGAGATGGAACGGCGTGCAGATGAGGCCGAGCGGGAGACAATTAAGCTGAAAAAAGTGCAGTATATGGAAAACCATATCGGAGAAACCTTTGCCGGTGTTATTTCCGGAGTCGCAGAGTACGGATTTTTCGTGGAGCTGGAAAATACTGTGGAGGGTCTGGTACGTGTGACTTCCCTCACCGATGATTTTTATCAGTATTATGAAGAAACTTATGAACTGGTGGGAGAAGCAACGAACCGTAGGTTTAAACTGGGGCAGCAGGTGCGTGTGACGGTGGATAACTGTGACCGGATCATGCGGACAATTGATTTTACACTTGCAGATTCTGACGAAAATTGATGGAATTCTTAAAATTTTCAAAATAAAAGCAGCAGTTTATTGCATTTTGCAGGAAAATCATATACACTGAGTTTACAGAACAAAAAGGAGGGAGCCGGGATGGCGAAACAACCGAAGAAGTTAATAGCCAACAATAAAAAAGTCTATCACGATTATTTTCTTGAAGAGACTTTTGAAGCCGGTATCGCTCTTGCTGGAACCGAAGTAAAGTCCATGCGCATGGGCAAGTGCAGCATCAAGGAATCCTTTATCCATATTGAAAATGGGGAGGTGATCCTCTATGGCATGCATATCAGCCCATATGAGAAGGGAAATATCTTTAATAAAGATCCGCTGCGTGTGCGGAAACTCCTTCTCCACAAACTGGAGATCCGCCGCCTGATGTCAAAGATCAAAGAAAAAGGATATACGCTGGTGCCGCTGCAGGTGTATTTTAAGGGAAGTCTCGTAAAAGTAGAGATTGGCCTGGCACGCGGTAAGAAGCTGTATGATAAGAGAGACGATCTGGCGAAAAAGGACGCGAAGCGGGAGATTGACCGGGCGTTTAAGGCGAGACAGAAATAGTTTTTTTATTTGAAATAGGCGATAAAAAACAGAGCATGTTGTATCTGACAAGATACTTAACGAAAGCGCACAGAGCTGATTATAAGGATGAACTACCAGATGGCATGTCTGCCCTTATGATTCCGAATGCGGAAATTAAAGAGATCTTTGAAACGATCGTTATCAAATGGTTCGATAACAGCACCAGGAAATGTGATCGGAATGCCCTGTTTGATGCGGTCTGGAACGGTGACAGCGAGGGCATTACAAGAGAGATGAATGCTTTGCTGCGGCGCACGATCAGTTACCATGATTATCGGGAAGATTTTTACCATGCTTTTCTCGCTGGAATCTTTACCGGTGCTGGGTATATGGTGGATTCCAATAAGGAGCATGGAGAGGGGCGCAGTGATGTGGTCGTCTACGATTCCATCAATGCACGGGTTGCAGTCTTTGAGGCAAAGTATACGAAAAATCTGGAAAAATTAGAAAGTGAGTGCGATACAGCTCTGTGGCAGATTGATGACAGAATGTATGCGAAGGAGTATGAGGATGACTACGATCAGATTTTCTGCTACGGTAAGAAATAGCCCGTGATCTATACAA
>OGQZ01001791.1_pt1 | contig 15649 bp, 10 predicted proteins | sample 1553321 | NCBI WGS metagenome assembly OGQZ01 (sample SAMEA2579958, study PRJEB22360) | human gut metagenome | reverse complement strand
GCTCGCCCACACCTCGCCAGCATTTTTGAAAAATTGCTGGATCAAAAAACTTTTTGTTTGCCTGCGGCTTGTTTTGCAGAACACACCTTACATTATACAAATAAGAAAGGAGCGATTCTCATCAATCTTTTATCAAAAATAGAACCGTTATTATTAAAAGTACAAAAGCCTGCCCAATATATCGGCGGAGAAATGGGCAGCATTCGCAAAGACCCCAACACCGTTTCTGTTCGGTTTGCATTCTGCTTTCCGGATACTTATGAAATCGGCATGAGCCACTTGGGCATGAAAATTCTGTACGGTTTGACGAATGCTCAACCGAATTATGCCTGTGAACGGGTTTTCTGTCCGGATACCGACATGGAACAATTGATGCTGGAACATCAGATTCCCCTGTATACACTGGAAAGTTTAGAACCTGTGGCAGACTTTGACCTCATCGGCTTTACCTTGCAATATGAAATGGCATATACCAATATTTTGAATATGCTGCACTTGGCAGGCATTCCGCTGCTGGCGGCAGATCGGGGCAATGCCTTGACTCCTCTTGTTTTTGCCGGAGGGCCTTGCGTTTGTAACCCAGAACCGATTGCGGATTTCTTTGACTTTTTCATCTTGGGCGAGGGCGAAGAAGTCAACATGGAAGTGTTCGCCCTCTATGACCGCATGAAGCGGCAGGGTGCGGATAAACAGGCGTTCTTGAAAGAAGTCGTCAAGATTGAAGGCGTTTATGTGCCGTCTTTTTATGATGTTTCTTATCATGAAGATGGAACGGTTGCAGCTGTCACGCCGAAACATGGTGCACCGGAGAAAGTCCGGAAACGCATTATTTCCGATATGGGAAATGTCTATTATCCAGAACAATTTGTTGTTCCATTTACAGAAATTGTGCATGACCGAGCCGTGGAAGAAGTCCTGCGGGGCTGTATTCGGGGCTGTCGATTCTGTCAGGCTGGGTTTATCTATCGTCCATTTCGGGAGAAACCAGCGGAGGTTGTCTGTCGGCAGGCAGAGCAGCTCTGCCGAAATACGGGTTATGACGAACTTTCCCTGTCGTCTTTGAGTACCAGCGACCACGACCAGTTGGAAGCCATTCTGACAGAACTGCTCTGTTATACGGAGGAACGAAAGATTACAATGAGTCTGCCGTCTTTGCGAGTGGACAACTTTTCTGAAGATTTCTTGGAGAAAGTAAAACGCATCCGGAAAAGTGGTCTGACGTTTGCTCCCGAAGCAGGGACACAGCGATTACGAGATGTCATCAATAAAAATGTGACCGAAGAAGAGATTTTACGGGCAGCACAGATTGCCTTTTCCAATGGGTATTATCATGTAAAGCTGTATTTTATGATGGGCTTGCCAACGGAAACGCTGGATGATATTGCAGGGATTGCCCAGCTGGCGGAAAAAATCATCAATCTGTATTTTGAACAGCCAAACCGTCCAAAGGGAAAAGGCGTGGAAATTTCCATCAGTGTGGCAACTTTTGTTCCAAAACCGCATACGCCGTTTATGCTTGTTCCGCAGGCAACGAGAGAGCAGGTTGCCGAGAAGCAGCAACATTTAATTCGCAGCATTCCGCTGAAACACAAGAAACGCATTCGGGTCAGCTGGAATGACCAACTAGTTAGCCTGCTAGAGGCAGTGTTAGCAAGAGGTGACCGGCGATTAAGTGCTGTGATTCGGAAAGCATGGGAGAATGGCAGTCGATTTGATAGCTGGAGCGACCGTTTTTGTTGGGAGAACTGGGAGAAAGCTTTTGCAGAATGTGGGCTGGATCCGGCATTTTATGCGAATCGGGAACGACCTGCAACGGAACTTTTGCCGTGGGAGCATTTAGATTATCTGGTAGATAAGTCGTTTTTCCTGCGAGAATATGAGCGGGCGAAACAAGCGAAGACAACACCGCATTGCCGAAAACAATGTTCCGGCTGTGGCATCAGTCGAGCAGTTGGACGAGCTTGTTTTTGAGATAGGTTGCAAAATGAGAGAGCCGCAGGCAACTGCGGTCAAGCTGGCTCAGCTTGGCGGAGAGGGATTGTTAAGGGGGACAAGCTGTCCCCCTTAACAGAGGTATTGATTAGAGGAAATTGGAATCTAAGAGAAATATGTGAAACTGCTGTTCGCCATTCTGAAAAACAGAAAAAATTCCTGTAAACTGCAATCTAAGAAACATTCATAGGCAATTCGGACAACGCAACACCGGCGAACAGCACACAGGCAGACAGCGAAGCGATTCTGCCGAACCGGATGCGATTGGTTTCTCTAAGAGCAGTTAATTCCGAATTGGGAAGTTTTAAAAAAATGCAATTGCAGCAGGGAAGCCAGATTGCAAAATTTCATTTGTTTCGCAAATGTGGGCTACTCGCCCTGAACCTCGCCAGCATTTTTGAAAAATTGCTGGATCAAAAAACTTTCATTTACCTGCGGCTCGTTGCTTACAGCCAATATCAAAAAACTGCGGACATGGATTTTGTCCGCAGTTTTTTTGTTCCTTATAAATTAAGCAGTCGGTTTATCATCTTCTAATTCCGTTGCTGGATGGTCGTCATAATCCATCTTTCGTACATGATACTGCACATCTTCCAAAATCTTTCGATTCGCTGCAACCGTATCCCCCAGCAATCCCATGATAATCGTCTGGAATCCAATCATCAGCAGCACTGCCGTTAAAATCAGGGACTGTACATGACCGCTGCCCTCGCCCATGCCGAGATAGACCAAGAACCGAATCCCCAACAGAACACCCAGTGCAAAAATTATCGTGCCCAGCGTACCGAAGAATTTCAGCGGTTTATACATGACAAAAGAACGGGTAATGACAGAAGCAGAGCGTTTCATATACCGCCACATGCTGGAGAATAGACGGGATGGACGGGTTTCCGGATTCGTACGAATCGGAACAGAACCGATCGCCATTTTGCTTTGTCCTGCCTGAATGATGGTTTCCAGCGTGTAGGTGTATTCATTGACCACATTCATCCGCATGGCTGCTTCTCTGGAATAGGCACGGAATCCGCTCGGTGCATCCGGAACATCCGTCTGAGAGGCAACTCGTACCACCCAGCTTCCCAAATGCTGAAATTTCTTTTTCTTCCATGAGAAGTGTTCTGTTTCATCAATTGGACGTTCGCCAATGACCATATCGGCTTTCTTTTGTAGAATTGGCTGTACCAGCTTTTCAATGTCCGCTCCGCAATACTGGTTGTCCGCATCGGTGTTGACAATGATGTCAGCTCCCAGCCGCAGACAGGCATCCAATCCGGCTAAAAAGCCTCTTGCCAGTCCTTTGTTGCGGCGGAACGAAACAATATGATGAACGCCTAATTTGCGGGCAGCCTCTACGGTTGCATCTTTGCTGCCGTCATTGATGATGAGGTATTCAATGGTATCAATGCCATCAATGTGTGTGGGCAGGTCGTGAATCGCCAGCCCGAGGGTTTCTGCTTCGTTGTAGCAGGGAATCTGTATCATTAATTTCATCGCTTCCAATACTCCCTATCTCTTTTAATAAATAATAACTGCTTGTTTATAGCACTGTTCGTAGCATTCTTTGAACCGGTTCATGTCATATTCCATTTCGCCGTTTAACGAGTCGTTGACAATGACAACATTGCGGTCTAAGTCGTAGCCCTTGAGCAGGTAGACGTGTTCGTTTTCTAACCAATAGACATCCAAATTCTTTGGCGTGGATGTACTGCCATCGCTGTTGGTTTCGGTGTAGTTGTAAATGGTGTATGCATAAACTTCCTGAATATCCACAAGGTCGATGCTTGCCCAGATGGCAACCGGATGATTGCTGGCAACTTCCCGGAGCAAGTCCTCAAACTTTGCCCCTGTGAGGTCTTTGACGATTCTGCCGCTGTTCTGTGCAGCAAGATATTTCCGGGCAGTGTCTACGATAACCGGAGCATAACAGCCATATCCGGCAGAGTCGTACGGCGAACCGATGAAAGCCTGCTGGAAAGTCGCCTCGCCTTCACTCTTGCAAGTTAAATAGCCTTCTGCCAGCTGAACCTTGTCCACTTGGAATCCAACTGCATCCAGCAGCATGGCAAGGGTTGTGATTTCGCAGCCAGTCGGCAGTTCCGGCAGCTGTAAAATTGGGTCAACTTCCATGGAATAGGTTGTGGGCAGGTCGCCGGAAATCAAATATTCTGAAGTTGGCGGGTCAGTGGCTGTAGTTTGTGGAATGGTAGGGGTTGGTTCGGGAGCCGTTGTTTCCGGTAGAATGGATGCTGGTTCGGGAACCGTTGTGGTTTCCTCTGTGGTGGTTGTCGTTACCGCAGCGGTATTGTTTTTTTTGTCATTATGGGAGTGAACACAGGCAACGCAGCCTTTCCGGATGAGAAAGACGAACAATGCCAGTAATAACAAGGCGATGATTCGCCGGTTTCTGGCTTGTGTGCGGGTCACACGCTTTTTCGGTCGGGGGGCATGTGGTGTTGCAGACTCTGCCATAAGAGCAGTCCCACCTTTCTAATTTCTATTTTGTGATTTCTCTTTATTATAGCACGAAAACAGGCTTCGGTCAATGCATGGAATTCGACAAAACGGGAAATGGAACGCAGATTTTTATAGCAAAACTGTAAAAAGCGTTGAATCTTTTTCCGATTTTGTGGAGCAGAAATGAAAAAACGGACAACATCCCGCTGTCCGTTTTCTTTTTTTGTGGATAAAACATTTATTTTTCTGCGGCTGCCGAGGCAAGCATCAGCTTGATTCGGTTTTCCTGATTGACCTTTGTTGCACCGGGGTCATAGTCGATGGCAACAATATTTGCCTCTGGGTAAGCCTGCTTGATGGTACGGGACATACCCTTTGCCACAATGTGATTCGGCAGGCAGCCGAACGGCTGGGTACAGATGATGTTTTTAATGCCATGTTCAACCAGCACTGCCATTTCAGCGGTAATCATCCAGCCTTCGCCCATGCAAATGCCTTGATTGGTATATTTGTCCGCCGCTTTCCGCAGTTCTTCAAAGTCATGCATGGGCGTAAATACACCATGCTCCTGCATGCAGCGGATGGTTTCCATCTGCTTGCTGTGTAAGAACTTGTAGCCAATGCCGAACAATGCGGTATGCAAATTGCGGTATTGATAGAGTTTCGCATTATTTTCCGAGTTCGCTGCACAGTACAGAACAAACGACATCAGCGTTGGAACGACTGGTTCGCAGCCCTCTTGTAACAGAAAATCTTCGAGGTGGTTGTTGGCGAGCGGAGAATACTTGACATAAATTTCCCCGATGATGCCGACCCGAATTTTCGGCTTCTGGCTGCGGGGAATCGCTGCGAAGTCCTCCAGCATTGCCCGATACCATTTCTTTGTGTGGCGGTAGTCGTTTGTGCGGAACAGCTTGTCCAGTTTGTTTTGCCACTGTTCGAGTGTCTTTTGTGATTCGCCCTCGTTCAGTTCATAGGGGCGGCACTGGTTGTAGATGGTCATGAGCAAGTCGGCATACAGAACGCCGTAGACCAGCTTGATGCAGAGCGGCAGTGTCAGTTGAAAGCCGCTTGCTTTTTCGAGTCCGGCAAAGTTCAGAGAGATGACCGGAACTTGTGGGAACTGCTGTGCCATGCATTTCCGGAGCAGGTGGATGTAGTTGGAAGCCCGGCAGCCGCCGCCTGTCTGGGTAATGAGCAGGGCAGTTTTGTCCGGGTCATATTTGCCGCTTTTCAGAGCCTCCATAAATTGCCCAACAACAAGCAATGCCGGGTAACAGGTATCGTTGTGGACATTTTTCAATCCCTCTTCTACGACCGTACGGGAGGAAGATTCCAGCAGTTCCATGTGGTAACCGAACTGACCGAAGATGGAGATCAACAGCCGAAAGTGAATGGGCAGCATATTCGGCACTAAGATGGTATGCGTTTTCCGCATTTCGGGGGTAAATTGCTGATATTGCATAAATCACAAACTCCTTGCAAACAGTCTGCAAACAGGGGAGCATCTGCCGGAACGAATTCCGGCAGCAGTCCACATGGTTATACAGACACGGGTTCTTTTTCGTTCTTCGATGCGACTTCGGATGGAGCAGCTGCCGGTTTTGGCGGAACATCTGCACCAATGGCAGCTTTTAAACTCCGCAGCCGAATTTTTGCAGCACCCAAGTTGCTGATTTCGTCAATCTTCAATTGGGTATAGAGTTTTCCGCTCTGTTCCAGAATCCGGCGGACTTCGTCTGTGGTGATGGCATCAATGCCGCAGCCGAATGATACCAGCTGTACCAGTTGGAAATCCGGCTGTGTTGTGACATACTGGGCAGCCCGATACATTCTGGAGTGATATGTCCACTGGTTGAGTGCCTGCAATTCCGGTGTGTGTGCGAGTCCGGCAATGCTGTCCTCGGTAATGACTGCCATGCCAAGGCTGCTGATGAGCTTGTGGATGCCGTGGTTGATTTCCGGATCAATGTGGTATGGTCTGCCAGCGAGAACCAAAATCGTTTTTCCAGCTGCTCTTGCCTGCCGGACAATTTCCTGTGCAGTCTGGGTAATCTGGTTGTGGTACTGTTCGAGAGCCGCAAAGCCATGTTCGAGAGCCGCTGCAATTTCTTTCTTGGTGGCATAGTCAGACAGACAGGCATATAAAACGGTAATCAGATGTTTCCGGCGGTTCAGGTCTAGGAACGGATGCAGGAAATTCTGTTCGTTTAGTTTTTCGTTGTTTGCCAGCAGCAATTCCGGATAATAGGCAACAACTGGGCAGTTATAATGGTTGTCGGAGTCGCCCTCATCCAGATTGTACGTCATGCACGGATAGAAAATGAAATCCACGTTCTGTTCCAGCAGGCTTTCAATGTGTCCGTGTGCCAGCTTTGCCGGATAACAAACCGTATCAGACGGAATGGTGCTCTGTCCCTTGTAGTAAGTCTTTCGGGTGCTCTCTTCGGAGAGTTTCACAGCAAAGCCCAAATCCGTGAAGAAGGTATACCACAATGGCAGCTGGTCGTAATAGTGCAGTGCCATTGGCAAGCCAACAGTTGCCTTTGGCTGTTCCGGCTGGCGGTCGGTGAGAGAGCAAAGCGTTTCATATTTCCAGTCAACCAGATTCGGAATCTGGTCTTTCTTAGAAACCCCTGCACCCCGTTCGCAGCGGTTGCCGGCAATAAAGCGTTTTCCGTTCGAGAACCGCAGAATTTGCAGATTGCAATGTGCGGTACAGCCGTTGCAGGTGGTATTCTGTGTGCGATAGGTGAGGGTGTGTAAATCCATCAGGGAGAGCAGCGTGCTGCTGCCGGAGGTGTGTTCCTTGGCGTAAATCGCAGCCCCAAACGCTCCCATCAGTCCAGAGATTGCCGGACGGATGACATCCCGTCCCATCTCTCGTTCAAAGCAACGCAATACGGCATCGTTCAGGAACGTGCCGCCCTGTACGACAATGTGTTTCCCGAGGTCTTCTGGTGACTTCGCACGGATAACTTTATAAATCGCATTTTTAACAATCGAACCAGACAGACCAGCGGAAATATCGGCAACCGTTGCACCGTCTTTCTGTGCCTGTTTGACACTGCTGTTCATAAAGACGGTACAGCGAGAACCAAGGTCAACCGGACGTTCTGCAAATAAGCCCAGTTTTGCAAATTCTGCAACATCATAGCCCAGAGCATTGGCGAATGCCTGAATAAAAGAACCGCAGCCGGAGGAGCAGGCTTCATTCAGCATAATGCTGTCAATTGCTCCGTTTTTAATCTGGAAGCACTTGATATCCTGCCCGCCGATGTCAATGATAAAATCCACATCTGGACAGAAAAACTCTGCTGCTCGGAAATGGGCAACGGTTTCGACAATGCCGAAATCAATGCCGAGTCCTGCTTTCAGCATTTCTTCGCCGTAGCCAGTGACTGCACTGCCGCAGATTTTCAAGTTCGGATTCTTTTTCTGATAGAGGGTTTCGAGGGCACGCTTCACGCATTCGAGCGGCTGCCCCTTGTTGGTTTCATAGAACGAATAGAGCAGGGAATTATCTTCGCCAATCAATGCCACTTTTGTGGTAGTCGAACCAGCATCAACGCCTAGGTAAGCATTGCCCTGATAAGTATGCAGGTCGCCGTGAACAACGTCGTTTTGTGCATGGCGTTCCCGAAAACGGTCGTATTCTTCCTGATAGCCGAACAGCGGCTTGTCAGCAATCACGGTATGATTGGTTTCAGCGGATTCGATTTGTTTCAGCAGGGCTTCGCCTGTGACGGGTTTATCCGCACTGTTCTCCGCAGCAAGGGCACAGCCATAGGCAACAAAGGTTCTGCCGTCTACGGGGAAAATCGCATGTTCTGCATCCAGGTGCAGCGTCTGCATGAAGGCATTCCGCAGCCCCTGTAGGAAAGAGAGTGGACCACCCAAGAAGAGCACATGCCCTTGAATTTTCCGCCCCTGAGCCAGACCGGAAACGGTCTGGTCTACCACCGCCTGATAAATGCTGGCAGCAACATTTTCCCGTTTTGCTCCCTGATTCAGCAGCGGCTGAATGTCGGACTTTGCGAAAACGCCGCAGCGTGCAGCGATGGGGTAGGTGCGGTCAGCCTGCAATGCCATCTGGTCGAGTTCATCCACAGTGACATCCAGCAAGGTTGCCATCTGGTCGATAAAAGCCCCCGTACCGCCAGCACACGAACCGTTCATGCGTTGTTCCACACCGCCGGTGAGGAAGATAATTTTTGCATCTTCTCCGCCCAGTTCAATGACGGCATCCGCTTCGGGATAGCGTTCTTTTACGGCGAGAAAAGCAGCATGCACTTCCTGTACAAAGGGGATTTTTGCAGCAGTTGCAAGTCCCAGACCGGCAGAACCAGTCATATGCACCGAGAACAGCGTTGCCGGATGTTCCTTGATAATGGCTTGCAGTTGTTCAGAAACGGCTTCCTTGACTTTGGAAAAGTGCCGCTGATAGGTACTGTGCAGGACATGATGGTCTGCATCTAAAATGACGGTTTTGACGGTGGTAGAACCAACGTCAATTCCGAGTGTATACGCAGCCTTCTGCTGCAATTTGATTTCACTCACAAAAAATCTCCTTTCAAAGGGCTTGGGAAAGCCGCTGAAACCCCGTGCTGCTTTCGATGATGCAAAATAATTATTCGATATCCCCGTTTACAACCACTCTCGGTACACGCTTTGAAATGCCGCAAACGATTTCATATCCAATTGTACCATAGAAGGCAGCCAGTTCATCCGGTGTAATCGTCACATTGCCCTCTGTTCCGAACATGGTGACTTCATCACCCGGCTTGACAGGGTCTTTTACCTCGGAAATATCCAACATCAGTTGATCCATGCAGACTCTGCCGACAATCGGGCAGGCAACGCCGTGCACAATGGCATATGCCTTATTGGAGAGCAGGCGAGAATAGCCGTCTGCATAGCCAATGGTAACGGTTGCGATCCGGCATGGATGCGAAACGGTGTAGGTTCTGCCGTAGCTGATGCAGTCGCCTGCTTCCGCTTCCTTGATGTGGGAGATGACAGATTTCAGCGTCATGACCGGTTTCAGCGGCAGCGGAACGGGAACGGGATAGTTTGGCAGCAGACCATATAGAATGATGCCGACTCTTGCCAGCGTGCAGCGTGGATTTGGGCGGTAAACAGTTGCAGCACTGTTCATGAAGTGCAGATGCTGTAACTGGTGTCCGTTTTCAGCGAGCAGGTCATAAACGGCAAGAATCCGGCGTTCCTGTTCGTCTGTGTAAGCGGTGTTTTCTGCATCGTTCGGGCAGTCTGCAACTGCAAAGTGTGTATACAATCCTTCAATTTTCAGCTGCGGCAGTGCAAACAGCGGCAGCAGTTCTTCGACACAAGCTTGTGGGTCAGCACTGCGGAAACCAATACGTCCCATGCCCGTATCCAGCTTGATGTGACACCGAACCGGTTCACTGCCCGCATGAGCCGCCAGTTCCTGAGCATATTCTGTGGACATGACCCCTTGAATGATGTGGTGTTTGGTGAGTTCCGGAGCGAGTTCCGGCGGCGTATAACCTAGGATAAAGATTTCACTGTCTGGGCAGTACTGCCGAACAGAGAGGGCTTCTTCGAGATTGGAAACGGCAAACCAGCGAATGCCCATCTTGTGCAGGGCAGTGCAGATGACTGCATCTCCATGCCCGTAGGCATCCGCCTTGACGACTGCCATAAAATCGGTGTGTTCCGGCAGGATTTCCTGAATACAGCGGACATTGTTTTCGAGAGCGGACAGGTCGATTTCTGCCCAAGCACGATGTAAAATAGATGGTTGATGCATGATTGATTCCTTCTTTCCGCACGAATGGGGTGCGATTTCTAAAAAAATCTCTTGTTCTTTTTTCCAAAAACCAGTATAATAGAAAATAGGAACGAGGGAGTTTCTATGATTGTACCATAGAATCTGTTGTCTGTCGATACACAGAAATTACCATGAAATCAGGAGGGTCTGTTTTTGGAGCCAGTTGCATTTGTTTTGAATGCGGATTATCCGCAGCGTACAACTTTTTTACAATTTCCCGGAAAGACGGCTTGTTTCAGCGGACATCGGGAAGATGCCCTGCCGCTGGGAGAAACTGTGGTCGGCTATGCCGCAACAGACCTCTTAAAGACACTGTTGGCTGGGTGTATCGAGCAGGCGGTACAGGATGGATACCGTTATTTTTTGGACGGCTTAGCCGAGGGCGTTGACCTCTGGGCTGCCGATGATTTGATTTACCGCAAGCAGCATGGCACAGAAGTGCTGCATCTGATTGCAGTCGAACCGTGCCTGCACTATCTGGAATCCCGCCGCAGCGGTCGGGAAGCAATGCTGCACTATGTGGAACATTGCGAGGCAGTTGTAACCATGCCATATCAGGGAAAGTTCAGCTTTTTGCGGCGGAATGATTATATGCTGGAACACAGCTGGCGGCTGATTTGCGTGATTCACAAGACTTCCGGCGGAACAGCGTATACTTTAAAGCGTGCGATTCGGGAGCGAAAAGAAATTGCCTGCATTTCGATGGAAAATCGGGACTTGCTGTTTCAGTTCGCCATGCACTTTCTCGAAACGGGGGAGAAAGTACCCCAGACGGCAGCGGAACGATTTGCCTATTATCACGGTCATCCGGAGCGGCTGCGGCTGTGTCAGTCCCTCTTAAAAAGGTATGCGAAGTGGTGAGCCAAATAGAAGGGCACGCTGCTATTCATCATACCACAAAAAGCGGAAAAATGCAAACAAAAGCAAGCTGTTTGCCGCATAAAAAATCTGTTCAGATAACAAAAAACCGCATGTCGTCCAGACAACATGCGGTTCGCTTTTTTTAGAAAACGTGCGTCTTAGTCAGCAGCGTTGAGCTTCTTAGCCAGCTGGGACTTCTTTCTTGCAGCTGCGTTCTTATGCAGCAGACCCTTTGCACAAGCCTGGTCAACCTTCTTGATGGCAACACGGATTGCAGCTTCCTTATCAGCAGCATTTTCTGTGCAAGCCAGATCAGCCTTCTTGATCATGGTCTTGAGGTTGGACTTTCTTGCCTTGTTGGCAGCAGCCTTTGTAGCGTTTACACGAACTCTCTTCTTAGCGGATTTAATATTTGGCATAACTTGTTACCTCCTGCTGTAACTTCAAAATTTTCTGCATATGCGAGTTGGTTTGTCAGCGAAAAGCGGAAGTGACACGGTACCGCTTTCTTGCAAATGGAACGACCATATGCGGATGCCATCGGGTTCTATGACATCATGACTAACCTTTATTATAACACAGCTTGTGGAAAATTGCAATTGCAGATTTTGAAAAAAATAGACGAAATTACGGCGTGGAAAGATAGCAGTTTGCACAAATTTATTGCAGTTGTCTGCGGGTGATTCCCTGAACGCCGGCACGCAGCAGCTTCATGGAAAGATCCGCCATATGCTGAGCAGATTGCTGACAGCCGTCCTGTAACCACAGGTCAATCATGCCGACACAGCCGGAGAGAAAGAAACTGGTGACATAGTTCAAGTCCTGTGCATCCAAGTCTTTTTCGTCAGAGAGCAGCCGGAGCGTTTTCACGCCGTCCTCTGCAATCAGCTTTTCGAGTTTCCGAACAAAGGCAATGTCGCCGTTCGGACTCATCAATGCACGGCAGAGCGGCTGATTTTCGGAGAGAATGGTGAAGAATTGTTCCAGCTTGTCCGAAAATTCCTGTAAGGTGAGGTTGGCATGATTCTTGTCGATGATGGCAAGGAACTGATCCATCAGACCGTTTTCCGTCTGTTCGAGCAGGTCATAAATATCGGTGTAATGCAGATAAAAGGTGGAGCGGTTGATGTCAACCAAATCCGCCAATTCCCGTACGGAAATATCTTTCACAGGTTTTTGCTGCATGAGCTGAATGAATCCGGCGAGAATCATTGCACGGGTACGACGCACCCGGCGTTCCTGTCGGGACGGGGTGGCAGAAGCAGTTTGTTGCATAAGAGAGCCTTCTTTCTGCTGCAAACGCAGCACGTTTTTTAAAAGTGTCTAGTAATAGGATAGCAGTTGCAAAATGAAATGTCAATGGACAATTTGATTAAAATGAGTTTATATATAAACAACAGGCGGCAAGAAACTTACCGCCTGCGATTCATGAATCAAATTTGGATGTCGTTACTGGGAAACTGCCTGCTTGTGGCTGGCAATGGATGTTGTTTCTGTTTCTTCGGTGAAGTCTGCCTGTGTTTTTTCCCGCTTCCATTTCATCTTGTAAGCCGGAATCATCAGCAGGGTGAAGACGGCTGCCAATGCAATCATCACAACATAAGTGGTAGCATTGCTTCTGCCGGTTGCAATCGAGCTCCGGAAGCCCTGAACCGTATAGGTGAACGGCATGAACGGCTTAATCACACGGAAGAACTTTGCGGACAATTCAGACGGATACGTTCCGGCACAGCCACTCAATTGGAGTACCATGAAGACCAGCAAGATGAAGCTGCCGATTTTTCCGCAGTACATATTCAAGCAGAAGATAATTGCCATATATGCCATCGAAGAGAAGCCAGCAACCAGAATGGTTTGCAGCATATCCTGCGGTGTAAAGCCGTTGAAAAGGTGGAGCAGCAGAACCATACCGATTGCCTGAACCCAAGCGACCATCAGCAGAACCGGTAATTTCTTTGCCCAGGAATGCATGGCATTCTTGCCGGTCAACGGAACTTCGTATGGGCTGAACATGATGCAGTAAGCGAGGCAGGCAACCCAAAGACCCACTGCCATCATGTACGCTGCCATTGCATGACCGTTGTTTTCAACATGGCTTGCATAAGTTTCTTCGGCATCGACCGGAGAAGCGAACATATCATAGGTATCATCGGTGCTGTTGATGTCATTGATTTCCGTTGCACCATCCTGCAACGCTGTCCACAGCGTACCAGAACCATCAGTCAAAGTAACCAGACCATCTTTCAGTGTTGCAGAACCATCAGCAAGCTGAACCGCACCATCCTGCAAAGCGGCTGCACCGTCTTGTAATTGTTTTGCACCGGATAACAAGGTGTCATTCTGTGCAGTTAATTGACCTGTACCATCGGAGAGTGTCTTGCTGCCGCTTTGCAGCTGATTGATTGCAACGGTCAAGGTCGGCATTTTTTCAACTAAGGTAGAAATTCCATCGTCCAGTGCAATTGCACCATTCTGGAGACTGCTGCTGTTGCTGTGGAGTGTTCCCAGTCCATCGGTGAGAGCACTTGCACCTGCTGCGGCAGTTTGTAAACCGCTCGACAAGGTTGCAGAGCCATCGCTCAGGCTTGCTGCACCGTCTGTCAGTGCAGATGCCCCCGGTAACAACTGGTCATCTACGGCACTCTGTACGGTCTGTAATCCGCCGGACAGAGAAGCAAGGGCTTCATTGGCTGCCGGAAGGGCTTGGTCTGCACCGGCTGCCAGCTGGTTGACTGCATCCGGAAGCTGTGCAGACGGTTCCAGAGCAGTTGCCAATGCGGTAACATCGCTTTGCAGCTGTGTTGCAGCTGTGGAAAGGCTGCTCATTGGTTCTGCGAAACAGCCAAGCAATTCCTGCTGGCTTTCAGCGTCCAGACTCTGGAATGCATCTGTGCTCATTAAAGCTTGCTGTGCAGATTGTAAGGATGCCAAGCCGCTGCCGAGCGTCTGTAAGTCGCCAGCAACTGCCTGCATCGCTTCTGTAGTTGCCGTTCCGCTGTTGGAAACGGAACTCTTTAAGGTATCAATGCCAGTTTGTAACTGTTCCAAACCAGCCGATAAAGTTTTGATTTGTGCAGTGGTTTCTTCGTTGCAGCTCTGGGAAAGCGAACTGGAAAGCTGTGATAAACCAGCTTCGAGCTGCCTGCTGCCTTCATAAAGCTGTGCAGCACCGTCCTGCAAGTTCTGAGAACCAGCGGAAAGCTGCTGGCTGCCACTGGAAAGACTCTGTGCACCGGTGTAAGCACTGGCAACGCCTTCGGTATAGGCATCTACGCCGCTTTGTAACTGGCTTGCACCGCTTTGCAGCTGGCTTGCACCATCCGTCAGCGGAGAAACGCCATCTTGTAACTGGTTCATGCCATCTTCCAACTGCTTTGCACCGTCATCTACTTGTGCAACGCCGTCTGTGTAGGCAGTCAAACCATCGGTCAATGTACCGCAGCCCTCTTCCAGAGTCAAGGTGCTGTCTGCTAAGACTTTCAGGTTATCGCTGAGGGTAACGCTGCCGTCTTTCAGTTTTTGTGCACCGTCATCCAGTTCCTTTGCACCATCTGCGGCATCCTGCATACCATCACCGGCAGTGCCGATTTGGTCAAACAAGGTTTCCGTATAGGCTTCTGTAATGGTACTGGAAACTTCGGTTTTGAGTTTCTGCATCGCTGTTTCGCTCATTTTCGAGGCGATGTAGTTTGTACCCGGATTGGTTTCATAGTAAAGCTGCACTTTTTTTGGTGTATCATCCAGAACAGTCGATGCATTTGCGGATGTATCTTCCGGAATGGTGATCGCCATATAATAAGTGCCATCTTCTAGCCCATCCTGTGCGGTTTTGGCATCCACAAAGGAGAAGTCCAAACTGTCGTTATCCTTGAGGTTGTCAATGAGGTCATCCCCAATGGATAAGGTTTGATCGTGGAACGTTACGGACTGGTCTTGATTGACGACCGCAACGGGCAAATCGCTGACGTTGCCATAAGGGTCCCACATTGAACCAAGAAACAGTGTGGTGTAGATGGTTGGAATCAACACAATGCAAATGGTTGCAATTGCATTGAAGTGCCGTTTCAAGAAAGACGGCTGTTTTTCTTCTTTTTCTGCATGTTTCATTCGGTTTCCACCCTTTCTGTGAAAAAAGGACAACTGTCTAATGATAGATGTTCGTTGTCTTACTGTCATTATTATAGACAATTGTTGATTAAAAGTCAATAGTCGATTATTTTTGAAATGTTGAATACACAACAGATAGAATGAAAATAGTTGTTATATACAACGGAAAACGGAAAAATGATGAAGTTTTGACTGTAAAAAGTGTGAAAGAGTTTTGCAACGAACCATTTTATTTTTGGGATATTTTGCAAAAAAAGCAGCGACTTCTTGAGAAGAAGCAGCTGCTTTTTTGGATGATTGGCTGTAAATAACGAGCCGCAGGCGAAAGAAAAGTTTTTTGCCTGTGGCTTGTCTTGGAAAAATCATTTGAATCCGGTTCGGCAAGGCTGGGGCACATCCCCAGCTTGCCTGGGAATCGCAATT
>OGQZ01001784.1_pt1 | contig 15694 bp, 14 predicted proteins | sample 1553321 | NCBI WGS metagenome assembly OGQZ01 (sample SAMEA2579958, study PRJEB22360) | human gut metagenome | reverse complement strand
GAGCGTCCGGCTGATAACCGGGAGGTCACAAGTTCGAATCTTGTCAGGTCCACCACTTTCTTTCGCAATAAACACCCCAGCGAGAGCCGAGTCGCCGCTGGGGTGTTTATTACTTTCTCCGTGGGGGTTTAGCTCAGCTGGGAGAGCGCGGGCTTTGCAAGCCTGAGGTCAGGGGTTCGATCCCCCTAACCTCCACCATGATGGACCTGTAGCTCAGTTGGTTAGAGCGTCCGGCTGATAACCGGGAGGTCACAAGTTCGAATCTTGTCAGGTCCACCATCAAAACGTTAAGAGCCCTGGGGCATTGCCTCGGGGCTTTTTTCTTATCCAACGAAAGTAGTCAAAATAGCCCCGTCCCAAATTAACTACTTTGATTTTGTGTGCTGGGCGAAAGATTGGGTAGTATAGCTATTCAATGCGGCGACCCTGCCGTGTGTTAACCGCTACGTACCGGAGGTGTTCCATGGTTCGTGTCGACATAGAGACTATCGTCATGGCCGCCGGTCCCGTGCCATCGCTTATCGTGCTTCGTGAGCGCTGCGGCAAGTCGGATTCGACGGCGCCCCTGCGTTCGCTTTCCATTCAGACCGGCTCGTTTGAGGCCGCGGCCATTAGCCGTGGTATCGATAGCGGTCGTGCCGAGCGCCCGATAACGCATGACCTGCTGCTTGACACTGTCGATGCCCTGGGCGCCAAGCTCGAGCGCATCGAGATCGTTCGTGCCGAGCCGCCGGTGTTCTATGCGACGATTGTCGTTCTGGTCGATGGTGACGAGCGCAAGATTGACGCCCGCCCCAGTGACGCCATTGCCCTTGCCGTGCGCAGTAATGCCCCCATGTTTGTGGAGGACGACATCATGAATCGCCTGGGTACCGTTTCTGCCCATGCCGAGGAAGTTGACGACGAGCAGGAGTTCGAGAAGTTCGACGAGTTCGTCCATACGCTCTCCCCCGATGATTTCTAAATGTCTGGCACGCGAGCGGAGAGGTCGCTGATGGGCACCCGCGTATCGGCTGAAGCGGCCGCCATCGCGCGTGAAGCCCAGATGCGCTCGGAGGCATCCGAGGCGGCTCGCATCGCCTATGTGACGCAGGCCCGCACGCTTCGCGAGCGCCGCGGCTCCTATATCAAGATGGTTATCATCTCCGCCCTTGTCGCGGTAATCTGTTCTCGTCTTCGTGGTACAGTTGGTGCGCTTGGGTTTTCGATTTCAACAGGCTTGGTAATCTGGGGTGTGGTCGATGCGGTAATGCTGACCAACCAGATCAAGGTACTCGACAAGCGCGCGATGGATATGACGCGCGCCCGCGATGCTGCCGCCAAGATTGCTGCCGAGGCACAAGAACTGTAACGACGCCGGATTCGATGGGAAGGTCTAGAGATGGCACAGGATATGCAGGACGCCGGTAACGTCTCCGCCGAGCTCGACGCCATGGTGTGTGACCTGATTGGTGCGTTCTTGGACGACCTTGCCGCCGGCGAGAATCCGGGCGTAGTTGTGGCGATCGAGGACGCTGCTTCCAACCGCTATCTGGCCGCGCTCGACGAGGATGGCGAGGAGGCATGCCTGGAGGCTGCCACCAACTTTATCTCCGAGCACAAGATGGGCCTTAAGGACGAGGGTCTGGGCCGTATCGCCCGCTATGCCATCGGCTATACCGGCTGCGTCGAGATTGACGGCGGCTACCATGACGCTCTACTCGTGAGCTTCTTTGAGACGACGCTCGAGAGCGGCTTTTCGGCATATGTGCTGTATGGGGGCATGGGCGCCGGCGATGGTTTTATGTGGAGCGACCCTGAACCTGCAGGTGAGGAAACCCCTCTCATCTAAAATCGCTAAAATAAACGAGTTTTCGGTAAAAGGCTCAATATTCCCGCCGAGCGTTGCATTGCTGGGCGGGCCGCATACGCGTGCCGTTTGTATATGGATAGAAGATAGGGGAACTACATGCGCGTAGACAATCTGAGGAACATCGCCATCATCGCCCACGTCGACCACGGCAAGACGACGATGGTCGATAAGCTCCTGCGTGCCACGGACGCCTTCCGTGCCAACCAGCAGGTCGAGGACCGCGTCCTGGACTCTAACGACCAGGAGCGCGAGCGCGGCATCACGATTCTCGCCAAGAACATCTCTATCGAGTATAAGGACGTTAAGATCAACGTCATCGACACCCCGGGCCACGCCGACTTTGGCGGCGAGGTCGAGCGCGTGCTGCGTATGGCCGACGGCGCCCTGCTGCTGGTCGACGCCTTTGAGGGCCCCATGCCCCAGACCCGCTTCGTGCTGCGTCACGCTATCGACACCGGCCTCAAGATCATGATCGTCATCAACAAGATCGATCGTCCGGGCGCCAACCCCGAGAAGGCCTACAACGACTGCCTCGATCTTATGGCCGACCTGGGCGCCACCGACGACCAGCTCGAGTTCGCCATGGAGCACGTGGTCTACGCTAGCGCCATGAATGGCTTTGCCCGCCTTGACCCCAACGACGGCAACATGGACATGTATCCGCTGCTCGATATGATCATCGACGACATGCCCGCGCCCGAGGTTGACGAGAACGCCCCGCTGGCCATGCAGTGCGTGACCATCGACCACTCCAACTTCGTTGGCCGCATCGGCATCGGTCGCGTGTATTCCGGTACCATTCACCAGGGCGACCAGATTCTGGTTGTGAAGAACGACGGCTCCAGCGCTACCGCTACCGTCAAGCAGCTCTTTACCTTCGACTACCTGGGCCGCACCGAGTGCCAGGAAGTCGGCGCCGGCGATATCGCTGCTGTCGTGGGTATTGACCGCACCGATATCGGCGATGTCTACACCGACCCCGAGAACCCCGTCGAGCTTGAGCCCATCGAGATCGACCCGCCGACCCTGTCCATCGTCTTTGAGGCCTCGACCTCCCCGCTCGTCGGCCGTGACGGCGACATCGTGGGTGCCCGTCAGCTCAAGGAGCGCCTGTTCAACGAGGCTGAGAACAACGTGACCATGAAGATCGAGGAGCTTGAGGACAAGAGCGGCGTCGAGGTCTCGGGTCGCGGCATTCTGCACCTGTCCGTCCTGATGGAGTCCATGCGCCGCGAGGGCTTTGAATTCCAGGTCGGCCGTCCCCGCGTTCTGTTTAAGAAGGACGAGAACGGCAACAAGCTGGAGCCTGTCGAGCAGGCTGTCGTCGAGTGCCCGGACGAGTATTCGGGCAAGGTCGTTGAGGTCTTCGGTACCTCCGGCGGCATCATGACGAGCATGGATACCTCGGGCATCGTGACGCACCTTGAGTTTAAGATCCCGACCCGCGGCATCATGGGTCTTAAGAACCGCATCATGAACGTCACCCACGGCGAGGGTGTGTTCTACCACACCTTCCTGGAGTACGGCCCCTACGCCGGCGAGATCGGCAACCGCCAGAACGGCGCCATGATCTCCATGACCACCGAGAAGGCCGTTGCCTACGCTCTGGGTACGCTGCAGGAGCGCGGCCAGCTGTTTGTTGAGCCGGGTACCGAGTGCTACGAGGGCATGATCGTGGGCGAGCGCAGCAAGGCCGGCGACATGGTCGTCAACATCGCCCGTACCAAGAACCTGGGCAACCAGCGTTCCTCGACCTCCGACATCTCCGTCCAGCTGGTGCCGCCTCGCACCTTCTCGCTGGAGGAGGCGCTGGAGTACATCGCCGACGACGAGCTGGTGGAGATCACTCCCAAGAACATCCGCCTGCGCAAGCGTCTGCTCAACGCCACCGACCGCAAGAAGGCTGCCGTCCGCGCCGGCCAGGTCAACAAATAATCGCTGGGGCTTATAACCGCCAATAAGAAAGGGCGTCGACCGCAATGGTCGGCGCCCTTTTTGGTACACAGGGGTTGAGTTGGTCTGCACCACCACAAAGGTGCCCGTCCCCTTTGTGGTGGTTGGCGGCTAGGCGGAGGGAAGGCCCGGGGTGTTGGCGGCCTGCTGCGGCTTGAGGTGGGCGTTGCGCCAGATGATCTGGATAACGTAGCCGAGCATAAAGACAAAGGCCACGCCGCTGATGAAGTCGCCGATGAGGGGAAGTCCCGTGAGGGCACCTGCGGCGATACCGCCGACGGCTGCCATGGCGTAGCGGTTCTGGTTATGTCCGACCATGCGGGCGATTGCGCAGCCCGCAAAAGCGGTGGAGACCAGCGCGATGCCGATAACGCCGCACAAGAGGGTTCCGGCAAGCGACAGGCCAGCGATGGAGATAATCAGCAGTAGGACGGCGGGGACGATAGCGATTGTGCCCAGAAGACCGCTCACCCACAGGGGCGTGGGCTGCTGGTGGAGCATTCCGGCGGCGCTGGCGGTCGCTCGCGGAAAGACGAGCTCGAGCAGCAGAGCGACAAAGCAGGTCGAGAGCGCCGCGGCGACGATGCCGCCGATGACATCGTTAATGGTGGAAGTATCTTCGTTCTCGGTGCGGTCGATCTTGAGCGCGCCGACCTCGGCTCCTGCGGCGCGCTCGGGGTCTTCGGAAACATGCGCGCTCACGGTGCCGGTAATGCGGGCATTCTTGCCCAAGACGAGCTTATCGGCCCAAACCTCGACATCGCCGTCGACGGTGCCATCGATGGTCACGGTGTCGCCTGCGAGCGCTGCCGACTTGGCGGAGCCGCGCAGGGCAACCGTCTCGCCCATTGCGTAAAAACAGTTGGCGGCGCTACCAGTGTTGAGCACGACATGCTGACCGGCTACCGTCACGCTGCCATCGATTGCAGTTTTGGAGATATCGATGGTGCGCGCCGCCAGGCGAACGGCGCCGCCTACGGTGCAGTCGCGAATCGAGAGGGTATCGCCCGCGGCGATAATATCGCGGCCGATGGAAGCGTCGTCTAGGTTAAGGCTTTGGCCGGCCCAGTACAGGTCGCCTTCGACGCCAGACGGATTTGAGTCAACTTCGGTTGCGAGCACGTTGCCCGCGGTGTCTGTACCGGCGAACGACGTCGTGGGAAGCGCGGTCAGCGCAAGTGCAATCAGTGCGAATAGGAGGGTGATGCGGCCCAGCGCTTTGCGGCGCTTGGTCGACGGTTTTAGGTTGCAAGGCATAGTGAATCCTTCGTTAGATACTCGACATGTACCTAACAGGGTACCCAACGTCCGGGCGCTCTAAAAGAACCTCTCGGTTGCATTTCGAAGGGTTGTACCGTGCTGTCTATTTTTTGCGATGCAAAAAACGTGCGATGTCTTCCTCGGTGGGGCTTTTGATATCAAAGCGCAGCGAGAGCCAGCGCAGACCCATGGTCACCGCGACGCATACGACCAGCGCGGCGACATTGCTCATGATGCCGCTCATAACGAGACACACATAGCTTGTCGATCCGGCGATGGCGGCGATGGCGTAGAAATTGGTGCGCTGGAAAATGCCCGGAACCACGCCCATAAAGCCGTCGCGCAACATGCCGCCACCCACCGCGGTGAAAAAGCCCATCATGATGCATACGGCCGGCGCAAAGCCATAAACCAGTGCTTTGTCCGCTCCGGTGGCGGCGTAGATGCCGACCGAGATGATGTCGAGCAACGGGATGAGTTTCTCGGGTTTATCGACGATTGCCGGGAAGATGTAGATGATGGCCGCCGTGGCGATGGAGAGCGGCAGCGCCATCGGCTGGTTGAGGATGTAGACGTTGCCGACCTGGAGTGTCATATCGCGCAAAAGACCGCCGCCCAGACCGCAGACCACCGCGAGCGCGACCGCGCCCACCAGGTCGAGCTTGTGTTCGCGCGCAACCAGCACACCCGAGATCGATGCCGCGACAACAGCGAACATCTCGAGCCAAAATGGGATAGCGACCATGGCATCCGAGGCATGTGAGGTAACGGTTATAGCGGCGACGACGGGCAAGATGGGGTCCTTTGAGTTGCGAGTTTAGACAATGCCCGTACATAGTACATGTTCGGCGCCGATTGCGACCCTACTGCTCGGCAAACGGTCGGGACTGGGCGCGGCCATAGGTTACAAGCATGTACATCAGCCTCCAAAGATGTCGAAAAATGTCGGTTTTGGAGGGTGGTGTACATGTTTTGAGGGAGGGGCGGGTTCGAATCCCTCCTCCTGCGCCGTATTTGCTTGTTAGGGACTCAAAACAAAAAAGCTCCCATTCCCGGGAGCTTTCTCAAGCAAAATGGCGGAGGAGGAGGGATTCGAACCCTCGTGACCTTATACAGGCCAAACGGTTTTCGAGACCGCCGCATTCAACCACTCTGCCACCCCTCCGCGTGGGGTAAAAACAAAGCAGGCTCAAAGGCCTGCTTTGGAATTAACTGGCGGAGAGTCAGGGATTTGAACCCTGGAGACGCTTTTGACGCCTACACGATTTCCAATCGTGCTCCTTCGGCCACTCGGACAACTCTCCGTTAAATGCGAAAGTCAGTATACACGAGGAATCGCAAAGTGCAAACAGAAAAGTTGGCATTTTTTGAAACGCTTGGCTTCGTGACGGGATCTCGGAGGCTAAAAACGGGCTCTGACCAGCATGGCTGCATGTAGCAAGTTGTTCAAAAAAGGTATTTATAGACGACGTGTCAGCAATTTTAAAAATCTTTGAACGGTGTCGTGAACCACTGGTATGCATCTCGCGACCACAGCCCAGCAATTGCTGACCTGCGGTTTGGTTGGTTTGTCCCCGCAGCGCCGTAGCTTGTCCACAGATTCGTCAAGCATTTGGTCAGCATTTGGTTGGAAGACGCATGAAGTGCCGTGTGAGTATGGACATATGTGGAGGTCATGAGGTTGTAGCTGCATGTTCTTGCAGCCTGGGAGGTTGAAAGATATTATTACCAAGTCTTTTCCTGCTTCAGGCGCACCTTCACGACCTGAAGCCACATTTGCCCAGAGGAGGTGACAATATGAAGGCTTATGAACTGCTGTTCTTTGTTGACCCGTCGCTCGACCCCGAGACTCGTCTCGCTGTTATGAAGCGTATCGATACCACGATCGCCGAGGGCGCTGGCAAGGTCGACTCCGTTGACGAGTGGGGCAAGCGCAAGCTCGCCTACGAGATCAACGACCTCACCGATGGTGACTACACCCTCATCAACTTCCACGCAGATCCTACCCAGATCGCCGAGCTTGATCGCGTCCTGCGCATCACCGACGCTGTGGTCCGCCACATGATCGTCCGTCGCGACGACCAGGAGTAAGACTGTCGTTTTGGACTGGGCTTGTGCCCCAAGAGGAAGTAGTGAGTTATGAGCATCAATCGAGTGAACATCACCGGTAACCTCACGCGTGATCCCGAGCTGCGCGCCACCGCCGGCGGAACCCAGGTTCTGTCCTTTGGCGTCGCCGTGAACGATCGTCGCCGCAACCCGCAGACTGGCGAGTGGGAGGACTATCCCAACTTTGTCGACTGCACCATGTTCGGCACGCGCGCCGAGGCCGTGAGCCGTTTCCTGGCAAAGGGAAACAAGGTCGCGATCGAGGGCAAGCTGCGCTACAGCTCTTGGGAGCGCGACGGCCAGCGCCGGAGCAAGCTTGAAGTCATCGTCGATGAGATCGAGTTTATGAGCTCCCGCGGTGGCCAGGGTGGCTACGATCAGGGCGGTTATGCCCCCGCAGCCCCTGCAGCGCCCGCACCGCGTCCTGCCGCACCGGTGGCTACGCCGCCCGCGGTCGACGTCTACGATGAGGACATCCCCTTTTAAGGGCTGTTCACCTATTTTTGAGTGAGAGGCGGCTTCGGTTCGCCGAAGTTGCCAAACGAAAGGTATTTTGACATGGCTAATGATTTTTCTGCACGTCAGCCGCGTCGTAAGTACTGCCAGTTCTGCAAGGAGAACACTGAGTTCATCGACTATAAGGACACTCAGCTTCTCCGTAAGTACATGACCGACCGTGGCAAGATCAAGCCCCGTCGCGTCACTGGCGCTTGCACGCAGCATCAGCATGACATCGCCAACGCCATCAAGCGCGCCCGCGAGATGGCTCTCCTGCCGTACACCGTCCCCGTGGTTTCCTCTCGTGGCAACCGCGACCGCGGCTAAGAAGGGAGACGCATCATGAAGGTTATTCTTCTCGATGAGATCAAGGGCAAGGGCGGCGAGGGTGACGTCGTAGAGGTCGCTCAGGGTTACGCTGAGAACTTCCTGTTCCCCAAGAAGCTCGCTGTTGCCGCCACCAAGGGCAACCTCAAGCAGCTTGACGAGCGTCGCAACAACATCGCCAAGCGCGAGGCCGTCCGTCTGGCTACCGCCAACGAGACCAAGGCTGCCTTCGAGGGCAAGACGGTCACCGTTGACGTCAAGGTCGGCGACGAGGGCATCCTCTTTGGCTCCGTTACCGCCGCTATGATCGCTGACGCCATCAAGGCTCAGCTCGGTATGGACATCGACCGCAAGCGCGTCGAGCTCGGTAAGCCCATCAAGGTTGCCGGTGCCCACACCGTTGCCATCTCGCTGTACCGCGAGATCAAGGCCGAGGTTGTCGTTCTCGTTGGCGTTACCGCCGAGGAGCTCGCTGCCGAGGCTGAGGTCGAGGAGGCCGCTGAGGTCGCCGAGGCCGAGACCGCCGAGGTCGAGACTGAGGCTGCTGCCGAGTAGCATTTGCTGCAACGCAACAATCTTGTTCTAAGAAGGGCGCTCTGGGAGACCAGGGCGCCCTTTTGTTTTCTACGCTCGGCGAGCGCCATGGCAGGCGTTGTGGTGAAGTCCTATACACGGGACCGTTCATCCGTTTCGTTCGGTGATGATTGCCGGGGCGCGGCCCGTTTTGGGACCGTGGCTGATACTATGGATGCTCGCAAGCGATATGAATGAGGATGCTCATGGCATATGACGAAAGGGAGATGGGGCTGACGGTCGAGGACCGTGGCTCCAAGTTGGGCCTCCCTCAAAACCAAGATGCAGAGGCCAATGTACTGGCCGCCATGCTGCTGTCGCCCGAGGTGGTCGAGGAGGCCCAGGTCGAGCTGCAGCCCGATGACTTCTACCGGCCCATTCATAAGACCATCTACACCGCGATGGTCGATATGTACAACAGCCGCATTCCCATCGACTCTATCTCGCTGATCGATTACCTGCGCAGCATTAACAAGCTTGATGCCGTGGGCGGCGAGGCCTACATTTTGGAGCTGATGGGTCAGACCCTGTCGCTCGTGAACTGGCAGCACCATGCCGCCATCGTCCGTCGCGACTCGATGCTGCGCGAGCTGATCGGTGCCACCAACGAGATCAACGCACTGGCCTATAACGCCCCCACCGACACCAAAGAGGTCGTGGAGCTGGCCGAGAGCAAGTTGCTCAAGGTCACGGCGCGCGAGGTCAAGTCGAGCTATAAGACACTGACCGAGTTTATGGTCGAGGCCTATAACGAGGCCGAGGAAGTGTGTAAGGCCGGTGGACAGGCCGCGGGCGTGCCCACCGGATTCCCGTCGCTCGACCGCATGCTCATGGGTTTCCGCGAGGGCCAGCTCATCATTATCGGCGCCCGCCCTGCCGTGGGTAAGACGTCGTTCGCTCTGAACTTGGCGCTGAATGCCGCCGCTGCGGGCTATACCGTCGGCTTCTTTTCGCTGGAGATGTCGGGCAAGGAAATTGCCCAGCGCCTGATTTGCGCCTACGCCATGATTTCAATCAGCGACTTCCGTACGGGCCGCATTAGTCCCGAACAGTGGGCCAACATCAACGAGGCCACGCAGACCTTGTCTAAGCTCGACATTCTGATTGACGATACGCCCGGCACCACGGTGACCGAGATTCGCGCCAAGAGCCGCCGCATGCTCCACAATAAGGAGAAGGCCATCATTATCCTGGACTACCTGCAGCTGGTGAGTCCTCCGCCGGGACGTCGCTCCGAGAGCCGTACCGTCGAGGTCTCCGAGATGTCGCGTGGTTTAAAGATCATGGCCAAGGAGCTTAAGATCCCGCTCATTGCGCTGTCGCAGCTGTCGCGTCAGGTCGAGTCCCGTACCGGCAAACGCCCGCAGCTGTCCGACCTGCGTGAATCGGGCTCCATCGAGCAGGACGCCGACATCGTTATGTTCTTGGACCGCTCCGCCGATGAGGCCGAGGCCTCGCGTGACGATCGACCCGACGAGGGCGTTACGCGTATCGTCGTGGCCAAGAACCGTTCGGGCCCGATCGGTGACGTCGACCTGATGTTCCTGCCGGCATCCACCAAGTTCTATGAGCTTGATGGGGCGCATACCGAGGAGTAGGACAGGCGCCCGTTGCACGGGTATACTGGGAATGTTTTGTGCTTCTGCGTGCCAACGTGGCGCGTAGACAGTCCATGAATGTAAGGAGTAAACATGCCGTCAACCGTTTTGGTCGGTGCCCAGTGGGGCGATGAGGGCAAGGGTAAGATCTGCGACCTGGTCGCCGGCGACTTCGATGCCGTCGTGCGCTATTCGGGCGGTAATAACGCCGGCCACACCATCGTCGTCAACGGCAAGAAGTACGGCCTGCACCAGGTGCCCTCCGGCATCATGTATTCCGACCATATGTCGGTGATCGGTAACGGCTGCGTCGTCAACCCCAAGGTTGTCCTTGAGGAGATCGACATGTTCGAGGCCGACGGTATCACCACCAAGAACCTCAAGATCAGTGGCAACGCGCACATCATCATGCCGTACCACATCGATTTGGATGGTGCTTTTGAGCAGAAGCTCGGCAAGAAGAACATCGGTACTACCAAGCGCGGCATCGGTCCGTGCTACCAGGACAAGATGGCCCGCATCGGCCTGCGCATGCAGGACATGCTGGACGAGGCGCTGTTCCGCGACAAGCTGGAGACCGCTCTTGCCCGCGTGAATCCCGAGCTCGAGCTCATCTACCACCTGCCCACCTACACCGTGGACCAGATCTGCGACGAGTACCTGCCCATGGCCGAGCGCCTGCGCCCCTACATCACCGAGACGAGCCTGCTGCTCAACAACATGATCGACGAGGGCAAGGACCTGCTGTTCGAGGGCGCCCAGGCAACGCTGCTCGACATTGACCACGGCACCTATCCGTACGTGACGTCTTCCAACTGCACCGCCGGCGGCGCCATCACCGGCTCCGGCGTCGGTATGAAGAATGTCGACCGCGTGCTGGGCGTCATGAAGGCCTATATCACCCGCGTCGGTTCGGGCCCCATGCCCACCGAGCTTTCCTATGAGTCCGAGGCCGGCCATACGCTGACCGAGGAGGGCTATGAGTACGGCGTGACCACCGGCCGTCGCCGTCGCTGCGGTTGGTTCGATGGCCCCATCGCCAACTACGCCTCGCGTGTCAATGGCCTCACCGATATCGCCATGACCAAGCTCGACGTGCTTTCGGCCTTCGATACCGTCAAGGTGTGCGTTGCCTACGACGTCGACGGCGAGCGTTACACGAGCGTGCCCGAGCATCAGGTTCGTTTTGAGCACGCCAAGCCCATCTACGAGGAGCTCCCGGGCTGGAAGTGCGACATCACCGGTTGCCGCAGCTTTGAGGAGCTGCCGCAGGAGGCTCAGGACTACGTGACATTTATCGAGGATCTGGCACACACCCGCGTGACGTTCATTGGCGTCGGCGCCGGTCGCGAGCAGATCATCAACCGATTCTGGAAGTAATCGGCACTATTCGGTTATTGCGATATACCCCTTTGCAGCCCGGACGGGCGGCCGAGGGGTATATTTGCTTGCAAAGGGCTCGCGCGGAGCGGGCCGTTCATCCATAGAGGAGGCACCCTTGAAGGCGGACACTCAAACCATCGACATCCTGTTGTTGGGCAGCGGCGGCCGCGAGCATGCTCTGGCAGCAAAGCTCGCAGCATCACCGCGCGCCGGCAAGCTCTACATTGCGCCGGGTAACGGCGGCACCGCGAGCTGCGGCGAGAACGTGGTTCTCGACGATTGCGATCCTGCGGCCGTGGCGGCGTTTGCCCAGAGCCACGGATGCGGACTCGTGGTGATTGGCCCCGAGGCTCCGCTCGTGGCGGGCGTTGCCGATGCCGTGCGCGCGGTGGGCATTCCCTGCTTTGGCCCGGGTGCCGAGGGCGCTCAGATGGAGGGCTCCAAGCTATTCTCCAAGCAACTCATGGAGCGTGCCGGCATTCCGACGGCCGCCTACGGCTCCCCCCCCCATGAGGCCTCCGCTCCCTCCTGCGAAGTGGCTCGTTCACCGATGAGGCTTCGGCTCTTGCCTACGTGCGCGAGCAGGGCGCCCCGCTGGTCGTCAAGGCTGACGGCCTGGCCGCAGGCAAGGGCGTTATCGTGGCGACTGAGCTTGCGCAGGCCGAGGAGGCCGTGCGTGAGTGTTTTGGCGGCACCTTTGGTGATGCCGGCAATACTGTGGTCATCGAGGAGATGCTGACCGGCCCCGAGTGCTCGCTGCTGGCCTTTACCGACGGCAAGACCGTGCGCCCCATGGCCACTTCGCAGGACCACAAGCGTGCGCTCGAGGGCGACCTTGGCCTCAACACCGGCGGCATGGGCGTTTACAGCCCGGTGCCCATCGTGACCGACGAGGAGCACGCCACCATGGTGGAGGTCATGGAGCAGACCGTGGCCGAGCTTGCTGCCGAGGGCATCGACTACCGCGGCTGCCTGTACGGCGGCTTTATGCTCACCCCCGCCGGCCCCAAGGTTCTGGAGTTCAACGCCCGCTTTGGCGACCCCGAGACGCAGGTCGTGCTGCCGCGCCTCAAGAACGACCTGGTCGAGGTTATGCTCGCCTGCGCCAACTGCGAGCTTGATCAGATTGAGCTCGATTGGCGTGACGAGTGGGCCGTGGCTGTTGTCCTGACGAGCGCGGGCTATCCCGGCAGCTACGAGAAGGGCAAAGTCATCACCGGCATCGCCGACGCCGAGGCCATGGAGAACGTGACCGTGTACCATGCCGGCACCGCCGTGGTGGACGGTCAGCTCGTGACCAACGGCGGCCGAGTGCTTGCCGTGACCGCGCTGGGCGACACGTTTGAGAACGCCCGCAACCTTGCCTACGAGGCCTGCGAGAAGATTGATTTTGAGGGCAAGACCCTGCGTCATGACATCGGCCTGCGCGCGCTGCGTGGCCGCGACGCCTGGGATGCCTAAAGTCCGAGAGGGATGAGACGGATGGACGAGAAGAACGAAGAGCTCGTGGACGCGCAGATCGTCGAAGAGGACAGCCGCATGTATGGACACGCCGAGGGCGAGCCCGGTGGCGAGGTCGCTGACGAGCCGGCGCTGGTGCTGGGCGACGACGACCCGCACGATGCCGAGCTGCACGAGAAGATTCTTTCGGAGGAGTGCGCCTGGAAGGGCAAGATCCTCGACGTCCACCGTCTTGAGGTTGAACTGCCCAACGGTCGCCGTAGCGCCCGCGATATCGTTCGCCATCCGGGTGCGGCGGCCGTTGTGGCACTGACCGAGAGCGGCAAGATCGTACTGGTGCGTCAGTACCGCACCGCCATCGACCGCGTGACGGTCGAGGTTCCCGCCGGCAAGCTCGACCCAGGCGAGGACCCGCTCGATTGCGCCAAGCGCGAGCTGCATGAGGAGACGGGCTTTAGGGCTGGTCGCATTCGCTTTTTGACGTCGATTGTCACGTCCTGCGGTTTTTGCGACGAGATCATTCACATCTACTTGGCTACCAAGCTCGAGTTTGATGCGCCCAACCCCGATGATGACGAGTTCGTCAACGTGGACCTCGTGCCGCTGCACGAGCTGATTGACGCCGTGCTCGACGGCAAGATCGAAGATGCCAAGACCGTCGTGGGCGCCTTGGCTTGCGATAGCATCGCGCACCGACTAGGCGGGGCCGAACTTTAACGAGCGGGAATGATCCCGCAGGTTTGTGTAAGTCAGCGAAAGTGCTCCATTTGAGACAAGGTGGCCTAAAAGAGGAGGGAAGCGTATGGATATACGCGACCGACGATTGAAGGCCAGATTGTCCAAATGGAGCACTTGCAGCGTCGAGACGAAACGCGGTTTGGTAAAACCGCGTAAGGTGATTATGCTGAAAAGGTTTCTTTCTTACTACAAGCCCCAGATGGGGCTTTTTGTTGCCGATACTGTTTGCGCCCTGGTGCTTGCCGCCATTGACCTGGCGTTTCCTATCATTCTGCGCAATCTGACCGGCGGGCTCTTTACCCAGGGTCAGGCTGCTATTATGCAGGCGCTCGGTATGATCGCGGTTGGCCTGGTACTGATGTATGCCATCCGTTGCGCCTGTCGCTACTTTGTGAGCTATTGGGGCCACGTGATGGGCGCTCGCATGGAGTCCAAGATGCGCGAGGACCTGTTCGATCAGTACGAGCGCTTTAGCTTTGCGTACTTCGATCGCAACAGCTCGGGTGACATGATGAGCCGCGTGGTCAACGACCTGTTCGATATCTGCGAGGCGGCGCACCACGTGCCCGAGTGGATTATCATCTGCGGCATCGAAATCGTCGGTTCGTTTGTGATTCTCTTTGCTATCGCCCCGGTGCTGGCGCTTGCCATGGCCGTGGTGACGGCGGTGTTTGCGGTCATCATGTTTTGGCAGAACATGCGCATGCGCGAGGTCTTCAGCGACAACCGCAAAAAGATCAGCGGTATTAATGCTCAGCTGCAGGATTCGCTGGCAGGCATGCGCGTGGTCAAGAGTTTTGCGAACGAGGAAGCTGAGCGCTCCAAGTTCCGCGCCTCTAACGACCGCTATCTTTCGTCCAAGGAGAATATGTATCATGCCATGGGCATCTATACTGCGACGTATGGCCTGCTCTCGGGCGTGTTGTACGTGATCGTGGTGCTGCTGGGTGGTTGGCTGGTCGCCCAGGGACAGCTGCAGGCGGTCGATATGGCGACTTTCGCGCTCTACATTTCACTGTTCTGCACGCCGCTCGAGACGCTCGTCAATTCGGCCGAAACGTATCAGAAGGCCATCGCCGGCTTTAAGCGCATGGACGAGGTGCTTTCGACCGCCCCGGATATCCAGGACAAGCCAGATGCCGCGGACCTGCAGGTGACGGCTGGCGCGGTTGAATATCGCGACGTGTGCTTTAGCTACGAGGATGTTGAGCTGGGCGAGGGCGGCTCCGACGGACGCCCTGTTATCGACCACATGGATCTGTCCATCAAGCCCGGACAGACCATTGCCCTGGTTGGCCCCTCGGGCGGTGGCAAGTCCACAACGTGTTCGCTGCTGTCGCGCTTTTATGACGTGGCGGACGGATCCATCAGCATCGACGGCCAGGACGTGCGCGACGTGACGCAACAGAGTCTGCGCCGCGCCATTGGCCTGGTGCAGCAGGATGTCTATCTGTTTGACGGTACGATTGGCGAGAACATCGCCTACGGCAAGCCAGGCGCCACGGCAGAAGAAGTCGCCGAGGCCGCCCGTCGTGCCAATATCGATGCCTTCATTGAGTCGCTGCCGCAGGGCTACGACACTGTGGTGAGCGAGGATTCCATCAATATTTCCGGCGGGCAGAAGCAGCTCCTGACCATCGCGAGGGCGCTGCTGGCCAACCGGCGGCTGCTCATCCTAGATGAGGCGACCTCCAATGTGGATACCCGTACCGAGATATTGCTGCAAAAGGCGATGGATAAGCTGATGCGGGGACGCACCTGCTTTGTCATCGCGCATCGGCTCTCCACCATAGTGGATGCTGACCTGATCCTAGTCATCAATGACGGGCAGATTGTGGAGGCCGGTACCCATGAGGGCCTGCTGGAGAAGCAGGGCTTCTACTACCGGCTGTACACCAGCCAGTACGCGGTATAAGCCGTATAAAAAAAGAAAAGGCCGGCA
>OGQZ01001780.1_pt1 | contig 15719 bp, 13 predicted proteins | sample 1553321 | NCBI WGS metagenome assembly OGQZ01 (sample SAMEA2579958, study PRJEB22360) | human gut metagenome | reverse complement strand
CAGTAGCGGAGATCTACAGCAGCCCGGAACAGGCGGGCCTCCGCCAGCAGCTCACGAGCCTGAACGACCAGATCGAGCTTCTGCAGCGCTCTCAGAATACCACCGCCACCCAGCTGGATTCTCTGAAAAAAGAGCGGGCTTCCGCGCTTTATGATATGATGGATGCGCTGGACAGCTCTGCCTACGACGAGACAGCCCAGGGCGAAGAAAACTACATCCTCGCTCAGAACAAGCTCTGGGTCATCACGGGTGAAGTCTCGGACTTCTCGGCCCAGATCGCCTCCCTCACTGAGCAGTCGGCGCAGGTGCAGGCCCAGCTGGGAGAGCCGACCCAGATCACCGCCCCTCAGACGGGTTACTTCATCCGCAGCTCTGCCACCGGGCGGCTCAACGCCGGGGCAGACGACATCCTCGCGCTGAACACCACCGACCTGCAGGCATATCTGAATTCTGACCCCGAGCTGCCGCTGGATGGCTGCGCGGGCAAGATCGTCTCGGGCTTTGCGTGGCGGTATGTCGGCCTCTGTTCGGCCAAGGAAGGGGAGAAGCTGCTGGGCGACAACGGCAAGCCCCTGACCCGCTCGGTGAAGATAAAGTTCCCCGGCCAGATGGAAACGCCCCTCAAAGCCTCCGTCTCCGAGGTGACCATCGACGAAGCGACCGGTCTGGCCCGCTTCGTCATCACCTGCGAGATCATCAACGGCGATGTGCTGCGGCTCAACCGGGCCAGCGCCCAGATCATCGTGGGCGAGACCACCGGCCTGCGCGTCCCCATCGAGGCCATCCACTATCTGAAAGAGGACGGCACCGAGTCTGAGACGCAGGGCGAGAACTACATCCCGGGCGTCTATGTCAAATACGGCAATCTTGCCCGTTTCTGCAAGATCGACCCCGTGGATAATGACCATCCGCTGGTGACGGACGGCGAGTACCGCATCGTCATGCCCAGCAGCTCGGATAAGACAAAAACCGTCAGCGAAGTCCGCCTTTATGACGAGATCATCGTCTCCGGACAAAATTTGTATGATGGAAAGCTTTTGTAGTTATTGACATCTGACGCAAAAAATCAGATAATAGAAAAAGCTATTAGCAACTCTTTTTCACAAAGGGGTGCCAGGCAGCGTGAGCTGCCCGAATGAAAGGAGCAAGTTTCTATGTCTTTTGTGGACAGCCTGAAAAAAGGACTTTTCGGCAGTGAGGACGATTACGACGATCAGTACATGGACGACGGTCCTCAGATGGTGAATAACAACAGCGGTCTCGGCGTCGCAGGCAACGAGGAAGAGGACGAGCCCGAAGAGGGCGCAGCCCCCAAGCGGAACGGCAAGGTGGTCAACATCCATGCTACCACCCAGCTCAAGGTCGTTCTGGTCAAGCCCGAGCACTTTGAGGATGCCAGCACCATTGCAGACCACCTGAACAACAAGCGCACCGTCGTGCTGAATCTGGAATCCACCAACAAGGAAGTTTCCCGCCGTCTGGTGGACTTTCTCTCCGGTGTGGCCTACGCCAACAACGGCCAGATCAAGCGGGTGGCCAACAGCACCTTCATCATTACTCCCTACAATGTAGACATCATGGGCGACCTGCTGGACGAGCTGGAGAACAATGGCGCGTTCTATTGATACCCAGCAAAGTGCCGTGCGGGGCTTCGTCCCGGCGCAGAACGATGAGGAACGCTTCCTCATGCGTCATGTCGAGGACCTGGCCCGCGCCGCCTTTGGCCGGGGCATCGCCCGTTATTCGGCGTTTCTGAGCGACAGGGAACAGCAGCTGGCGCAGGCGGCACTCAACCGTGCCGGTGCGCCGGAGGAAAGCTGCCGCTTCGAGGGCGGCTGGCCTGACGCCGAGCGTCGGGTGCTCTGCCTCGAGCCGGAAGACTGCTACCCTGCAAGCCCTGTCTGCTGCGTCCGGCTCAGGTGTCGTGCGCTGGCCGGGGCGCAGCTGCCCGTCCATAAGGATTATCTGGGCAGTCTGATGGGACTTGAGCTTCGCCGTGAGGCGCTGGGCGACATCGTCCTGCCGCCGGAGGAGCCGGGTACCGCTTATCTGTTCGCGCTGGAGCCTGCTGCAGCCCTTATCTGTCAGGAGCTGCGCAGTGTGGGCCGCACCGAGGTGACGGCTCAGCAGCTGGCGCTGGACGAAGTACCGGAGTTTGCGCAGGCAGAGCGCCGGTTACAGACCGCGACCGTATCGTCGCTGCGTCTGGATGCCGTACTTGCCGCCATGCTGCGGTGCAGCCGGGGCATGGCCGCAGAGCTTGTGGCAGCGGGAAGGGTAGAGATCAACCATCTGCCTGTTTCCAGCGCCCATGCGCCGGTATACGAATCTGATGTGTTCACAGTGCGGGGCAAAGGGCGCTTCCGCCTCACAGCCCTGCCGGGCAAGAGCAAAAAAGACCGACAAATCATTGAGTTCTTCCAGTATTGAGAAGGACAACTGGATAAAATGGAGGAGATCATTATGCTGACACCGCAGGACGTGCGCTCTGTCCAATTCGAAAAGAACCTCCGCGGCTACCGTACCGAGGATGTTGACCACTTTCTGGATAAGGTAGAACAGCAGCTCGGGCAGGATGCGGAGCAGATGGAGGCCCTGCGCAAGCAGGTAGCCGACCTGACTGCCGAGAACGAGACCCTGCGCCGCAATATGCAGAGCTATGAGGCAGACGGCGATATGCTCAAGAGCGCCCTCATCAATGCGCAGCGCATGGGCGAAAACGTCATCCGCGAGGCCAACCAGAAGGCCGAAGACATCCTGCACCGTGCAAATCTGCGCGGCGACGACATCATCCGGGATGCCAACGAGCTGCTGCAGAAGGCCAGCGACCGCGCCGACGAGATCATCAGCGAGGCCAACGACAAAAAGCTGGCCGAAGAGCGCGAGTATGACCGCGTTCGTCTCGAGGTCACCCGTTTCAAGTCCGACGTGCTGAACCTTTACCGCACCCATGTGGAGTCCCTGAGCCGTCTGCCGGAGTTCCAGCAGAAGGAGGAGGCCCCCGCACAGGATGCCGAGGCTGAGCTGCCCGAAACCGAGGATGCCGATACCACCGAGGAAGCAGCACCCGCTGCGGACGCTGCCGAGACGGAAGACGCCGCCCCCGAGAAGGCCAGCGAGGACTTCTGGGAGAAGGACGAATCTCAGCTCAAGCTCGACCCGCCCCCGGCAGACCCCAACGCTGCCTTTCAGGGCGTGAACTTCAGCGAATAATTTCCTAAGCATCGACAGCAAGGCATCATTTGTGTGCCGTAAAGCTGTTTTGATAAAATAAGCGCGTAGCTGCGCTGTTTGCGATTGCAAAACCAATAGAGGAGAGTGTAAAACCAGTGGCTAAGAATAAGTCTCAGTACGACAGTACTCTGAACCTGCCCAAGACCCTGTTTGAGATGCGCGCCGGTCTGCCCAAGAAGGAACCGGTCATGCTCAAGGATTGGGACGACAACGACCTGTACAACCAGCTCATGAAGCACAACGAGGGCAAACCTCAGTTCATCCTGCACGATGGCCCTCCGTATGCCAACGGCAATATCCACATGGGTACCGCGCTGAACAAGATCATCAAGGACATCATCATCCGTGAGAAGAACATGGAGGGCTTCCAGGCTCCCTATGTACCCGGCTTTGATACCCACGGCCTGCCCATTGAGCTGAAGGCCCTGTCCTCCGTCGGCGAGAAGAAGAAGGACATCTCCAAGCTCGAGCTGCGCCAGATCTGCGAAAAGTTCGCCACCGAGCACATCGACATCATGAGCGACCAGTTCAAGCGTCTGGGCGTTATCGGCGATTTTGAGCATCCCTATCTGACCCTCAAGCCCGAGTTTGAGGCCCGTCAGATCGAGATCTTCGGCGAGATGGCCAAGAAGGGCTATATCTACAAGGGTCTGAAGCCTGTCTACTGGTGCCCCGACTGCCGCACCGCTCTGGCTGAGGCCGAGATCGAGTACGGCGAGGACGAGTGCGACTCTATCTTCGTCCGCTTCCACGTCTCTCAGGACCCCAACGGCGTTCTGGCAAAGCACGGCATCCCGATGGAGAAGACCTACTTCGTCATCTGGACCACCACCACCTGGACCTTGCCCGCCAACGAGGCTATCTGCCTGAACGGCCAGTTCGAGTACTCCTTCGTCAAGATCGGCGACGAGTTCCACATCATGGCCACTGACCTCGTCAAGAGCGTCATGGATGCCTGCCACATCACCGAGTATGAGGTGGTGGGTGAGCCTGTCAGCGGTGCAGAGTTCGAGCTGATGCGCTATAACCACGTCTATCTGCCCAAGGAAGGCTGGGTCATCCTCGGCGACCACGTCACGCTGGAAAGCGGCTCTGGCTGTGTTCACACCGCCGGCGGCCACGGCGTCGATGACTTCAACGTCTGCCAGAAGTACCCCCAGATCCCCATTACCGTCCCTGTGGACGACGGCGGCTATCTGACCGAGCAGGCCGGCAAGTACGCAGGCCAGCGCGTCTGGGCTTCCAACAAGACCATTCTGGCCGACCTGACCGCCGCCGGCGCTGTCATGGGCCAGCTGCACATCAAGCATCAGTATCCGCACTGCTGGCGCTGCCATAATCCCATTATCTTCCGTGCTACCGAGCAGTGGTTCTGCTCCATCGCCAAGTTCCGTGAGGACGTCTACAAGGCCATCGACACCGTGACCTGGATGCCCGACTGGGGCCATGACCGTATGCACGGCATGGTGCGCGACCGCAACGACTGGTGCATCAGCCGTCAGCGCACCTGGGGCGTGCCTATCCCGGCCTTCTACTGCAAGAAGTGCGGCGCTTACCACATCACCGACGCCACCATCAAGGCCGTCAGCGACCTGTTCCGCAAGGAGGGTTCCGACGCCTGGTATAAGTACGACGCTGAGCAGATCATCCCCGCTGGTGAAGTCTGCGAGAAGTGCGGCGCTTCCGAGTGGACGAAGGACACCGACATCATGGACGTCTGGTTCGACTCCGGCTCCACCCATGCTGCCGTTCTGGAAGAGCGCCCCGAGCTGCGCTTCCCGGCCGATATGTATATGGAGGGCGGCGACCAGTTCCGCGGCTGGTTCCAGTCCAGCCTGCTGACCAGTGTCGCAAGCAAGGGCTGCGCACCCTATAAGTCCGTTCTGTGCCACGGCTGGGTCGTGGACGAGCAGGGCAAGCAGATGCACAAGAGCGCCGGCAACGGCGTCGAGCCCAGCGAGATCATCAAGGATTACGGCGCAGACATCATCCGCCTGTGGGTGGCTTCTTCCGATTACACCGTCGATGTGCGTGCCGGCAAGAACATCTTCAAGCAGCTGAGCGAGGCCTACCGCAAGATCCGCAACACTGCCCGCTTCATTCTGGGCAACCTCGACGGCTTCGACCCCAATACCGACTGTGTGGCTGACGACCAGCTGCAGGACATCGACCGCTGGGCTCTGGCTGCGCTGGATGACCTCATCGTCAACACCAACGCTGGCTATGCTGTGTATGACTTCAACAAGGTCTACCACGCTGTCTACAACTTCTGTGTCGTGGCTATGTCCAACTTCTATCTGGACGTCACCAAGGATCGCCTGTACTGCACCAACGGCACTGGCCGCAAGGCTGCGCAGACCGCGATGTACAAGATCCTCGTCGCTCTGGACAAGATCATCGCTCCCATCCTCTGCTTCACCAGCCAGGAGATCTGGGACTTCCTGCCCAAGACCGAGGCTATGAACAAGTATGTTGTCTTCGAGGATATGCCGAAGGCTGGCCAGTACGCAGCTGACGATGCCTTCAAGGCCAAGTGGGCGCAGCTCATCGCTGTCCGCGACGAGGTCAAGAAGGTCCTCGAGCAGGCCCGTGCAGATAAGCAGATCGGCGCTTCTCTCGAGGCTTCCGTCACCCTGTACTGCAATGACGCCGTCTACGATCTGCTCAACAGCATCCCGATGGACGAGCTGGCCGACCTGATGATCGTCTCCCATGTGGAGCTGGTCAAGGGTGAAGGCGGCGCAGCCAGCGCCGTCGAGGGTCTGGGCGTTGCTGCTGCACACGCCACCGGCGACAAGTGCGAGCGCTGCTGGAAGTACTCCGCAGACATTGGCACCCACGCTGCTCATCCCACCCTGTGCGCACGCTGTGCCGCTGTTGTGGAGGGCTAAACCATTTTGTATCTCTGGCGGCGCACCCGGCGCAAAAGGGGGCGCCGCCTTTTTCAAAAAATCAGGAGAAACTATGGCATATGTCATTCTGAATCTGGTCTGTGTGGCCGCGCTGGTGGGCATCGACCAGGCCATCAAGCTCTGGGCTACCCAGTATCTGGCCCCTGTGGAGGCCATCACCGTCATCCCGCATGTGGTGGAGCTGCGCTTCGTGCTCAATCAGGGCATGGCGTTCAGCCTGCTGAGCGGAAAGCAGCTTTTCCTTATTCTCGCCACCAGCGCCGCGCTGCTGCTCGTGGCTTACCTGCTGTTCTTCCGCAGCCGCGGCAAGCTCCTGCAGCAGATCGCTTTCATCCTCGTGCTGGCCGGCGGCATCGGCAACCTCATCGACCGTGTGCTGAACGGTGAGGTCGTGGACTACATCAACCCGCTGTTCATCGACTTTGCAGTCTTCAACTTTGCCGACATCCTCGTCTGCGTCGGTGTAGCGCTCTGGGTGCTGGTCATCCTGCTGGAAGAAGTGGAAGATAAGCCCTCGAAGGAGCAGTAAACCATGGAACAGCGTGAATTTATCGTGGAAGCGGAGGCCGCAGGCCAGCGCATCGACCGCTTCCTCAGCGGGGAGGACACCGGCCTTTCCCGCAGTGCGCTGCAAGGCCTCGTGGCTGACGGTCATGTGCTCTGCAACGGCAAAAGCATCGCCAAGAGCCTCAAACTCAAGGCGGGGGACACCATCCTGCTGGAAATTCCGGACGCAAAGCCTATCGAGGCTGTGCCGCAGGACATCCCGCTGGACATCGTGTACGAGGACGACCACCTTCTGGTGGTGAACAAGCCCAAGGGCATGGTCGTCCACCCGGCCCCGGGCAACCCGGACGGCACGCTGGTGAACGCCCTGCTCTGGCACTGCAAGGGCAGCCTCTCGGGCATCGGCGGTGAGATACGCCCCGGCATCGTCCACCGCATCGACAAGGACACCAGCGGCCTGCTGGTGGTAGCGAAAGATGACGCCACCCACATCGGCCTGTCCCAGCAGATGGCGGTTCACAGCGTGGAGCGCGCCTACCAGACCGTTGTCTACGGCGGCTTTGCGCAGGACGAGGGCTTTGTGGAAGCAAATCTGGGCCGCTCAAAGACCGACCGCAAGAAGATGGCGGTCTACCCGGCCAGCGAGCCCCACACCAAGTATGCCTACACCGGCTATAAGGTGCTGGAGCGCTTCGGCGGCTTCACCCTGCTGGAATGCCGCCTCAAGACGGGCCGCACCCATCAGATCCGCGTCCACATGGCGTCCATCCAGCATCCCGTGGCGGGCGACCCGGTGTATGGTCCCCACAACTGCATCACCAAGCTCCACGGCCAGTGTCTCCACGCAAAGACATTGGGCTTCATCCACCCCATCACAGGGGAACATCTCCGCTTCGACTCGGAGCTTCCGGAGTATTTCACCCACTTTATTGCATCGCTCAGGAGGGGGACTGTATGACGAAACTTCTCGATTCTACGCTCGTACTCTGCGATCTGGACCATCTCCTTTTGGCCGGTGACGGCAATATGCCGCAGGTCGTGCGGGATGTGCTCCAGCTGTTTTCCAGCCGGGGCGGCAGGCTGACGGTCTTCAGCCAGCGTTCGCCCCGGGCCGTCCGCGCCGTGCTGGGTGGACTGCGCCTTGCTGCGCCCGCGCTCACCTGCGGCGGTACGCTGGCCTACCGGTTCTCGGAGGGCAGCGGCCAGCCGCTGTGCAGCTTCGCGGGCTGTGAGGAATCCATCTTCAAAAAGCTGCCCGCAGCTGTGGGCCTCGGCATTGCGCTGCAGATGGCCGACGGCTCTACCCGTGTGCTGCGGATGAGCATCGCCCTCGAGCGCCATCTGCGCCGGGAGTTCACCCCCTTTACGCTGTGCAGTCCCGCCGACGTCAAGGGCGAGGACGTGCTGCGCATCCTGCTCTATCAGGACCGTCAGCAGCTGCCCATTCAGGCCCTTCTGGAAAAGGCGCTGGGGGACAATGCCGCCATGCTGCGCTCGGAGCGCACCGGCATGGATGTCATGGTGCTGACACCGGGTGCCGTCTCGGCGGAAGCTATGCTGGGTGCGGTCTGTCTGCCCGTCAACTGCACGGCTGACCAGCTCACCGTCGCCGCCGGGTGCAGCCAGATGCTAGAGCTGGTCCGTCAGGTCAAGCAGAGCGTTGTTCCGGCAGATGCCCCGGTGGAGCTACGCCTTGCTGCCAGCCAGACGACCCTGACCGACCACGACACCGGCGCAGCCGCAGAGTTTTTCTATGGCCTTGTGCGAAGTGCCGAAGCCGCATCGTAAAGATTGTGTAAAGTCTCCTGCAAATTTTCCGCAGGAGACTTTCTTTTTGGAAGGATTTCGAGTACAATGAGAGAAACTATGTTAAGCCCTGGTGAGCGCCGCTTTCTGGCACTGGCGGCAGCAGCGGCGGTCTGCATTGTCAGTCTGGCGTTCTGGTATGCCGTACCGCCATCCCCGGCGCAGGCTTCGTCAGCGGTGGTCGAGCCTCTGCGGGAGTCCTTCCGTGTGGACCTCAACACCGCCGGGGTGGACGCTATGACCACACTGCCCGGCCTCGGGGAGAAGAAGGCGAGAGCCATTCTGGAACATCGTCTTGCCCATGGCCGGTTCCAGAGCCTCGATGAGGTGGCACAGGTGCCGGGCGTTACGCAGGATATGATAGACGAATGGCAGGGCCTCGCCTATGTGAGCTGAGAGGGGAGACCTTCTCGGGAAAAAGGAGTTATCATGAGTGAAGAGAGCATTTTTATCAACCGGGAATTGAGCTGGCTGGACTTCAACCGCCGCGTGCTGGTGCTGGGCAAGGATAAAAATGTCCCGCTGGCCGAACAGCTCAAGTTTCTGGCCATCTACGGCTCCAATCTGGACGAGTTCTTCATGGTGCGCGTCGGCTCGCTTCAGGAGCGCGCCAACCTTATGCGCGGCAAGAAGGAAAAGCGGGAAAACAAGACGAACATGACGGCGGAAGAGCAGCTTGCCGCCATCATGCCCAAGACCGCTCAGCTCCAGGAGGACTGCGACAAATACTACGCCAAAGCGCTGGAAAATCTGGCCGCCTGCGGCTACCGCAAGGTGGATTTCGACAAGCTGAGCAAAGAGGACGAGCACTTCTGGAAAAAGTATTTCCAGAGCGAGCTTTTCCCCATCCTCAGCCCCCAGATCGTGGACAGCCGCCACCCGTTCCCGTTCCTGCGCAATAAGGAGATCTATCTTGGCGTCCTCCTTCACGAAAAACACACCTCGGAGCATACCCTCGGCATCGTACCCATCTCAAGCCAGATGGAGCGGATGCATTTCGTCCGGAAGGACAATGAGACCTGCTTTGCCCTGACGGAGGAGCTGGTGCTCCATTATGCGGCCCTCATCTTCGGAAAGGAAAATGTGCAGGAAAAGTGCCTCTTCCGGGTCACCCGCAACGCCGACATCGACGTGAAAGAGGGCATGATGGACCATGACATCGACTACCGCGAAATCATGGCCGATCTGCTCAAGCGCCGCCGCAAGCTGGCCGCCGTCCGTCTGCAGGTCATCCCCGCCGCACCGCAGGTCGCTCAGCTGCTCTGCAGCCGTCTCGAGCTGACCCACAAGCGGGTCTTCGTCCAGAAGAGTCCTCTTGACCTGAGTTTCTTCTACAAGCTCACCTCCCGCATGGAGTCCGACGGCCACCCCGAGCTGTTCTATACGCCTGCCCGGCCTATGCTGCCCCCGCAGGACTATGACCTTGCCGCCGAGGTGGAAAAGCACGATGTGTTGTTGAGTTACCCGTACCAGTCCATCCGCCCCTTTATTGCGATGCTGAAAAAGGCCGCGCAGGACCCCGACGTCATCTCCATCAAGATGACCCTCTACCGCATGGCCCGTGAATCTCAAATCGTACAGGCCCTCGTGGAAGCCGCCGAGAACGGCAAGGAAGTCGTGGCGCTGGTGGAGCTGCGCGCCCGCTTTGACGAACAGAACAACATCGACTGGTCGAAGCACCTCGAAGAGGCCGGATGTACGGTCATCTACGGTTTTGACGACTACAAAGTCCACTCCAAGCTGACTCTCATCACCAAAAAGAGCGCCCACGGCTACTCCTACATCACCCAGATCGGCACCGGCAACTACAACGAGAAGACCAGTGAGCTCTATACCGACTACTCCTTCATCACCGCCGACCTCGGCATCGGCGAGGAAGCGTCCAACGTCTTCCAGAACCTTGCCGTGCAGAAACTGACGGAAGAGAGCGAAAAAATGCTGGTGGCACCCCTCCGCTTCAAGAGCGTGCTGCTGGATGAGATGGACCGGGTCATCAACGCTGCCCGTCTGGGCCGCCCGGCTTCCATGATTTTGAAGAACAACTCCATCTCTGACCGTGACATCATCTTAAAGCTTGAGGAAGCCAGCTGTGCCGGTGTCCGCATCGACATGATCGTCCGCGGCATCTGCTGCGTCCGCGCCGGTGTGCTGGGCAAGACCGAAAACCTCCACATCCGCAGCCTCGTGGGCCGCTACCTCGAGCATGGCCGAATCTACAGCTTCTATGACGGCGTGAACACCCGCATCTATATCGCATCCGGCGACTTTCTCACCCGCAACACCGAGTGCCGCGTGGAAGTCGGCGTCCGGGTGGAAGACCCCGTGCTGAAGGAAAAACTCGACAGCATCCTCCGCCTCCAGCTCAGCGACAACGTCAACGCCCGCGAGATGCAGCCGGACGGCAGCTACCAGAAAGTCAAGCCCGCCCCCGGCGAGCCGCTGGTGAACAGCCAGATGGGAATGTACGACCTTCTCCGCGACGACTGGACGGCCCGCGACAAAGCGCCTGCACCGGCCTCTGTCGTCGAGACGCCGAAGCCCCAGCCCGTCAAGGCTCCGGAAAAGCCTGCCGCACCGGCAAAGGCGGCACCTCAGCCCGTAGAACTGGAAAAACAGCCAGCACAGCCGGAAAAGGCCGCTCCCGCCCCGATGCCCATCGTCGTCACCGACAGCCGCCCCCGACGCACCGGTCTGCTGAGCCGCCTGCTCGAGCACTTCCTGAAATAATCCCCGATGCCGCTGGCCCGCAAGGCCGGCGGCATTTTATATTGTCCTGCCGCATACAGTACAGGAAACAGGAGGGACGCCGATGGGGACAAGACAGCATAAAACAAAGGGATGGGTGATTTTTGCGGTGTTCTGCGCTGTCCTGTTCTGCGTGGCCGCGCTGCGGGCCTGTGCCGCAAAAGCCGCGCCCGAGGGCTGTTCGCTGAAACGGGTAAGGCCCGCGCAGACGGCCTGGTTCCCGCTGGGTACGACGGCATGGCGGGTCTCGGACGCCTACGGCTGGCGCACCGACCCCATCACCGGCGAAGAGGCGTTCCATCGCGGCACTGACCTTGCATGTTCGGAAGGCACGCTGGTGCTGGCCGCAATGAACGGCGTCGTCACTGCCGCCCGGCGGAGCGCGACCTACGGCAACTACCTCTGCCTGAGCCACAGCGGCGGGCAGGAGACGCTTTACGCCCATCTGCAATACCTCTTCGTTCGGGCCGGAGAGGTGGTGCAGGCAGGTCAGCCGCTGGGGACAGCGGGGGAGACGGGCCGCTCCTTTGTTTATTACACTTTTTACACTTTCGTTTGCCGCCCGGGCATCCCTCCCGGGGCGCTCGACGTCTTGTCTTTCTGAGTACGCTTTTATTATACGCCAAGCGGTTTTTCCGTCAATGCAGAAAACCGCCAAACCTTGTGCAGATTTGGCGGTCCTTTTCTGTTATTTTGTATGTTTATGCATTATTTCCTAAATATATGCAAATTTTATGCATCTTTAGTTTGTATATGCATGGCCGTATACAGTCCGGTTTATACATTCTGTCCGCCGTCGGCACGGGGTTGACGGCCCAGTTCCGGCACAGCGCGGCGTTCGTGTTTTTTTATTCATTCTTTTTCAGCCGTCCACCCGGCGCAGAGGGTCTCTTTCTGGGCCTTCGTCAGCTTTTTGAGGGCAATTTCCCGCCGGAGGGCGGCGGACTTGTCCGCACACGCTTCCAGGTAGGCAAAGCCCAGCGCGGTATGGGTGCGGGTATACTTTGCGCCTTTGCCGCTCTGGTGGGCCTTGAGGCGGGCTTCCGGGTCGTTCGTCCAGCCGGTATAAAGCTGGCCGCCCGCGCAGCGCACCATATAGACGTAAGCTGTCTTTTCCGGCTTCTCAGATGCGGCCATTGTTCTTCAGCACCTGACGGCAGGCGGCGAGGGCCGTCTCCTTGTCCTTGGCCGTGATAAGGAAGCGGCTGGCGTGGCAGAAGCTGATGCCCTCGATGCCGCTCTTCTGCTCGATGACCTCCTGCGGCTGGCCGGCCCAGCTCTGGGGGAAGGGGAGCTTGGGCTTTTTGGTCTTGTGGTCGGTGACGCACTGGGCGCTCCAGCCGCCCCGCTGGCTGGGATAGATGACGAAAAGGGCGTCGGTCTTGTACAGGCCGTTCTTCCAGGGCAGATAGCAGGGCAGCACCACGATGCCGTCGCGGGTGTTTTTGTATGCCTGCTGGACCTTCTCGTCGGCGCGGTTGACGGCGTTGGCGCTCTCGATCTGGTTCTCCAGGATCTGCTTTGCCACAGCCACCGCCTTGAAGAAGCAGGCGTCCTGGTCCTCTTTCGAGTCCCACACGGGGTTGAAGAAGCCGATGGCGTCACAGAGGCTGTTCTGCTCGCCGGTATTGTCGTTCAGATCGAGGGGCTGGATGAAGTTCTCATCAATGAGCCGGGCCTGACGCTCGCCTACAAGGCCGGGGCCGAGTACCCGCCACAGCAGGCCGAAGGCCGCGTAAGGGATGCCGTTGGGGCGGGTCTCGCGGGGCTCCTGATGGTGGTCGAACATGCCAAAGCCGATGTCGTACACGATGCCGTCGAAGTCATCCGGCACCACGAAGCCGCGGGTTATTTTAATATCCGGGCGGAGGATCTGGAGCAGGGCAGTTGCGAACACGTCGTCAGCGTGGAACTTGCCTGCGTGGGTAAAGCCGTTTGCGGGTATTTTCATAGGGATTCTCCTCATTCTCTCATGCATTCTGTTGCACACAGTATAGCACATTCCCGGGCGGCGGACAACAAAAAGGAGCCGCCGCATAACGCAGCAGCTCCCATATTCTACAGAAAATTTTCTCAGTGGTTGGCCTGCGCCGCTTCAAACTCTGCCTGCGTCAGGATCTGATAATCCGCAGGGATGTTGAAGAGATTCTGGTCCACAGTGGTGCTCGTGACGCGGTACTCCACGATGGTGCGGCCCTCGGCAGCATCGGTAACGACATACTTGAGATCATCGCCGACCAAGCAGTAGGAAACGGTGGCCGTCTGACCGTTGGCATCGGTGGCAGTGTAGGACAGGGCCTCGCAGTCCTGACCGTTCACATTCACGGTGGTCACGGTGCAGGGGATCTCCTGTGCTTCGCCTTTGTCAGCGGAGACTGCGTCGCTTATGCTCACAGTGGGTACTTCGCCCTTGACGGCCATCTTGGATGCATCGTCCACCAGATAGCCCTGACCGTCTTTCAGAATATAGACCAGACTGCCGGCGTCGCCCATATCCATCTTGATGTAAGCGTTGCCGTTGCTGCGGGCTGCGATCATGGTCTGGGTGGTGCCATCGGGGGCAGTGGTGACGATTTCCTGATACAGCTCTGCGCCGGTGCGCTGTGCGAGCGCGTTGTTGATGCGGGTCTCAACGGAGTCGCCGGGAGCAGCCATGCACACCGGCATCAGCACGGCAGCCATCACTGCAGCCACCAGCAGAGAAGTAAGTTTCTGATACAGCTTCATAGAAAATTCTCCTGTCTTTCAGCTCATTTTGCAAAGGCGTTTTCCTCTTTTGCATTTGCATTATCTTACAACTTTTTCCGGGGCACTGTCAATCATCACATTTGCCCTCATGTCAAAAAACAGCCGCAGAGGCGTTTATTTCTCTCTGCGGCTGCGGTTTGTAAAGTTTTTGTGGAAATCACTTCCGGCCCTTGCGGCTGGTCTTGGTGACGGCACGGGTGGGGGTCTTGGTCACGGCAGTGGTGGGCTTGACCGCCGGGCTGAGGTTGGGCTTCGGGGTCAGAGCCTTGGTGGGCTCGCCCAGAGCCAGCACCTGGGAAAGCGCGGCCTGTGCGGCGGCAGCATCGCCGTCGGTGACGGCCAGAACATCGGAGTAGAACTGCTCCATCTCCTCGCGGGTGGAGAAGGTGGCGACGTACATCTGGTTGCCCATCGCGCCGGAGAGGGCGTCGGGGATGCGGTCCACCATCTTGATGTTCTTCTGGTACTTCTGCATGATCTGCTCATGACTGTACACGAAGTTCTTACCGTCGCGGCGGCCGACGAAGGGGCAGTAGTAGTGCTCGCCCACGGGCATATCGGTGCCGCCGAAGGCGATCATGTCGGCCCAGATCTTATAGACGTTGGTGGAGCGGGCGAAGTTTATCATATCGGGAGTGAAGCCGCCGCAGGGGCGCATATTGACTTCGAGGGCCACGATCCGGCCTTTTTCACCCATGCTGGCCTGGTCCTCGGTCATCCGGAAGAATTCGAAGTGGACGAAGCGGCTCTTGACGCCGAAGCTCTTGACGACGGCACGGCCTGCGGCGCGGGTGTCTTCGGGCAGGTCCTTGATGATGTAATAGATGGAGTTGTCGTTGTCGTTCACGATGTCCATGATGGACACGGGGCTGACATTGCCGGCCTCAAAGATGGGGTTGCCGGAGGCGTCGATGATGGCGTCGTAGCTGTTGACCTCGGCATGGACGAACTCCTCCATGATGTAGGAGACGTCCGGGTGGTTCGCGGCCTTGCAGTCAAGGAATGCCTTCAGCTCCTCGTCGCTGGTGCTCTCGCGGACAAAGCCGTTGAGCTCGTCGATCTGCTCATCGGTGTAGAAATACCAGCTGTCATCCAGGGTGCAGCTGATGCCGGCAAAACGGTTGGTGTAGGTGCCGCCGCTGACGCTGCCCATCTCCGGCGTATCCTCGTCCGGCGCGGGGGTATCCACCTGCCCGGTGACGGCATCGTCGGACTGCGCGCCCGGCTCCACCGTGCCGCCGGTCTGCTCCGGTGCCTGCTGGCCGCAGGCCGCCATGGTCAGCAGCATCATTAAGGCCATCAGCATGGCCGCAAGCTTCTTCATAAGGCTCCTCCTTTTGTAAAAATGCCTGTTGTCTCCGCCGTCATTGTACCAAATCGACTGGGGAAATACAACAGCAAAATTTCCCGACAGGATGCGCCCCGCCCTTCCGCTACAATAGGAGCGAAAGGAGGGACAAGCCTTGAAAACTGTCACCGAGGTCAGCCGATCTGTCCCGCTCCGCCCGCTTCTGACGATGTTCCTGCCGGCCGCCGCCGCTTTTCTGCTGACCGGCGGCGCGCTGGACGGGCTGTACAGCCCATGGTCGCTGGCTGTCGTCTCCGCCGCCGGTGTCGGATGGCCTGGGCTCAGCGCCCTGCTGGGCGCCGGACTGGGCGCTTTCCTTTTTCTGGATTTTCAGGCGGGGCTGCGCCACACCGCCTCCGCCATCCTGATCTTCTGCGCCGCCACCGCCTTCTGCACCACCCGGCTGTACCGGAGGCCCC
>OGQZ01001777.1_pt1 | contig 15734 bp, 14 predicted proteins | sample 1553321 | NCBI WGS metagenome assembly OGQZ01 (sample SAMEA2579958, study PRJEB22360) | human gut metagenome | reverse complement strand
CAGTAGGAAGCCCAGCAGTCATGCATGGCAATCCCTTTGAATTCCGGGAGAACACTGCATTGTTCCATGCCTGCATTTCCACGTTTGGGACTGATATCAAGATAGGTGTATTCACAATTAAAATTTGATACTTCTATTTTAACGGAAAATGGGGTAAAAAGCGAATCGTAAGATTTTTGCATACTGTCAAAATGACGGTGGATAACCAGAAAAAATCAGAGATTAAATGCTGATAACACCCGGATAAAATCCACAAAAATGCTGTTATCTGGGTAAAACTAAGGAGTTATGTTTCAGAAATCCACAAACCCAAAGCACTTGGCAACCAAACTGAAAAATTATCCACATTTTACACTAAAACGATGACGAAACAGAAATTTTATTTTCTCTGTTTTGCCGAAAAATCAAGATGTACTTAACGGGGTACTGAATAGTTACTTAATTTTTTATAAAATATGCGAAATAAAAAAGAACATACGTTTGCAAAAGGACATTGAAAACAGGGATGAGTTATAGTATAATAGCAAGAAATAAAAGGCTTGTAGGTAGGTGGAATATGCTAGAAAAAATTATAGAACTTACAAACGAATATATAGAGAGTATGCCGAAAAAAGAACGTAAAAAATACGGACAATTCTTTACCAGTATGGAAACTGCCCGTTTTATGGCGGGATTATATAAGTTGGATGAGAAAACAGGCAGAGTAAGTGTGCTTGATGCAGGGGCTGGTTCAGGTATATTATCATGTGCTTTTATTGAGCGAATGGAAACAATAGATTCTATTCAGGAGATTGAGCTTACCTGCTATGAGAACGATGAAAATGTATTGCCATTGTTGAAACGTAATCTGGAATATTGTAAAGAAGAGACAAGAAAAAAACTTACAGTTAATATCGTTGAAGATAATTATATTTTGAGCCAGTATTTGGATTTTAATCATATGTTGGGAGGAAATGCGGAGCCTAAGAAATATGATTTTGTGATTGGAAATCCGCCGTATATGAAAATTCCGAAAGATGCGCCAGAAGCTACAGCAATGCCAGAGGTATGTTATGGTGCACCGAATTTATATTTCATTTTTGCGTCTATGGGATTATTTAATTTATGTGAAAATGGAGAGATGGTTTACATCATTCCAAGATCATGGACATCAGGGGCGTATTTTAAACGTTTCCGGGAATATTTTCTGACAGAAGGGAAATTGGAACATATTCATCTTTTTGTCAGCAGAAATAAGGTTTTCGACAAAGAAAGTGTGTTACAGGAAACAATTATTATTAAAGTAAGGAAGACGAGTGAAAAGCCAGAAACCGTTACGATTACATCATCGAAATCAAATAGTGATTTTGGGGAGCTGACATCATTAACAGTTCCGTATGATTTGGTTGTAGCAGGATCAGACTATTATGTTTATCTTGTAACAGATGAAAATGAAGTGGAAGTATTAAAGAAATTGCATAAATTTGATAAGACGCTTCCAGCAATAGGTGTAAAAATGAAAACGGGGTTGACCGTGGACTTCCGTAATCGTGAGATTTTAAGAAATAAAGCGGAGGAAGGGGCGATTCCGTTATTTTATTCACAACATATAAAGAAAGGGAAGGTGGTATTTCCGATACAGAAAGAACATGAATATGTAGTGACTGAGCAGCGTGGATTGATACAGGATAACAAAAATTATTTGTTTGTAAAACGCTTTACGGCAAAAGAAGAACCAAGAAGATTGCAATGTGGAGTGTATCTTGCAAAAGAATTTCCACAATACAAAAAGATAAGTACTCAAAATAAAATTAATTTTGTGGATGGAGTTCTGACAGAAATGTCAGAGTGTTTGGTGTACGGACTGTATGTGCTATTTAATTCCACATTATATGATGAATATTACCGGATTTTGAATGGTTCCACACAGGTTAATTCTACAGAGATTAATGCAATGCCTGTACCCGATTTGGAGTCTATTCAGGAAATGGGTAGAAAGATGATAAAGAGCGGGGACTATTCGGAAGCAAACTGTGATTTAATATTGGAGGGATACTGTGGATAAGAAAATAGAAGAAACCAGGGGATTTTTACAAACAATAGGTATGCCCAAAGCACAGCAAGCGGATATATGCTGCTATGTTATTTTGGCAATGGCAGGTATAAAACCAGATATGTCATGGAGCGAAGCAACAAATGAATGGATTCGTATTCATGATATTATTCGGTTTGTTAATACATTTTATGGCACGAGCTATGCGGAAAACAGCAGAGAAACGTTTAGAAAGCAGGCTCTGCACAGATTCCGGACAGCCGCTTTGGTAGAGGATAATGGAAAAGCAACCAACAGTCCGAATTATCGGTACAGATTGACGGAAGAAACAGTCAAAATACTGAGAACGATGGAAACACCAGTATGGAAGGAATCTATAAAGCGATTTCTTTGTTATCATGAAAAGTTAATTGATTTGTACGCTTCTAAAAAGAAGATGACAATGATGCCGGTAAATATAAATGGCAAGGATTTTAAGTTTTCTACTGGTAAACATAATGAACTCCAGAAGGCTATTATTGAAGAATTTGCACCAAGATTTGCACCGAATTCCGAATGTTTATATGTTGGAGATACAATAGAAAAAGATCTTGTAAAAAATGTAGATAAATTGAAAGAGCTTGGGTTTGAAATCACGCTTCATGATAAAATGCCGGATGTAGTGCTATATCGTGAGGACAAGGACTGGATCTATTTTGTTGAGTCAGTAACATCTGTAGGACCGATGGATCCGAAACGTATATTGGAAATTACAGAGATGACGAAAGATGTTACGGCAGGAAAAATATTTGTAACAGCATTTCTGGATTTTAAGACATATAAAAGGTTTGCAGAGGAACTTGCATGGGAAACAGAGGTCTGGATTGCTGAAATGCCAGAGCATATGATACATTTAAATGGCGATCGATTTATGGGACCGAGGTAGGAAGGAGATAACATGGGATTTTGGCAAATTACAATAGGAGATGTAATCGGTTATATTTTAATTGTGTCTGGAGTTGCATTGTCAATTAGCATTCAATTAAAGGTATCGTCACATCATAATTCAAAGGACATTAATAAAACAAACCAGTCAAACAGTCAAGTAAAAGGTGATCAGATAGGTAGAGATAAAACATGTTAGGAGATGTAAATCAGTCGAAAAGTATGGTTTATGGTGATCAGGTTGGAAGGGATAAGAATGTTACTTATCAAACAGTTGAAGTAAAAAAAGAACTGGCACCAGCAATGAGTATAATTGAAAATGCTAATGTTACCTTAGATGATTTCATTGATATTGATGCTGATGATAATAATACCGTACTGATTAAAAAATTAAAAGATGGAGGATTTAATTCCATAGCAAGAAATAATGCAAAGATACAAAAACTGCGTACAGTATCTACAATTTTTTCAATAGTTAAAAATGAGAATGGAAAGAAAATCCTGACAGATATTTATTGCAATTTAATTAGTGTAATAAATACAAAATATATTGTATTTTTAAATGATGGGGAAAGCCTCAGAACAAGCTTTAGGGAAATATTAAATGATTTATCAGATGTTGTAAATAAATACAAAGATTTAATTGCAATCGATGAAGCGTTTTTGGAAGGCTTGTTATATGTGGCAACATCAAATTGTGCATTGCGGTGGCTGCTTAAGGAGGAGTCCGATGAAAACCCAGATGATAGTAAATAGAATAAATGATTGGTTCAGTATAGAAGACTTGGAACTGGATATTTATATGCTCTCGATGAATATTTTATTGAAATTATCAACGAGAAGATGCGTAGGATTGGTTTATGATAGAGTGAATTTAACAATAACAATATTAAACCGGAAAAGTGCAGAAGCAATAGAAGCGCTTGATAAAGCAATAGTTTTATTGCTTTCTCGTAAGTTGATAAGGTTTGATGATTTTCAGAAAAATGGTGTAAGAAAGATATTTATAACTGATTTGGGAGTAGAAACAACCAACAGATATAAGGAGTTAATGGAAAATGTGGATTGATTCATTGAAGGTTACAGGCGAGTATTATTTAGAATATACTTTTGGAGCAACCAATATTTTATTAGGTGAAAACGGAACAGGTAAATCAACATTTGTGAAATTGCTATTATACATATTAGGCGTTGATATACCGGATTTTATAGATGAAATATCAAAATATCGTTTTTGTGATTGGGTTTGTGCTGAGATTACGACAAAGACAAATAACAAATTCAGAATTATGCGCAAATTGCCTTATGCAGATATGATAATGGTAACGCCTTATGAAAATGGTATGTCAAATGATGACGATATTTTTATTTTGAATCTGGAAGATTATTCTAATTTTTTGCTGGATGAAGAACAATATTCAAAAGAAAAAATTGGGTATGGAAATGGTCAACAGGCGTCTTTTAGATATAGATTTATTTTAAGAACAGCAGTAGTAGATCAGACTACGCCACATGGAAAAATTTTGGCAAGTCTTGGCGGAAGTGGAAATGATTACATTTCAAATCAAGGTTTAATCAACAAGGCAATTATTGAAGAAATTTTAAAACGAAATAACAGTGAAGAAAAAAGAATACGTTTGGAATTGAAAAGTAAAGAAAAGGAGCGTACTTCACTAAGAGCAAAAGAGTCATTGTATAAAGAATTGCTTAATGAATACAGTAATGCAGATGAAAAATATCCAAAACGAATAAATGCAGTTGATAAAGAGATGAATCAGATTTTACAGGAAAAAGATAATTTGTCAACACAACAGTATCGCACGCTTGTTAAGTTAGAGCATATAAGTGATAAAAACACCGAAAAGGAAATAGTTGCGTTACGGGCAGAATTGAATAGATTGAAAGAAAAACAAACTAAAGCCAAATTGGAAATGTTGGATATTGAGGATGTTTTAAAAAAGCTGCATGCGGAATTGAAAGATTTGAAGAGTAATATTGCGGCAACAACTATATTAAAAGATATTCCGGTAACAATTTGTCCGGTATGTTTAAGTGAATTAAATGAGATGGAACTTGAGTCTGGGCTGTGTCATAATTGTAAAGAGCATTCGAAAGAGGATGTACTTGAAAAAGTTGCAATTTATAAGAAGATGGTCGAAGACTCTATAAAGGAAGCTAAAAGTTTAATTGAGCAGAATGATGTTTTGCTGAAAGACGTTAATGACGAGATAAGAGAAAAAACAAAAAAGCTTAATATGTTGCAGGAAAAATATCTTAACAAACTTGAAGAAATAAAAGAACCATTAGAATGTTTGATTCAGGAAATTAAAGATAAACTAGATGTAGTCACGGGTAGATATTATCGACTTAGCGAGTTAAGAAAAAATCTGGTTGAGAAGAATCGTCTGACTTCTGAAAAAGATAGATTAACTCAGGAAATAAAGATCTTGCGTGAAGAACTTGAAGAAGCAAGTAAGAAAAGTTCAAATGATATTTTGATTTTTGAAAAGTGGAAAACATTATATGAAGATATCTTTAAAGAAATTTTCTCACAAACATGTAGTGTGTCAATTTCTTCAGAAGATTATATGCCAATAATAAATGACAACACAATGAATAGAATATCTTCAGAAAGCATGAAGTTAGTAGCGAGACTTTCGTATGTATTATCTTTATACAAGTTACAGTCGTATTTGGAAATTGATATTGTAAATTCTGTGGGCTTGGTTATGTTCGATTCGCCAAAAGACAAAGATCTCGATAATGACAAGTATAGAAAGTTTTTAAAGATAGTAGCGAACAATTCAGAGGGGCAGGTGTTTTTAACGGGAAGTGTTATGGAACGGGAAATTTATGAAGAGGCATTTGACAAAGATTGCTTCTTTAATTTCTTGACAGAAGATGACAGGCTTTTAAAAAATACGCCCCGTACTGATGAATGATAACAATAAATATTGGAGAAATTAAAACAGAAAAAATAGTTTTGTCTGGCTCTATTTTGGCTCTAATAATTTGGTGCGAGAAAAACATCAGATAAAAACCAGAGAATATGAACACAAAAGACATAAATGTGTACTAGAAAGAGCCAGGATTATTTCATTCGCATCCGAATTCGAATAGTAGCCAGTTAATACAAAGTATTCTATATAGTGGACAATCTATCGGATTGTCTGCTATATAGTAAGCGCCTAATTTTAGGGTAGATTTTCATTCCCTCATTTATTTTTTATAATGATTGCTAGGAAATGCTAACATTTCACTCTATCTCAAAGGAGAACGATCATTATGAGCAAACGTGTTTGTAAAGATGATCAGATTCGACTGATCATCCCTGTTATCGTCATTATTACACAGGAACGGTCAGATATGTTAAGCGTGCAAAGCTAACACCATTGCAGAAGAAATATTATGCGAAAATGTATCGGCTTGGGGTGATTGAAAAACGGGGATTTTGTTATCGGTCAGCAGAATTAGCGGCGGAAATAAAGAAGATGAAGCAGCTACAAGAACAATATCTTTTTCTATGCCAGAATGATATAGCGTCGGTTGTAGATTTGATAGAAATTAATGTACAGAATAAACAGCGGATAGATATGATATCCGACAGGCAACATGACATCTACGTGGAGAGAGCGAATCGAAAGAGAAAATGCAAGTCGGTAGAAAGCTTGCAGGAGTATCAGCTATGGCATATGGAATCACAACAGGAATTGGATCAACTGAAAGCGGAGAAGAACGAATTGAACCAGCAGATTCGTATGGGAGAAAGCTGCCTTAAGGAGAATCTTGCAACTGCGAAATATTTAGTAGGTGAAAGTGACGAACTCTTATATGAAGCAAAAGATGAGATTCCTGATTTGGGAGACCTGATAAGTGTCAATGAGGAACAAGCAGAGACTGTGGAAATGGATTCCTTTACGAAAGAATTGAATGAAGCAGAAGAGGTAAAGCTATCAGATGTGGTAAATGCAGTCGGGGAAGCTGAGAGAGAGGAAATGTCAATTCAAGAACGCGTAGAACGAATTGTTAAGTATATTGTTGAATCAGGCAAAGATTACGAGAAATTTTCATATAGGGAAAAGGCAGAATTATTTGAATTTAAGCTGGATGATATTGCTGATAATATGAAGCTTCATGGAGAAGTTCTTGCCAAACTGGGGATAAGATATAGCGGAGCTGAGATGTTTGAGGATTATCAGGAGATATATGATGAGATGGTGAAGAGAGAGGAACGAGCAGGTGGTACGGAAGAAAGTATTGCAAGTGAGAGACGAGAAAAAGAGGGCAGAAACAGGTGATGTTTCTGCTCGAACTATTTGGAAATGTAGTTATACTTGAAAAATATGGGAATTTTTTATTGTGTTTTTTATTGTGATCTAAATGTAGGATTATCTCTGTGATCTCCGTGATTTACTGTGATTTACTTTACGTTTGGATTATAAATGTGAATTGAAAAAATCAAGTTATGATTGAAAAAGACAAGCGAGAATAGTATAATTAATAGGTGTATTTTTAATAGGAACGCAATACGATTTTGATGATTTGAAAGGGTAAATATGACAGTTAAATATAACAAATTATGGAAACTATTAATTGATAGAAATATGATGAAGAAAGATCTTAGAATAGCGACAGGTATGACCACGAATGCAATGGCAAAGTTGGGAAGAAATGAGAATGTGTCAACAGAAATATTATGCAAAATTTGTGAAGTTTTAGCTTGCAAGTTGGATGATATTGTGGAAGTGACAAAGGTGTCCTGATAAAAGGACTACTAATATGGTACTGTGATAAGTAAATTATTCTAAGAGGTGAAATGGATGTTAAAAGATAAAACATTGGCATATATAAGTTTGTTTAGTTGTGCAGGTGTGGGATGTTATGGATTCAAAAAAGCTGGATTTGAATGTATTGCTACAAATGAATTAATTGAAAGAAGACTTAATGTACAAAAGTTCAATAAAAAGTGTAACTTTGATTCGGGATATATTTGTGATGATATAACGACTGATGAAACGAAGAAAAAAATAAATGTGGAAATTGCTCGTTGGAAAGAACTTGGAAATGATAGGGTGGATGTCCTTATTGCAACGCCACCATGTCAGGGTATCATGTTTTGCATAAATAATTGACACAGTATTAGGTAAGGAGATGACAAAATGGGAGAAATATATGAGAAGGACAGCATAGATGAAAAAATTGGTAAATTGGAAGCGGAAGAGGCAGGGATCGATTATGAAATCGAAAATATGGAAGATGAGGAAAATGAACAACCGTTTGATGCTGAAAAAATCAGAGTAGATCAGCAAATGTTGTCAGTAAAGTATATGTTGGAATTGATGGATCAGGATTTAATTGAGTTAAATCCTGGCTATCAAAGAAGACGTGTGTGGAGAGATAACAAGAAAAAGTCTCTATTAATTGAATCGTTAATGTTAAGAATACCTATTCCAGCATTTTATTTTTATGAAAATGAGGATGGAAAATATCAGGTTATAGATGGACAGCAGCGGTTGACCACAATTAGAGAATTTGTGAATGGTGAATTTCGCCTAACGGGTTTGGAATATTTAGGAAAAGATTATAACAAAAGAAAATTTAAAGACTTAGATACGAAATATGTCCAAAGAATATATCGAACTCAAATAGCAGTTAATATCTTAGATGCCAGATCTCCTAAAAATGTTATTTTTGATATCTTTAGACGTGTTAATACTGGTGGGGTAAATTTGAATCCACAAGAGATGCGTAATGCTATTTGCAAACAGGAGGTGCGAGATTTCTTAATAAAGAGTACTAAAAATGAAAATTATCTTCTTGCTACTAGGGGAAGAGTTAAAGACGATAGGATGGATTCTCAGGAACTTGTTCTTCGATTCTATGCTTTCTATAAGGCATATGATTATGAAAAAAATGTTTTGCATTATGATTATCCCAACATTGCAGCAATGCTTGATGATGCAATTGAAGAATTGAATAAAATGCAACCGAGTATGAGAGAAGAATTATATAAAAAATTTGACTTGGCAATGAGAAGAACTTATGAGGCTTTTGGCGAATATGCTTTTTCAAAAATTCAAAAAGATGGCAGAACTGTAAAAAGGAATATGGATTATATTAACAAGTCATTATTTTCATCGTTTTCTGTTTTATTACTTAATAAAAGTTATGATGATATCAATATAAAGTCAAAAAAGGAGAAATTATTGTTAGAATTGGCAGATGCTTTGTCAGATCATTATTATACAAATTCGATTACGATTGGTACAGGAGACAAGAGAAATGTATATACAAACTATGAGTTTTCAAGAAAGGTGTTAGAACAATGTCTTGTATAAAAATCGAAAAAATGATATTAAAAAATTTCAAATGTCATAATTATTTTGAAACTGACATAAAACAATTAAATATATTAACAGGAAGTAATGCATCAGGAAAGTCAAGTTTTGTTCAGGCATTACTGCTAGCATTTAAAAGTTGGGAAGAGTGTGAGAAAAAAAAGATTGGTACAAATAAAATTTATGGTATGAATTTGGGAATACCATTGAATATTGTTTCAGAGGATTTAGAAGAAAAAAATATTGAGATACGAATATTTACAAATGGAAATGAAAATAGAGTTGTGCTAGGGCTTCCAGATGATAATGATGAGTTGAGCTTTGATATTTGTAATTCCGATGAAATAATGGAAGCTAAAGAACAAGGATATAATTTAAGTAAAATGCATATTTTCTTTTTAAATGCGGAGCGCAAAGGACCAAGAATTGTATCGCACATTGATGACATTATACCGTTTTCTGTTGGTAATACAGGGGAAAATACAAGTTATATACTTAATGAAATGGATAAGTTTCAAAAAATCAACTCTGGATTTCAATTGCCGAATGATTTGAAGATATCTGAGATTGACAGATTTTCTGCTAATTGTGAAGAGTGGCTAAATATAATTATTCCTGAAACTAAAATCAGATATAGCGTTGATATAGAGAAGAATATTACTACATTAATGCTGCAAAATCAGGGAGAATTTCATTTGCCGGTAGCGACGGGATTTGGCATTACATATGTATTACCAATTGTTGTTCAAGCATTGGTTGCAAGTATGATGGAGAATTCTGTACTTGTTGTAGAAAATCCAGAAGCGCATCTACATCCATTGAGTCAATCCAGACTGGGAAAGTTTTTAGCATTGATAGCAGTAAATGGTGTGCAGGTAGTTATAGAAACACATAGCGAACATATTGTAGATGGTTGTAGAATTCAAACTGCTAAAGAGAAGCAATGTGAACACATGAAAATATTATTTTTTGAGAAAAAAGATAATAACAGTATTTGTCATGGTATAGGTGTACAGGAAAATGGTGAGCTTGAAGAATGGCCTGAAGGTTTTTTTGATCAAAAACGTACAGATTTGCGTGAGTTACTGGAGATGAGGAGATGTGGAGAATAGATTTTTATTTGTTGCCTTCGAACAGTTATCGTGACATTGATGAATATGAGGCATTTGAGTTTGGGGAGAAAATAGCATATTTATGCAATAAGGAAAAATTATATATCCCAGAGGAATTTTATTATATATCTGATAAAAACGGAATAGCAGCTATGGATTTCCTATATGGAAAAACGCAAAGTGATATATCGGATTATCTAATGGAAGTCATTTCAAAACAAAAGACCTGTTCTGATACTTATTTTGAAATTAAGAATAAGGAAGAGTATGGATATTTACCCATAACTCAAAAGGATTTATCTGATAATTCGAAACATTTGTGTGTTACGAGTATAAAAAATATTGAAGAAGATAAATGCTTAAAGGTTAACGATGTGATAAAGATAAAGCGGTTTTATATAAAAAGGGTGGTTGACTACAAAATATATGAGGATAAAGTGAGAGAATGTTTTTCAAATATTATTTTTCATAATGATGCATTTGTACATGTGGAGAAATTGGGAAAATGCGTTGATGTTGTAGAGGAATTGACAAGACATTTGACAGTTTTAAATGACAATGCTAAGAAATTGTATGATTATTATAATAAAAATGAAAAAGATACATTAGCTGAGCTTAAATCCGGATATGGTATTGTGTGTTCTGGAAAAGGTTCAAAAGAAGATAAGAGTTACAATAAAGAAATTATTTATAATAACGAGAAATTTCAACTGACGTGTAATCCACATACTAAACTTTATAATAAAAGGACAGATCAACGTATTTATTTTTGCTGGGGACGTGACGAGATTGAAAATCATAGAATTATTGTCGTTCGTATAGGTGATCATTGGGATGAATAGGCAAAATCAAGAGGAGCAAGTACTAAATGTAAATTAGTAATTTGAACAGAAGCTGTTGAATAAAATAGTAGGTGTATTAAATATTTAGAAATTTGTTTTACAAAGGAGATGATGGGGTGCCGCATATTGATGAACAAATAATGAATATAGATCAGATTATTTGTAGTAATATTGATTTATTGGAGTTTTCTGGTGTGACAAGAGCTATTGTCTCGCAAAACCTTTTAGCACAATCACGAAATCTTGTGGAGCATATTGCTGTAAAAGGATATAGTAATGGTGCTGATATTATGGCGGACTGGAATACCATTCCTGAAGCGTTAGAGTTTATCAAACATGATAATAAATATCTGTTTTTACGGAAATTTCATGAATTTTTACAAGAATCTAAATCACATTATACTCCCGATGCAGATGGAGCAGAGCGTCTTACTTTAAAATATTATGAATATTACATGATGCTTCGAGAGTTTGTAAAAAAACAATATGGATTAGATATTCTGCATAATATTGATAAATTTCCAGTAAATATGGATAAAGCAGTGATTGGGTATTATCGTGCAGTGACAAATTGCCTTACAAAATCATACGGCATTGTGGACTATATAAGAAGTGAAAGGCTTTACGTAATGCGGTCAAAACCTGTAATAGTGGATCAATGTATAATTTATGAGAATACATTAATTCCAGCTAATGATGCCGTAAGTAAATTTGATCGTTTTATTGCTTTTTCAAAATTCATGCTGCCAGATCATTATGCTGTGAGAGCTGACATACGTGGAGAACAGATTACCGTAGAGAATCAACAAATGCCAGTCAATATTCTAAATGATTATCAGGTATCTATTAGACCGTGCGAACTGAAAAATTTTGCAAAAATATTTGGGTGTTTTATTGAAATGAGTCAAGGGCTCGCCGAATATCAAGGATTAATGAAATATTTAACTAGAACTGGTGGAAGTATCACAGATATTATAACATCTCCTAATGCAAAATATGTGGCGATTAAATCTCAGATTTTACAGAATGCTAGAACAGTGAAATTTTATGATGCTTTGGATAAAGCAAGGAATGTGATATTGAAAAATATACCTGGAGTGAATGTTGTTAGGTATTTATCATATATCATGCGAAATAAAGTGATAAAAAGTCAGATATGCGACGAAGCAAATAGATATTTATCTGACTTGTATTTACAATATGGCTCTATTCCATTTGAAACGATGCCATTTTGTACATCATTAATTGGTCATAATCCTGAGATGAAAGATGTTTTTGGATGTATGTCAGCATTTCATAATGAATCACAGCTTTTAGCAAGATACATAGAGACCAATACGACCTCAAATGGACATTTGTATACGAAAGTTGAGGAAGTAACACATCTTGGTGATATTGATTCCTTGATACGTGACCATAATCGTAAATTATACAGAAAGCATCATTCACGTGATTTGTGCCGATTTGGAAAGAATTTTCTGTATATTAACGAGCACTATGAAGATACAAAACGGATATTAGAGGAATTGATAAATTTATCAAAAGAAGGAGTCTCAGGATATCGTAATTTTGCTACATACTGGATGAACGAGAATCCAGAGACGGTTAATTGTGAAGAGAAGAAGAATATCTTGCAGGAGATGTTTGTGGATTCGAAAGTAGCACTTATATATGGCGCAGCAGGAACTGGAAAAACATATTTGCTAAATCATGTAGCGCAATTGTTTGACGAGAGAACAAAATTATTTCTTGCAAATACGAATCCTGCTGTAGACAACCTTAGACGAAAAATGAAAGCCCAGAATTGTGATTTTTCTACTATTGCAATGTTTCTAAAAAAGGGTAATGTGGATGTTACATATGACATGCTGATTATTGACGAGTGTAGTATGGTAAGTAATTCTGATATGCGCAAGGTACTTGAAAAAGCAAGTTATAAACTTCTTGTTTTAGTGGGTGATACTTATCAGATAGAGGCAATATCTTTTGGAAATTGGTTTTCACTTGCAAAATATTTCTTGCCTAAAAAGACTTGGAATGAATTGACGACAGCGTTTCGTGCAAAGAATAATGAACTACTTGAATTATGGACAAAAGTAAGAAAAATGGAGGGAGATGTTACAGAGCATCTTGTAAACTATGGTTATTCTTCTGTCTTGAATGAGAGTATTTTTCAGAGAAGTTCTGAGGATGAAATTATCCTATGCTTAAATTATAATGGACTTTATGGAATTAATAATATTAATCGGTTTTTGCAAAACAATAATCCATCGCAAGGAGTTAAGTGGGGACTGTGGACATATAAAGTTGGAGATCCAATTCTTTTTAATGACAGTCAGAGATTTTCGCCAGTATTATTCAATAATCTTAAAGGAAGAATAGTTGATATTGAGCTCGAAACGAACGGCGAAAGAATCTGGTTTTCGATTGAAATTGATAAAGTTATTAGCGAGTTCGATATAGAGGATATTGCGTTAGAATTACTAAATCCCGATGAATTTGGCAATTCAGTAATCAGATTTTATGTAGATAAGGGTAATGATTCAGATGAAGATAATGATACTGAAATAGATGCTATAGTTCCATTTCAAATTGCATATGCGGTTTCTATTCATAAGGCACAAGGTTTGGAATATGAATCAGTGAAAATTGTTATTGCTGAAGATATTGATGAAATGATAACACATAATATTTTCTATACAGCAATCACAAGAGCACGTAGCAATTTGAAAATATATTGGAGTCCAGAGTCACAGCAGAGAGTAATTAGTAGATTTGAAAAGATGGATGCAAGGCATGATGCGAATATTTTTGCGGGACATTCAGGGTTGAAACTATTAAATAGAAATAGGAAGTGAAAAAATATTTGAGATAGACAGGATAAACGCAAAAAGAAAGGTAAAAATAAATGTTTAAAGTTGCAATTTTACAGAAACGTGCCATCAATGCACAAATAGACAAAAATATCCAAAGTATTATTACAGCAATGAAGGAAGCTTCTGGAAATAATGCAGATATTCTTTTGCTTCCGGAATGCTTTATTACAGGATATGATCTGCCCATGACTTACAAAAAGAGCATTGCAGATGATGATGAACGAATTGCGATGATATGTGAGAACGCAAAAAAATGTCAAATTGGTGTGGTGCTGACTGCATTTACCCAAGGGGATAGGTATCCGCAGAATTCTGCTTTTGTCATTGATAAATCCGGCAATATTTTAATGAAATATTCTAAGGTACATACGTGTGATTTTGCAGACGAGAGAACGGTTGAACCGGGAAATGAGTTTAAGGTATGTGACTTCGATGGCATACAGTTAGGAATTATGATCTGTTATGACAGGGAATATCCGGAAAGTGCCAGAATTCTGATGCTAAAGGGGGCTGAGGTCATTCTTGTGCCAAATGACTGTGGCTCCATGCAGCCAAGGATCCGGGCACTTTCCACAAGAGCGTATGAAAATATGGTCGCTGTTGCCATGGCAAATCCCAATGGAGAAAACGCCGGTTGTTCCTGCGCCTATAGCCCAATCTGCTGGGACAGAAACGGAAAATGTGTTGATAATACGGTTTTGATGGCTGACGATAAAACAGAAGGCATTTTTTATGCGGAGTTTGATATGGAAGCAATCCGGGAATACCGGAGCCGGGAAATGCTGGGCAATACCTTCCGCAAACCGGATGCCTATGGGGAGTTGTTACAGAAAGAAATTAAAGAGCCGTTTATAAGGGCAGGTCAGAAGAAATGGAGCTTTAGCTCCGAGGCAGAGAAATACAATTCCGTGATAGGCAGAACCATAACCGTCATTGTTGACAGGCCTTTGGGGAGTTATCACCCAAAACATAAAGATATATACTATCCGATCAATTATGGTTATATCGAGGGAATTATAGCACAGGATGGAGAAGAACAGGACGTATATATTTTGGGTGTCGATAAGCCTGTTGATCGGTTTACGGGCCGGATTATTGCTGTTGTTCACAGAAATGATGATGTAGAAGAAAAGTGGGTGGTTGCTCCTGAGAATATGGATTTTACAAAGGAAGAGATTATGGAGCGGGTTGGGTTTCAGGAACAGTATTTTGATAGTGAAGTGGTGATGTGAGGAGAGCGTTGAAAAAGCAGATGTTTTTGTATAATATTTCTTGGGTTTCATACTATCTTTGTAAATTAACGTCAGTGTTTTAATACAAAAAAGATATATGAAATTTTATAAGTTTGATAAAAATAAAATAGAATGAAATATTTGAAATAAACATAAAAAAATATAGACAAAATAGGGAATAAGATATAATATTAAAGTAAATATATAATCTAAGGAGGAAGGATATTTATGAGAAAAATTTTTAAACGATTTGCTTCACTTTTGACAATCTTTATATTGACTATTATGTCAATAGTTCCTGTCCATGCATCGGAGAATACTTCTGTTGTAAATGTTACGGATGATTTGGCGATACAGATGGCAGAACGTTTTGCAAAG
>OGQZ01001770.1_pt1 | contig 15819 bp, 17 predicted proteins | sample 1553321 | NCBI WGS metagenome assembly OGQZ01 (sample SAMEA2579958, study PRJEB22360) | human gut metagenome | reverse complement strand
AAGGCCGCCCGGCTCGCCGGGACGGGGGCTATGTCTATTCCGCGCCCTCCCGGCACATCATGCCGAGGGCCCAGAGCCACCTCACGAGCTCGGCCGCGGTGGCCGCGTTGCCCTTCGCCGCGGGCATGCCGCGGGCGAGCATCTCCTCGCGCCGCCGCAGGAGCCGCTCGGACCCCTTCCTCCCGTGCATCCTTATCTCGAGGGGCACGCCCGTGTCCCTTGGCATGAGCTTCGGCTGGTGCCGTGCCGCGGCGTAGCACCATGAACCCTCAACGGCCAGCTTCCTCACGAGCGCGTTGCCCGCACCGCTGATGCCTCCGAGCCGCACGGAGTCGCCACTCGACCTCTGACTCGGCGCGAGGCCGAAATAGGCCGTGACCTGCCTTCCGGAACGGAACCTCGTGAAGTCGCCGACCTCGGCCGAGAAGGCCGCGGCCAGCGCGAAGGCGCAGCCCTTGATCGACTGGAGGGCGGCCACCTCCGCGGCGATCGGGCTGGCATCCACGGCGGCCCTGTACTCGGAGAGCAGGTCCGCCCGGGCCTCCGCCGCGGCCTCGACCTCGTTCCTCAGGGCGGCGAGCGTCCGAACCCCGCCATCGTCCTCCGGCCTGACCTTGTCGAGCCACCTCAGGAAGTCGTAGGTCCAGTACTTCCTCGGGTTGCCGGCGGGCGTGGTGCCGCCGGTAGCGAACCCCCGCTTTGTGGCTCGCCGGGCTGCGCCGCTTGGGGGGGAGGGCGGCCAGCCGCTGCTTGGCGGTCGCCAGGCGCGCGGTCGCCCCGTCGTAGGCGCCGGCGAGGTCCCTGATGCCTTCGACCTCGGGGGAGCGGATCCATACGGGGGAGATGTCGTGGGCGAGTATCGCCTTGGCCATCCTGGCGGCGTCGTTCCTGTCGTTCTTGGAGGCCGAGTCGGCGGCCGACCTGGGGATCTTCGAGACCGCGGCGACGACGCACTCGACGCCGAGCCCGGCGAGCTCCCTTTGCGGGGCGAAGCCGAGGTAGCCGCTCTCGTAGGCGGCGAGCGACGGGCCGGGGAAGCCCGACATCCACTCCGCGACCTCGCCCCAGGGGTTGCCGCGGAACCTCCTCGTCACGGCCTCGCCCGTCTCCGCGTCGAGCGCGCAGACGGTGGTGGACCTGAGGTGTACGTCCATTCCGAAGGCGGTAGAATATCTAGGCACGGGAGCCTCCCAACCTCGTTGCGGCGCGGCTGCGCCTCTGGCACTTCAACAACATTGTCGCAGCCCCGACCCGCGGTCACGAGCGGGGGCTCCTGTCGTTTCCGTGCCCCTGGATTGGGTCATAGTGTCTGTCGGTGCCAAAACATCGACATTGCCATGATCCAGACCTGCTAAAAGATAGTCGTTGGGGACGTTCTTGTTTGACTGGTCATTTAAGAACGTCCCCAACGACTACGTAGCATGAGAGTGGATAATCTCCCGGTATGAGCCCATATTCATGCTCAAGGTGGGAGATTATCCACTCTCGTTTCGTTTGTTGATTTCGATGCCTACATTTGTAGGAACAGTTCGTGGAGGCGGGTGTCTTCGTCGAGTTCGGGGTGGAAGGTTACGCCGAGCTGGTTGCCCTGGCGCGCGGCGACGATACGGCCGTCGACTTTCGCTAAGGCCTTTGCGTCGCCGTGGACCTCGACGATGCGGGGCGCGCGGATAAACGTCAGCGGCACTTCACCGTCGATGCCAGCTACCTGCCCCTTGGTTCGAAAACTGCCGAGCTGCCTGCCGTAGGCATTGCGCTCAACGAGCACATCCATGGTTGCCAGGCGCGGCGTGCCCTTATCGTCATGGGCGGCAAGGTCGTGAGCCAGCAGAATCAGGCCGGCGCAGGTGCCCAGGACGGGCATGCCTTCAACAATGCGGGTGCGAAGCTCCTCGAGCATGCCCAACTCATCAAGCAGCTTCCCTTGAACGGTAGACTCGCCGCCGGGAAGTACCAGACGGTCAAAGTCCTGCTTCAAATCAGCCGCCTGCCTCAGCTCAATACAGCGCGCGCCCAGCTCGGATAGTCTTGCCTCGTGCTCGGCAAATGCGCCTTGGACCGCCAGCACGGCGACCGTTTGGTCTGCATAATCGCTCATGTGCGATCCTTTCTGCCGGACTAGCGTCCGCGCTCCTCCATGATGATTTCGATCTCGTCGGCGTTGATGCCCACCATGGCCTCGCCCAGGTCCTCCGAAAGCTCGGCGATGAGCTTGGCATCGGTGAAGTTTGCCACGGCCTTGACGATGGCGGCGGCGCGCTTGGCGGGGTCGCCGCTCTTAAAGATGCCCGAGCCGACAAAGACGCCCTCGGCGCCCAGTTGCATCATCAGCGCGGCGTCGGCGGGGGTCGCTACGCCGCCGGCGGCAAAGTTCACGACGGGAAGCTTACCCGTGGCATGGACCTCGTGCACCAGCTCGACCGGAACCTGCAGTTGCTTGGCTGCCTCAAAGAGCTCGTCGTTGCGCAGGGCAACAACGTCACGGATCTGCTTTTGGATCTTGCGCATGTGACGCACGGCCTGAACGACGTCGCCCGTACCCGGCTCACCCTTGGTGCGAATCATCGTGGCGCCTTCGGCAACACGGCGCAGCGCCTCGCCCAGATCACGGGCGCCGCAGACAAACGGCACGTCAAACTGGGTCTTGTCGATGTGATAGACGTCATCGGCAGGGGAGAGAACCTCGGACTCATCGATGTAGTCGATCTCGATGGCCTGCAGGACCTGCGCCTCGACGATGTGACCGATGCGGCACTTGGCCATGACGGGGATGGAGACGGCCTCTTGGATGCCCTTGATCATCTTGGGGTCGCTCATGCGCGAGACGCCGCCTGCGGCACGGATGTCGGCCGGGATGCGCTCGAGGGCCATGACGGCGCAGGCGCCTGCCTCCTCGGCGATGCGTGCCTGCTCGGGCGTGGTAACGTCCATGATGACGCCGCCCTTGAGCATCTGCGCGAGCTCGCGATTGAGTTTGACGCGGTCGGCCTTGCTGTTCTGTTCTGCCATGGTTGCTCCCTTGGTTGGCATGTGCATTGCTTGACGGAACATCCTATCGGGGAGCTGGGTATGACAAAATACTCAGTTTTCGAGATAATTACAAGGTCAGACTAATACCAGATTGAATGACTTAATAAGGTCAGGTGATAGGCTCATGCTTGACTACAATTTGGAAAAACGCGGCGAAGCATCGCTCTATGAGTATGTTTACCAGCAAATTCGAGATGATATCGTAGCTGGACGCATTGTGGCGGGGGAGCATTTGCCGTCTAAGCGCGCCTTTGCCAGTCATCTGGGAATCAGTGTTATTACCATCGAGAATGCATATAGCCAGTTACTCGCTGAGGGCTATATTTGCTCAATACCACGTCGTGGCTACTACGCTTGCGAGCTTCCGGATGCACCGGTTTTGGCTTCGGCTGCGGAGGGCATCGACCGAGATGCCGTCTCTGTGGGCCCCAGCGTGCATGATGTCAACGGACAGGTCGAGCGATTCGATGCGCTTTCTCCTTCTGCTTTGGAGGCGGCGCGGCTTTGGCAAAGTGCGCTACGGGCGACGCTGGCATCCGAAGACGAGCGCGAAATCTTTTCGCCCGCACCGGCGCAGGGCACTGCTCGGCTGCGACGCGCAATTGCTCACCATCTGCACGGGACAAGGGGTATGAATGTCGACCCCAACAACATCGTTATCGGTGCGGGCGCCCAGCTGCTCGATACCATGTTGGTTCAGTTGCTTGGCGCGGACAAGGTGTATGCGGTTGAGGATCCGGGCTATTTGCGTCTGACGCGTATCTATCAGGCTATGGGCTGCAAAGTTCGACATATCCCGTTGGATGATGAGGGCGTAGACTTGAGCACTCTGCAGAAAAGCGGGACCGATGTCCTTCACCTGATGCCGTCCCATCAGTATCCGACCGGCCTTGTGACGAGCATTGCGCGTCGCTATGCGCTTCTGAGCTGGGTCGCCGAGCGACCAGGTCGGTATCTCATCGAAGATGACTTTGATTGTGAGTTTCGCCTTGCCGGGAAGCCGATTCCCGCGCTCGCGTCGATTGATGCCGCCCAGTCGGTTATCTACACCAACACGTTTTCGAAGAGCCTTTCATCGGCGTTGCGTCTAGCGTACATGGTGCTGCCCGATGAGCTGATGGAGCGGTTTAGGTGCAACCTTGGTTTCTATGCCTCGTCGGTGAGTTCTGTCGACCAGGTCGCTTTGGCTCGTTTGCTGGAATCGGGTGATTACGAGCGGCATGTGAACCGCGTGCGCGTTCGTGCTCGTGAGGCGCGTGATGGCCTGATGGCGCTTGTGCGGAAGGTATTTCCGGCAGGAGAGGTCTCGATCGAGCATGCAGACGCGGGCCTTTACTGTATCGTGGTTGCGGAGCGTGGAACGGGCAGAAGCACTTTTGCACGGGTCCTCACGCGCTCGAGCATCCCTTTTATCGATATTGGTGACTGTTTTTGGTGTGCCGATGGCGCATCTGTCCCTGAAAACTCAACTCAAATTCTTGTTCAGTATGACGATCTGAGTCCAAAAGTACTAACAACCTTGGAATTGCAGCTAATGGGGGGCACTCTGCAACCTAAGTGAGTAGACTTTTAGCACTTTGGCGACCAGGCAGTTTTGTAACAAGCTATCTACCTGCGGTTTTGAAAAGCAGGATGACCGGCCTGCTCGGGATGTTCAAAAAAGTCTACTCACTTGCCGCGCAAAGCTTCTACATGAGAAAAAATGAGGTTTTCAACAGGGTTTCGTCCAGCTCTTGGCAAACTTTTGGCCAGTTGGGGAGGGCTGTTGAAAACTTGGCAGTCCGTTCGGCGCCATTTTTGGTGCGTTCGCGCCAATGCGTGACTGACTGGGTTGAAATTCGTGTTTTCCTGTGCCTATGAAGGATCTACTTTGTGACATATCGGCTTTTAGGTACTGGCGTTTGCCTCCTCAAGTCCGCGCTTTGTGTCCGCCGCTTCCACGACCGGAAGAAGACCGGCAGCGAGATGATCTCACCCGTAACCCGACGGCTGCGGTTGCGCTCGGCTTTCCGTTGTATACATTGGTTCGGACGAGAAACAAGCGGACTTGCCCTGCCAGCATTAGGCAGCGGCTGTTTCTTGGCGAGCTTCCCAGGGAATCCGTGCTGGAGACGGAGCATAGGTTTTTGGTCACGTCTCCTCTACTGACGGCATTTATCATGTCTCGACATCTGACGGATCTCCAGCTTCTTTTTGTATTGGCGGAGATGTGTGGCTTGTTTGCGGTGTGCGCTCTGCCGGCGGCACTTGAGGCGGAGCTTACGCGTGCAATTGATTCGGGCGCGATTTCGACAACGTACGGTTGGGCGCGCTGCCCGTCCGAGGACGGTACCGCCTCAAATTTATGGCGTCGAGACGCTTTGGTTTTGGGCGGAGACCTTGACCGTTTTTGTTCAGATGTTTGCGGGATACGTTACGGCAATAGATTTAGGACGGTGTCGCAACTCGTTCCATTGGGTGCCGCGTCGCCTTTTGAGGTCGAGGCGTATTTGCTACTTGCACTGCCGCGATCCCTGGGAGGCGAAGGTTTTTGCGGCATAGAGCTTAATGTTGAAGTGATGCTAAGCACAAGTGCCCGAGCAATTGTAGGAAAGTCCCGCGTATATATCGACCTGCTTCTGTCTTCGTCGGACGGGAGGCGACAGGTGGCCATTGAATGTCAGGGAAAGGCCTCGCACGGCCGCGCGGGGGATGGCTTGCGTGACGCAGACCGTATGACGGCCCTTCAGGCCATGGGCTACGACGTGCTTCTCCTGACACACAGACAGATATCCGATGAGGATAGATTCCGCGCGATCGTTAAGGCCGTATGTAGGATGCTCGATGCTGAATATCGTGATAAAAATTCGGATGAGCAAAGGGCTGAGGCATTGCTCCGGTCTGAACTATTCATTGACTGGACAAAATTGGGAGTAATCGACGGAAAGATGCCCGTTAGACACAAAACAGCTCGATCGTGGACGGCTACGGTTCTAAGTGAGTAGACTTTTGGCACTTTGGCGACCAGGCCGTTTTGCAACAAGTCATTTACCTGCGGCTTTATAAAGCAATATGGATGGTGTGCTCGGCAAGTTCCAAAAAGTCTACTCACTTAGTTTTTGACGAGAAACCGATGCCGAAGATAGCTCTATTTCAGGGCGTTAACGAGTCCTCGAGACACAAAAAGGCCCGAACCAATATGAACTGCGCCCCAAATCTTGGACGCCCTAAATAGCGACTAGGCCGCGAGGGCCTGATTCCGGAACTCCTCCGGGGTCAGGCCCTTCAATCTTACCTGCCTCCGGCTCGTGTTCCAGTGGACTATGTATTCCTCCAGGTCGCGTTTGAAATCCTCGAACGTCTTCCACTCGCGGCCCCTGTAGAACTCGTCCTTGACGTGGCCGAAGAGCTGCTCGGTGGCGGCATTGTCGATGCAGTTCGCCTTCCTGGACATGCTCTGGACGATGCCGGCGGCCTCGAGCCTGGATGTGTACGAGGCGTGCTGGTACTGCCAGCCCCGGTCCGAGTGCATGGTCGGGGCGGCGCCCTCGGGGATCTTGGACAGCAGCTCGTCGAGCATCCTCACCTGCTGGGACATGTCGGGCGTGGTCGATATGTCGCTCGCCACGATCTCCTTGGTGCAGAAGTCCAGCGTCGGGGCCCAGTAGGCCTTGCCGCCGGCCACCTTGAACTCGGTGACGTCCGTCCCCAGCTTCCGCCACGGGGCCCCGGCGTCGAAATCCCTCGCGATCACGTTCTCGAACGTCCTGCCGACGACGCCCCTGTACGAGTTGTACCTGTGGTAGGCCGTCTCGCGTCTGATGCCGCAGCGAATCCCCATCTCGCGCATCATCTTGAGCACGGTCTTGTCGGCTATCACGGCCCCCTCTTCCGCCCTGAGGCACATCGCTATCTGCCGGTGCCCGCAGCCGTTGGCGGTGCGCGAGAAGATCTCGGCGGCCGCCTCCCGGAGCTCGGCGCGCGTGGGCCTCGGCGGGTGCGCGAGGGCGTAGTAGTAGGTCGACCGCTTGAGCTCGGCGCATGCGAGCAGGTGCCCGAGCGCGTGCCCCTCGGCGCGCAGGGCCGCGACCGCTTCGGCCTTCGCCCTGGTCAGAGCCCGTCCCTCTCGACCAGGGCGCGTAATTTTTTTAGGTAGGCCACCTCGGCCTCGAGCCTACGGCACCGCTCCTCGAGCTCCTCCTCGCGGGTCCGCGGCCTCGCCCTGGAACCGCTCGGCCGGCCCTTGGGCCTCGGGCGCAGGGCCTCCGCGCCGCCCCGGCGGTATAGCGCGCACCACTTCTTGAGCGGCGACATCGACATTATGCCGAACGCCGCCATCGCCTCGGTCTTCGTCATGCCGCCGTCGACGACGGCGGAGGCGGCGGCGACCTTCTGCTCGTATGTGTACCTGCCCTGCTTTCCGTCCATGCGCAGCAGCACCTCGCTCCCGAATGCGCGGTATATCTCCTGCCATCTTCTCACGGCTTCCGCGGGAAGCGAAAGGGCAATCGCGGCAGATTTATACCCGTGCCCGAGCTCGAAGAGCCCTATGGCCGCCTTCCTGGCCTCGACATCATGCTTCACCCTCAAATCAACGCGCATAAAGAAAGCCTCCCATTTCTCATGTCCAAGAAATGGGAGGCAGTTCAGATTGTGCGGGCTTTCGGTGTGTGCACACAGAACTAGAAGCACCAAGCGGGGCAGACGGAATTCAAGCTCGTCGCATTGTCGAGGCTGTAGAACGACGGCTTACCGTTGCGGAGGAAAAAGAGGAAGCACTCAGAGTCACCCGAGTCAGGCATCGCCGTACGCGCCCACCAAGCGGCTGAACGGTTCTCCGTCACCTTGCCCTTGCAGCCCTCATACTGGGTACCCTCAGAGGAGGTCCACGGGTAGTCAGCCCAATAGGGGGGACGCCAGGACGCGGGGGCCATCTCGGAGTAGCTGATCAGGAACAGCCTGTCCGAGGTCGCGGTAACAGCGGCATCCTTTGTCTTTCCATCAACGTTGTTCGTGAGCTTCGTAACGGTCTTCACCTTGGATTGGAAATCATACGGCATGAGGTTCCAGATATCGCCTGAGTTCATCTTCGCACGGAGCTCAGATTTCTCCCAGCCGCCTACGGTAGTATTCGTAGCGTTCACGCGAGACTTAATGCCCGTCGAGGTGGTGAGGAACGTCAGCCCCGCCTTGCCGGAGCCGTCCGCGAGGTCGTCGTGGTTGATGCCGATGATTCGGTAGGTCAGCGTCTGCCCGTCCATCAGTTTCATCGAGAACTCGGTGCCTGCGTCCATAGCGGCCTTGGCCTTGGCGTAGGCGGGAGATGCCTCGCCCTTGGCGGCGATGTCCTCGGCGACGGCCTTCTGCTCACCGAGCGTCCAGTCCTTGGCATCCTTGGCGATAGCCGCCTGGACGGTTGCGGAATCGGCGCCTGCGGAACCGCCACCGGTTGTTCCGCCTCCCTCGACGCCTCCGGTCGTCCCGCTATTCACCGTGTTGCCGACTAGGTTGAACTGGTTTCGGATTGCACCGGCCACGCCGGGTCCCACGAACACGATGACCAGGCCGATGATTGCGATGATCAGGACGTACTCGATGATACTTTGCCCTCGGAGAAGAGTACCTCTAGGAGATACCCCCCCCCCGAAGGTTAATTGCCGCTGCATGCATATGCGACACTCCCTTCGCTCAGGGTTTGCAATACGAGCCGAGCGTAGGGCTATTCCAAAAATTTGCACCGGTCTTGCCGCAACGGCAACGATGACGGTAGGGGGGACCGAGTGTCTTGAATGCAGTCAATTGACCTCTAGAAGACCTCGCACGGCTGCACCTCGTCGATATAGAGGCGATTGTGGGTGCCCCCCTGTACCGCCCAATGTTTGACAATCTTGCTCGAGTTCCCTGCGCCGGGTCTGGCAGCTGAACCAAAGGCATAAAACGCAAAGTATAATAACGCTCGCATGAGAAACAACGCGATTCGAACTGTCTGTTCGCCCACGAGAAAGAATCGTCCATGAGCATATTCGACAAAGGCTTCGACCCGCTGCAGGAGATTCAGAGGGCCACTAAAACTGCTGGCGAGGCGACGGCCAGGATTGCCGAGGGGGCATCTGGAATGACGGTAGCGGCAGGAGCTGCGATTGCAGATGCAACGATGACGGCGGGCGAGGCAGCGAGCAAGTTTGCCGAGGGCGCCACCGGGGCAGCGACAGCAGCGGGCGCGGCGATTGCAGGGGCGGCGGACGGCGTGAAGGCCGCCCTCGGCGAAATAGAGGCCGAAAGACTCGATGCGGAGAAGGCGGAGTACGCGCCCAAGGTACAGGAAGTCTTAAGGACGATTGAGGGCTCCCGCGCACAGGAGTTACTCGGTTCATTCCAGGAGTCTCCGCTCCCGTTGACGGAAGCCAATGCCGCCAAGGTGAAGTCAGCCTTCCCGATACCGAGGGAGCAGACCGTCGTCTGGGCCGACGCCGAATTCGACCTCAGGCCCAGCGGCATCGCCATGACCGAAAAGGGCGTCTACATCAAGGCAGACGCCGACGCGCTCGCCGTCCCGGGGAAGGAAAAGAGGCAGTCTCGCCTTTTCTACTTCGAGTGGGCGTACTTCGAACCCGGCTCCTTCGCCTCCGACGGTGAAAGCAACCTTGCGCTCACCGTCGACGAAGCGTGCCGGAGCCAGTTCGTATCCCGCTGCCAGGCGCTCCGCGGCCTCGAGGATGACCGCGCCGCCGGCATCGACAGCGAGCTTGCCACGGTGGACGATACGGCGGTCAAGGCCGCAGCAGTCGCGGCGGCGGCGACCATCAACAGCAACGGGGAGGTCTTCGTCGAGCAACGGGCGGCGGTCAACAACCCCGCGGGCCACGGAGAGCTTGCCGAGGAGGCGAACAGCATCATCGACAGGCTCCAGGGCCACCAGGCCGAGATTCTGGGGAGGGACAACGCGAAGAACGGCCCCGACCGAAGTGTCGACGGCGTTCTGATCCAGACCAAGTACTACAAGACGGCGCGAGGGTCCCTCGAAGCATGCTTCGATTCGAGCACCCACCAGTATCGCTACCTCACAGAAGACCGCACGCCGATGCAGCTCGAAGTCCCGAAAGACCAGTACCAGCAGGTGCTCCGCGGTTTTGAGAAGAAAATAAGCCAAGGCAAGGTCCCCGGCGTCAGCGACCCCAGGGACGCCGAGAAAATCGTCCGCAAAGGCAAGCTCACATACGACCAGGCGGTGAACCTCACCAAGCCGGGAACGGTGGAATCGGTGACCTATGACGCCGCGACCGGCGCGGTCACATGCTCTTGCGCATTCGGCCTGTCGTTTCTGGCGACGACGTTCATGACGTACAGGGAGACCAGGGACATCACCGGCGCCGTCCAAGCGGGCATCGCCGCCGGCGTCCAGGTGTTCGGTCTGTCCTTTGCCCAGCACATGGTCGTCTCGCAGCTCTCCAGAGCGGGGCTTTCCAACGCTTTGATGGCGCCCAGCCAGGCGGTGGTCGGAAAGCTCGGATTCAAGGCGTCCGCGACGATCGTCAACGGCCTGCGCGCCCTCACGGGCAAGACCGCCATCAGCGGAGCGGCCGCCTCCAAGCAGCTTGCGAAGATGCTAAGGGGCAACGCCGTCTCGACGGCGGTGACTCTCGCCGTGTTCTCAGTTCCCGAGACCTACAGGCTCTTCCAGGGCAAGGCAAGCGGCGCCCAGTACGCCCAGAACATGGCATGCCTCGCCACCTCGGTCGCCGGGGGAATCGCCGGCGCCGCTGCGGCAGGTGTCGCGGCGGCGAAGGTCGGCGCCGCTGCCGGCACGGCGGTGTCGCCCGGCGTGGGGACCATCGTCGGCCTCGCGGGCGGCATGGTCGGCGGAACGGTCGGCACAGTGGCCGCGGGCGTAGTCGGCGGGATACTGTTCGAGGGCGACAGCGCCTCTTTTGGGCGGTACTTCAACGCGATGGTGTCGTGCATGGCGGTCGAGTACCTGCTCGACGGGCATGAGATGGACGAGCTGCTTGCCGCCCTAGACGGCGTAAAGCCGGAAGAGTTCAAGGCGCTGATGGAGGAGACGCTCCCATCGCAGTTCCAAGAGGCGAAGGTCCGGGCGTTCCTTGTACCGGTGTTCGATGAGGTCGTGTCGCGCAGGGAGCGCTTCGCGCTTCCCACCAGCAGACAGATATCCGACGCCCTTGTCAAGTTCGAGCAGGATGCCGAGGAGAAACCGATGGTTTAGCACGTTGCGCTCGACGGAATCGAAGTGGCTGGCATTCCTTGTATTCTTCCGGTCCCTTGAATCGCTTTCCGGGGAGTCGGACTTGGCTGCGATCTCGCACATCTGCATGGCCGTCCCCGTCAACGCCGTGATCGAAGTGAATCCATTATCCACCCGTTGGGAATGCCACCAGCTTTATAAATCAAGAAGGGGAGAACAAGGAAATCCCCGAGAGCCTTCTTAGCACTCAATGCGCTCTTGATTGGATCAGATGTACTATTGAGGTCGAATCGTACCAGAAACTACCAGAAGAAAAGCCCCTGCAGAATGCAGGGGCTTTATGGTAGATGTAGATGGAGCTAGAAGCAGAAAGCAGCTTCAAGGAAGCTAGTTCCCAGAGAAAAGATTTTTCCAGTCCAGTATTCATACTGATAACCACCCGAATCTGGGTCGCTACTATTGCCGTATATCTCTGTCTGGCTGATAAGGAAGAACTTGTCCTTAGTGGTGATTCTTGCATTGTCCTCGACTGTTTCTTTAGAAACAGTCTTGATTCCTTTTCTCAAATCAGAGGGCAATAACTTCCATAAATCGCCTGAATTTAAACGCTGACGTATCTCAGTTTTTTCCCATCCTTGTCCATCGTTGTTACGGATGTAGTGATATCCGTAGTTTCCAAAGGATCGTGATTCACCCCAATATGTCAGCCCCGCCTTGCCCGAGCCGTCTGCAAGGTCGTCGTGGTTGATGCCGATGATGCGGTAGGCCATGGTGTCACCGTTCGTCAGCTTGACCGACCAAGTTGTCCCCGCGTCCATGGCGGCCTTCGCGGCGATGTCCTCGGCCACGGCCTCCTGCTCGTCGAGCGTCCAGTCCTTCGCGTCCTTGGCGATGGCCGCCTGGACGGTCGCGGAATCAGCCCCGGCGGTACCGCCGCCGGATGCTCCGCCGCCCTCGGTGCCTCCATTATTCCCGCTATTGAGCGTGTTACCGACCAGGTTGAACTGGTTCCTGATGGCGCCGGCCACGCCGGGTCCCGCGAACACGATCACCAGGCCGATGATCGCGATAATCAGGACGTACTCGATGATACTTTGCCCTCGGAGGCGGGTATTCCTTGGAGATACCCCCCCCCGAAGGTTAATTGCCGCCGCATGCATATGCGACACTCCCTTCGCTCAGGGTTTGTAGATACATCGCCGAGCGTAGGGCTATTCCAAATATCTGCACCGGTCTTGCCGCAGCGGCAACCGTATCGACGGTCAACAATCGAGATTGCGCTATAATAGAACACGCGTTCGTTATTGATTCGAGAGGGGTACCGTCGTGGGGGAGAGCGAGAAGTCGATACGTTTGGTCACGGCCCTCGTCGAGTGCCGCCCAGACGGCGAGTACGCCCCGTGGGGCATCAAATGGTACGACGGCACCGTCTACCCGTTCGACCGCATCGAGTCCTACAGCTCCCGTTCGTGGGCGCTCGGCAGGAACAGGCAGTCCGAGTCCTGGCGCGTGGTCGTCGGGGACGGCACCTGCCGCGATATCTGCCATTATCAAAACAGCTGGTATGTCGTTCACGACCCAGACGATGACACCCCAGCGGCAAGCGCACCGCAAAAATAGCCAAAACGCCCATTCGAAACCAAACGCCCAGGTAAACGGCTTAACACAATCGCGAATACGACCCCAAAAAGACCTACTTGGATACCCGCTAGGGGTACCTGTTTTCAGGCACCTTAAATCGCCTCTCGTTGCCTCGTTTTTTCGGCTACTCAGTAAAAAATAGGGGAGTACGCCAGTACTCCCCCTAAATCGTTTATATCCCGGTTGCTGCCTGCCAGTCTGCTCTCTCAAGCCTAGGTTTGAGCGCGGGGGGCTTAGGCCCCTAGGCTTGAACGTACTTGAGGTCAAGCTCTCCAGGCGCGTCCACGTACACCGCGCCGAACGTCAGGTTTACCAGCCGGGGCTGAGCTCCATAAGAGCAAAATCATTCTAGCGCTTACTATCAAGGATATCCGTCGTAGTGGCGGCTATCCGGCAAACGATCGTACTCTCGTGGTCCCGTTTCGAGTAATTCTTTGGCACGGTCAGGAGCATAGCGAACGGTTTCCGCTGTTCCGCTCATGTACATGGACGATGGATGAACTTCGATAGCAAACGCAATTTGGTTTTTGAAATATGGACGAATTCCTTGTCAGGAGGGTAGAATGATGCCGACGGCAGCCCAAGTTGTAGAGAGCTGGGCAGAGCCGTTGCTTAATGAAGTTGGGTCATCGTCTTAGCGACGGTGGCCTTTCTTTTTGGGCTTCGAGCCCTGCTTGAGTGCCTTGGAAAGGCCGACAAGGGCCGTGAGGAGCGAGACCATAGCGGTCAGGAGCTTCACGAGCTCGGTGAAATCGGTCATGGGCATCACCTCCCATCAAATGGAGGGCTCTGCCCGGCACGAGGGCTGCCGACAGCAAGGACGATTCTATCAGGGCGGCTGACTCCCGCCCGATATTACCATCCCACCGCGCCTGTGCAAAAAAGGGGGCCGCCAAACAGCGACCCTCCAGCGAAAGTGCATGTTATTTAGGACAGTCAAATTCTTTGAATAACAAATGACTGCTGTATAATTACATAATAAAGTTCACCCGGAAGGAGCGATCGATGAAAAGCAAACGATTTGCCCTGAATGCACTTCTGGTAGTAGCAATATTGACGCTCTTCGTCTTCTCGGGCTCATACATGAATCACCCAAGATTTGGATATGCTTTATACGCTGTGTTTTCCGGCGAAACAGCTTACAACACCATAGGCTTCATTGACGCAATCTTTTTCTATGTAGTCGGCCCCTTATCAAGCGAACTGGTCGCTTTCCTTGTCTGCCTCAACCTGAATCAACGAAGCCAAACTCATTCAGCGACTTCGGCCAAACAAGGAATCAATCTCTTCGCAATAACGATAATCCTGCAAATTCTGACAGTGTTGATTATCGCCCTGACCGCAACAAACGTTTTGAAGTATGAGTTCGGATTCATCGCGAGCTGCCTGATGGCAATTGCCGCGGGTATAGCGGTCTCGTATACGACACCGGCAAAGAAGTGGCTCAACTAACAGGGCCTATTTGGAATCCGAATCGTCCATGGAGCCGTCGATGCCGGTTTTGGTGTCGTCGTCCGTATTGGAATCGTCATCCTTGGGGCTTATAGGACAAAATGTGTATATCTCATAATGTATACGTTGCACCATGAGAGAGGGGTCTGTCATGAGCTGGAAACCGAGAAAATGCGTTATCGCCGGTCTCGTGACAACCGGTCCTAGCGGCGGCTTTTTTGCAACCGCAATGACATCGTACCGACTTTTCATTTGCATGTTCTGAAAGGAAGTTGCCATGTTGTCGCAAAATCAATCGAGATACTTGGTCACCATCGGCTTTGCCCTGCTTGCATTACTCTTTGCTAGCGACCTTTTGCTGAAACCGCCCAAGGAACTCGTTTTGCTTGCCATAGACTGCATTTCCGCCCTTTACTTTACGGCAACCCTATTCGTCGGACTAAAGGAGAGGAAAAAAGGCGCAGTCGCCGCATCCGCCGTATGCTTGATCATAACCATTGCATCATTCTTTATCTGACACATTGGTGATTTAGGGGCGATATCGTAGGAATACGACCGGGGGAGCCGGGACCAGATTGCCAGGGTTGCCCGGTCGACTCGCGCGACGGCGCGGCGGTTCGACAGAAAGCTCTCCGGACTTCACGCCGTTTCTGATCGCATTGTAGACAGCCATCTCGTCTTCGCAGTCGGCGAGCACGCGGTGTGCGTCGTCGTTTTGGATGTACAGTAAATCTCGAAGGTCCTCCATGCACCAGCGTCCGAGATTTGGCCATGCGCGTCGCGCGAGCTGATAAGTGTCGATTGCGATGTTGTAGTTAAAGTCCAGACCAAAGCCGTCCCAGGCAGAACGGCATTGTTTCCTTGATTATCAACTTCATCCGGACACTTCCCGCATTCATCCATGTGTGTACGGATGAATGCGGGGTTCGATACCCCGGCGGCCTGATCGGCAGACCGCCGGGAATTCTCACTCCTCGATAAAAGCCGGCACTCGGTTAGTCCTGCGCATCTTGAAATCACCAGACTCGTGGGAGACGTAGAGAATGCCGTCCATCCCATCTCGTGATGCATACGACAGGTGAACTGAACCGCAATCCGCTCCATCATTGTCGAGAAGATCGAACGAATTCGGGTCGCTCGTTGCGGCCAAACGACCACTAAGACAAGAGCCATCGTCATTACAGATTTGCCATTCCATGTCTTCGCCTGCAAGAATCGCCATAGCCGGCCTGGTCGCGCCATCGTTGACATACATCCCGTCTATGCCAAACCCATTTTCAGCGCCATCGATGAACGACTGCTCGGACCTATACCTCGCAAATGATGCACATAGCACCATTGCAAGACAAAGTACAAAGCCAACAATCGCTATCTTTGCATAGCTCTTGCCTTTCATGTCATTCACCTCCTTCGTATGTATCGAGGTATTCCTGCTTGAGCGTCTGCGAGGACGACTTGATCTTTTCCACGAGCGTGCCGGCCTCGATGAAGTAGAACGAGTCGGTGAGGTCTGC
>OGQZ01001765.1_pt1 | contig 15840 bp, 9 predicted proteins | sample 1553321 | NCBI WGS metagenome assembly OGQZ01 (sample SAMEA2579958, study PRJEB22360) | human gut metagenome | reverse complement strand
AACGATGAGGATTTTTTTATTTACTTGTATTTTGTCTTTTTTACATATAAAACCGTATATTTGTTGCCACTTTTGCAAAAGGATAAAAACGAATGGTTTCAGTAGATAATTTGAAAGTAGAGTTTGGAGTAACGCCTCTGTTTGAGGATGTGTCATACGTTATCAATAAGAGAGATCGTATTGCGCTGGTCGGGAAGAATGGGGCCGGTAAGTCTACTATGCTTAAGATATTGGCAGGAATACAGGCGCCTACTTCAGGTAGTGTTTCTGTTCCGCGTGATGTGACGATAGGCTATCTGCCTCAAGTCATGATTCTGAGTGATAAACATACTGTGATGGAAGAGGCGGAGATGGCTTTTGAACATATCTTTGAGTTGCAGGCTAGTATTGAGAGAATGAATCAGGAGTTGGCGGATAGAACAGATTATGATTCAGAAAACTATCATAAACTGATTGAGAAATTCACCCATGACAATGAACGCTTTTTGATGATGGGAGGTACCAATTATACAGCTGAGATAGAACGTACATTGATGGGGTTGGGATTTAGCCGGGAGGATTTTAACCGTCCTACATCTGAGTTCAGTGGTGGATGGCGTATGCGTATAGAGTTGGCCAAGTTGCTGTTGCGACGGCCCGATGTGTTGCTGTTGGACGAGCCTACCAATCATCTGGATATAGAAAGCATTCAATGGTTGGAAAACTTTTTGAAGACAAGTGCGGGAGCCGTTGTATTGGTGAGCCACGACCGTGCATTTATTAATAATGTGACCAATCGTACGATTGAAATATCTTGCGGGCATATCTATGATTATAAAGTGGCTTACGATGAGTTTGTGGTATTGCGCAAAGAACGTCGTGAGCAGCAATTGCGTGCATACGAGAACCAGCAGAAGCAAATTCAGGATACGGAAGATTTCATAGAGCGTTTCCGTTATAAGGCTACCAAGGCTGTACAGGTGCAGAGCCGCATCAAGCAATTGGAAAAAATAGTTCCTATTGAAATTGATGATGAAGATAATTCAGCCTTACGGTTGAAGTTTCCGCCTGCCATGCGTTCCGGCAATTATCCGGTCATTTGTGACGGGGTGAAGAAAGTATACGGCAGTCATCTTGTTTTCCACGATGTGACTTTGACTATTAATAGAGGTGAGAAGGTGGCTTTTGTCGGAAAGAACGGGGAAGGTAAGTCCACTTTGGTGAAATGTATAATGGACGAAATCCCATACGAAGGTAAACTGACCATCGGGCACAACGTACAGATTGGTTATTTTGCTCAGAATCAGGCTCAGATGCTGGATGAAAATCTGAGTGTTTTTGATACGATTGATTATGTGGCAAAAGGGGATATTCGTTTAAAAATTCGTGATATTCTAGGAGCATTCATGTTTGGAGGTGAGGCTTCTGATAAAAAAGTAAAGGTACTGTCGGGTGGGGAGCGGAGTCGTCTTGCCATGATAAAACTTTTGTTAGAACCGGTGAATTTCCTTATTTTGGACGAACCTACCAACCATCTGGATATGCGCTCAAAGGATGTATTGAAAGAAGCTATCAAGGAATTTGATGGAACGGTGATTGTTGTTTCTCATGACCGTGAGTTCTTGGATGGACTGGTGACCAAAGTTTATGAATTCGGAGGTGGAGTAGTAAAAGAACACATTGGCGGCATTTATGATTTTTTACAGAAAAAGAAAATAGAGAGTCTGAATGAGTTGCAGCTTTCGGCTTCTCCTACTATGTCTGCCACTAAAAAGGAAGAACTCGAAACGGTTAGTGAGAACAAATTATCTTATGAGGCGCAAAAGGAATTGAATAAGAAAATTCGCAAATTGGAGAAACGAATTGCGGATTGTGAACAGAAAATAGAAAAGCTGGAAACTGAGATTGGCGAGGTGGAAGCTGATATGGCTACTCCCGAAGGTGCATCGGATATGGCTTTGTATGAAAAGCATCAGAAACTGAAAAAGGACTTGGATCAGACGGTAGAAGAATGGGAAACCGTTTCTATGGAATTAGAAGAGATGCAGGGAAGTTAAAGTATGTATCATATATATAGAACAAATGAAAGCAAAACATTATTTACCAATGGCTGTATTGGCTCTGGCAGTAGCTGCCGGATGTGACAGTAAAAAGGAAGCCGTCATGACTTCGGGTATAGACTTGACAAATTTGGACACTACGGCTGTTCAAGGAGCTGATTTTTATCAGTATGCTTGTGGCGGATGGATGAAGAAACACCCTCTGACCAATGAATATTCCCGTTTTGGCTCATTCGATATGCTTGCCGAAAATAACCGGGAACAACTGAAAGGATTGATTGTGGAAATTGCTGCCGGACAGAATGCGCAAGGTACAATAGGTCAGAAAATAGGGGATATCTATAAATTGGCTATGGATAGTGTGAAACTGAATGCGGATGGAGTAACTCCTATTCAAGCTGATTTGGAAAAGATTGCTTCAGTGAAGGATAAATCGGAAATAGTTCCTTTGATGGCGGAACTGGCTCATAGCGGTGTATTCCCTTATTTCAGTTTCTATGTGGGTGCCGATATCATGGACAGCAAGAGCAATTTGTTTCAATTGTATCAAGGGGGTATCAGTCTGGGTGAAAAAGAATATTATCTGGACAATGATGATGTGACTGTCAATATCCGTAATAAGTATAAAGAACATATTGTAAAGATGTTCCAATTGGCTGGTTTTGATGAGGCTGCCGCTAAAAAGAAAATGGAGGCTGTAATGGATATCGAAACCCGTATTGCAAAAGCTTCTTTCAGTGCGGTGGAACAGCGTAACCCTGCGGCCAATTATCATAAAATGTCTTTGGATGAATTAAAGAAAGAGATTCCGGGCATTGACTGGGATGCTTTCTTGAATGGTATAGGCGTGAAAGGGGTGACTGAACTGAGTGTTTCTCAAGTGGAGCCGATTAAAGAGGTTGAGAAAATTATCAATAGCTTGCCGGTTGAAAATCAGATCGCTTATATGCAATGGAGTCTGATAGACAGGGCTGCCGGTTACTTGAGTGATGATTTGGTAGCACAAAACTTTGATTTTTATGGAAAAACACTATCCGGAAAACAGACTAACCAACCTCGTTGGAAGCGTGCTGTAAGTACTGTAAATGGAGTACTGGGTGAAGCGGTAGGTCAGATGTATGTGGAGAAATATTTTCCGGCAGCCGCAAAAGAACGTATGGTGCAGTTGGTAAAGAATCTGCAGACCGCATTGGGAGAACGTATTCGGAATTTGGAATGGATGGGTGACAGCACAAAGATTAAAGCTATTGAGAAGTTGAATTCTTTTTATGTAAAGGTTGGCTATCCTGATAAGTGGAGGGATTATACCGGTTTGAATATTGAAAAAGATTCTTATTGGGCCAATGTGAAGCGTGCTACAGAATTCGAACTGGATTATATGTTGTCCAAGGCAGGCAAGCCGGTTGACAGAGATGAATGGGGAATGACTCCGCAGACTGTCAATGCATATTATAATCCGACCACGAATGAGATTTGTTTTCCGGCGGGTATTCTTCAATATCCGTTTTTTGATATGAATGCTGATGATGCATTTAATTATGGAGCTATTGGCGTGGTTATCGGTCATGAAATGACTCATGGATTCGATGATCAGGGACGTCAGTTCGATAAGGATGGTAATTTGAAAGATTGGTGGACAGCCGAAGATGCCAAACGTTTTGAAGAACGTGCTCAGGTAATGGTGAATTTCTTTGATAGCATCCAGGTTTTGCCGGGACTCAATGCCAACGGTTCTTTGACTTTAGGTGAGAATATAGCCGATCATGGTGGTTTGCAGGTTTCTTTCCAGGCGTTCAAGAATGCGACAAAAGATGCTCCCCTGCTGGTAAAAGACGGATTTACTCCGGAACAGCGCTTCTTCTTGTCATACGCCGGAGTGTGGGCTGGCAATATCCGCGACGAGCAGATTCGTTTGCAAACCAAGTCTGATCCACATTCATTGGGCAGATGGCGTGTGAACGGAGCACTCCCTCAAATAGGTGCATGGTATGATGCTTTTGGCATTAAAGAGGGGGATCCTATGTATTTGGCTCCTGAAAAACGTGTTTCTATTTGGTAAGCTTTGTATGTAAAAGATAATAAGAAAGCATGGTAATTGCTGAGAATTCGGCATTTACCATGCTTTCTTTTTGGAATTTACATGATAAACACCTATTTTTGTGCCCGATGAAACGGAGACGATATATAGCATGGGTATTAATGTTGGTCAGCATAATCATGTTGACTGCATCTGTTCTGCCTCATCATCATCACCGGGAAATTCTTTGTTTGCAGCATGATATGACTTTGTGCGGCTGTCAATGTTCCGTGCAGCATCAGCAGCATAATAATAGTTCTGATGAGAATCATACATGTAATGCCGGATGCGTGACCAAGTTTAAAAGTGTAACTCCGGATCGGGCTCAGGACAGTGTTTCTCCTGATTATTCGTTTTGTTTGCTGTTATATACGGTGACGGATGTATTGGCGCTTTCATTGCGGTTGACAGAACACAACACATTACCTTATAATTACTATTTAGAAAAACTGCATTCTACGTGTCTTCCCCACGTAAAGGGGTTGCGTGCTCCTCCTTGCGATGTTCTTGCTTAACAGATAGAAAGTTTATCTTTTTATCCGCAACTTTGTTGCATTTTCTTTACACTAATTTTGCATTTAGTAAAAAGTAAGAACAAATAATATCATCATGAAGAAACTTATCTTTATGGGAGTCTTAGGCTTGTTCCTCTTAGGCTCTTGCAACAGTAAATCGGGTCATGATCACGAAGGACACGATCATGGAACGGAGGAAGCACATAATCACGACCACGAAGGGCATGACCATAATCACGAAGGGCATGACCATGAAAAAGAAAACCACGACCATGAGAATGAAGGTCACGAAGGGCATAATCATGAAGCGGAAGCTTCTGCAGCCGGACATTCCGATGAGATAATTCTGGCTCCAGAAAAAGCAAAAGCAGCCGGGGTAGAATCGGAAATAATCCGGCCTGAATCATTCCGTCAGGTGATAACGACCAGCGGTCAGGTGCAGGCAGCACAAGGCGATGAAAGCGTAGTAGTCGCCAATGTAGCCGGTGTGGTTTCTTTCCGCCATCCGGTAACGGACGGTATGAGTGTGAGCAAGGGGGCTCCCATTCTGAATATCTCTGCTGAGAATATGCCGGACGGAGACCCTGTAAAACGTACCCGTATCGCATATGAAACCGCCAAAAAAGAATATGAACGTGCCGCCAAGTTGGTAAAAAGTCAGATAATATCGCAGAAAGATTTCAATGCCATTAAGGAGAGTTATGAAAATGCATTATTGGCATACGAGGCTATTTCAAAGAACCAGACCAAGACAGGTGTGTCCGTTACAGCTCCTTTAGGTGGCTATATCAAGAATTGTCTGGTGAAGGAAGGTGATTATGTGTCGGTAGGCCAGCCTTTGGTGAGTATCACTCAGAACCGTCGTCTGTTCCTTCGTGCAGATGTTTCCGAGAAATATTATGGTTATCTGCATAGCATCCAGTCGGCAAACTTCAAGACTCCATACGATAATAAGGTATATGAGCTGGGTGAGTTGAAAGGGCGTCTGCTTTCTTATGGTAAAGCATCCGGTGGTACTTCTTTTTATGTGCCTGTAACTTTCGAATTTGATAATCGGGGAGATGTGATTCCCGGTTCGTATGTGGAGGTGTATCTGCTCTCGTCGGAAATGCCCGATGTGCTGGCCTTGCCTGTTACGGCACTGACCGAAGAACAAGGTTTGTACTTTGTTTACCTGCAACTGGATGAGGAAGGATATAAGAAACAGGAGGTAACTTTGGGAGCGAGCAACGGAAAGAAAGTGCAGATTCTGACCGGTTTGAAAGCCGGTGACCGTGTGGTAACAAAGGGAGCTTATCAGGTGAAATTAGCGTCGGCTAGCAATGCGATTCCGGCTCATAGTCATGAACATTAATCAGCCGTCCTATGCTAAATAAGATTATACATTTTTCCCTTCAGAACCGTATATTGGTTCTGGTGGCGTCGGTTTTGCTGCTTATTGGCGGTACTTACACGGCTTTTCATACGGAAGTCGATGTGTTCCCCGATTTGAATGCGCCGACTGTAGTGATTATGACCGAAGCGAATGGTATGGCCGCCGAAGAGGTGGAACAATTGGTAACCTTTCCTGTAGAAACTGCCGTGAACGGTGCGACCCATGTGCGCCGGGTGCGTTCATCTTCCACCAATGGCTTTTCCGTTGTGTGGGTGGAATTTGAATGGGATACTGATATCTATCTGGCCCGTCAGATTGTTAGTGAGAAATTGTCCTTGGTCAGCGAGGAGCTGCCCGAGAATGTAGGTAAACCTACCATGGGACCTCAGTCTTCTATTTTAGGTGAGTTGCTGATTATCGGTCTGACTTCGGATACTACTTCCATGCTCGATCTCCGTACACTGGCAGACTGGACTATCCGTCCGCGCCTGCTTTCTACGGGAGGTGTGGCACAGGTTGCCGTGCTAGGAGGTGATATCAAGGAATATCAGGTGTTGCTTGACCCTGCCCGCATGAAACATTACAATGTTACGTTGGCAGAGGTGATGAACGTTACCCGTAACATGAATCAGAATGCCAATGGCGGAGTGATTTATGAATATGGAAACGAATATATTGTTCGTGGGGTGCTTTCCAGCCATGATGTGGCTCAGTTGTCACGTTCCGTCATTAAGACGGTGGAAGGGGTGCCCGTTACATTGGAGGATATTGCCGATGTGAAGATTGGTTCGCAGGAACCCAAACTGGGTACTGCTTCGGAGAGAGGAAAACCTGCCGTACTGCTGACCGTTACCAAACAACCCAAGACTGGGACTATTGAACTGACAGAGCAATTAGAAGCCGCATTGAAGGATTTGCAGAAGAATCTTCCGGCTGATGTGCACGTTTCTACAGATATTTTCCGTCAGAGCCGTTTTATTGAAAGCTCTATCGGTAATGTGAAGGATTCGTTGTATGAAGGTGCTGTTTTTGTGGTGATTGTTCTCTTCCTGTTCCTTGCCAATGTACGTACCACGGTTATTTCATTGGTAACCCTTCCGTTGTCATTGATTGTTTCTATATTGACTCTTCACTATATGGGACTCACCATCAATACCATGAGTTTGGGTGGTATGGCCATTGCCATTGGTTCGTTGGTGGATGATGCTATTGTGGATGTGGAAAATGTATGGAAACATCTGCGCGAGAACCGCTTGTTGCCCGAAGGGGAACGTAAAAGCGTGATTGAAGTCGTGTTCAATGCTTCGAAAGAAGTGCGTATGCCTATCTTGAACTCTACCTTGATTATTGTAGTCAGCTTTGTTCCTTTGTTTTTCCTGACAGGAATGGAAGGGCGTATGCTGGTTCCGTTGGGCATTGCCTTTATTGTGGCGTTGTTTGCTTCTACGGTAGTGGCTTTGACACTGACTCCGGTACTGTGCAGCTATCTGTTAGGTAATAATAAAAGCAAAGGATTGCCCAAAGAGGCATTTGTGGCCGTATGGATGAAAAAGCATTACCGCAATGCCTTGTTATGGTCCTTGAATCATAAATCCGTAGTATTGGGTTTTACAGGTGGACTGTTTGCGGTGGCATTGGTTATGTTTTTTGCATTAGGACGTAGTTTTCTGCCATCTTTCAATGAAGGTTCGTTCACCATTAATATCAGTTCATTGCCGGGAATTTCTTTGGCAGAATCGGACAAAATGGGACACCGTGCGGAAGAGTTGCTGATGTCTATTCCCGAAATACAGACTGTAGCCCGTAAAACGGGACGTGCCGAACTGGATGAACATGCACTAGGGGTTAACGTGAGTGAAATTGAGGCTCCGTTTGAATTGAAAGACCGTTCCCGCCAGGAACTGGTAGCCGATGTGCGTGCCAAGTTATCTACCATTACCGGTGCGAATATCGAAATAGGCCAACCTATCAGCCATCGTATCGATGCCATGCTTTCGGGTACCAAGGCCAACATTGCCATCAAACTGTTTGGTAACGATTTGAACAAGATGTTTGCCATCGGTAATCAGATAAAGGATGCCATCAGCAGTGTGGAGGGTATTGCCGACTTGAATGTGGAACAACAAATCGAACGTCCGCAGCTCAAGATTGTTCCCAAACGCGAGATGCTTGCCAAATTCGGTATTTCCTTGCCGGACTTTGCCGAATTTGTATCTGTAAACATGGCGGGTGAAGTTGTTTCGCAGGTATATGAAGAAGGCAAAGCGTTTAATCTTATTGTCCGTACCAAGGATGAGGTGCGTGATGAGATGGAGAAGGTGCGCAACCTGATGATTGATACCGGTGACGGTCAGAAAATCCCTGTCAACTATGTAGCCGATGTGGTTTCTGCCATGGGACCGAATACCATCAGCCGTGAGAACGTGAAGCGTAAGATTGTGATTTCGGCCAATACCAGCGGTCGTGATTTGCGCAGCGTGGTGAATGATATACAGGAACGGATTGATGCGCAAATCAAGCTTCCCGAAGGATATCATGTGGAATATGGCGGTCAGTTTGAAAGCGAGCAGGCGGCCAGCCGTACGCTGATGCTCACTTCGTTTATGAGTATCGTGGTTATCTTCCTGTTGCTTTATACCCAGTTTAAGAATGCAGCCCAAAGTGGAGTCATTTTGTTGAATTTGCCTTTGGCGTTGATTGGTGGGGTATTTGCATTGATGATAACAACGGGTGAGATAAGCATTCCGGCTATTATCGGCTTTATCTCGTTGTTTGGCATTGCTACCCGTAATGGTATGTTGTTGATAAGTCATTACAATACGTTGCGCGAAGAAGGTATGGATTTGAAAGAAAGCATTCTTCACGGTTCGTTAGACCGTTTGAACCCTATCCTGATGACTGCGTTGTCTTCCGCGCTGGCTTTGATACCTTTGGCATTCCGTGGCGATTTGCCGGGTAATGAAATACAAAGCCCGATGGCGAAAGTTATTCTTGGAGGTCTTTTGACATCGACTTTCCTGAACGCTTTCATTATTCCGATTGTTTATGAACTGATGAACCGAAAGAAGAAATAATAGAAATATATGAAACGAATCTTATTTATAATAGCCTTCTGCTCTCCCTTGCTGGCGCAGGCCCAGAGTATTGAGCACATTTTGAAAAGCATCGAGCAGAATAATAAAGAGCTCAAGGCGCAGAAACATGCAGCCGATGCAACCAAGATGGAAAACCGGACAAACAACAATTTGCCTGACCCTACAGTGAGCTACAGTTCTTTTTACAGTAATGGTGCCGAAGGGGGGCACGGTACGGAACTTGTCGCTTCACAAGGTTTTGATTTCCCTACTCAGTATATTGTCCGCAATCGGCAGGCTACTTTGCAGAACGAAGCGGTGGACAAGCAACAACAGGCTGCTCGCCGAGATATTTTGCTGAATGCGAAGAATCTCTGTCTAGACCTTATTCTGTTGAATCAGGAAAAAACATTGATGGATATCCGTATGAAAAATGCAGATGAATTACAGGCACTTTATGAAAAACGTCTGACTACCGGTGATGCGAACATATTGGAAGTCAATAAAATCAAAATGGAACGTATGAATGTGCAGACGGAAGTTGCCCAAAACAGCGCAGCCCACCGCACTGCCTTGCAATCTCTGCTTGCCATGAACGGCAACATGCCTTTAGAATTTGCTGAAACCACATACCCTGCCATACAGGAAATCAATGATTACAATGTCATGCGGGATGAGGTGATGGCATCAGACCTTGACTTGCAGGCCGCCGTCGCCACTGCCCGTGCCGCCGAGAAGCAGGTTTCGGTAGACCGTCAAGGATGGTTGCCGAAACTGGAAGCCGGTTTTCGCCGTAACACGGATGATGCGGTTTCGATGAATGGTTTTGTGGTAGGGGGCTCCTTGCCTTTGTTTCAGAATCGTAAAAAGGTAAAGATAGCCAAGGCACAGGCTATCAGCGCACAATTGATGCAAGAAAATGCTAAAGATCAGGTTGAAGCTTCTCTGATGTCTCTCTTCAATGAGATGCAGCAGTTGAAGGATGCCATGAATGCGTATGATGTCCCTTTGATGTACCGTTCGCTGGATTTATTGAAGCAGGCATTGACCGAAGGACAAATTTCATTGATTGAATATTTTGTGGAAACGGAAAGTATTTATAAGAATCTTCAGGCGTATATGCAGATTGAGAATCAATACCAGAAGGTGATGGCGAACATTTACAAGAATAATCTGTAAAGCTGACAGTCTGTTCTTTTAACGCAGGTAGGGTAAAAACGGATGGCAGGATGGTACGGATAGTCAACAAACTATATCCGTGTTATCCTGCTTTTTCATTTAAAAAAGCATACTGTCGCTGGCAAAAATGTACCGAAGCGGATTGTGTTTTTTTGTCCGTAATCTTCTGGCTGATCAATGTTGCCGATAAGGTTTCTATTTCCTCCAGTCTCACATTATATCCGTCCGCCAGATGGTCTGTCAGCTGGTTTCCCAGGTTGGCTGAATCGTCCTATGATGATACTCTCCTTAAAGCCGAAGTACTTTGGCTAGAAATTCGAAGAATGCCGGTTACGTCCTTTTTTTGATTCTTAATAAAAGCTGGAAACGATTGTCGTTCAGAATGGCATAAAAAAATGTGCCGGAAGAATTGGGCTACCTTTTATGACAGAGTGACTTCCGACACATTTTTTCTTGTTTATTTCTATTTATTTCTTTTTTTCTTGGCTTCTTTCGCCCATTCTTTCGCTCCCTGCTCTTTCAGTTTCGCGGTGAAAGCCTTTGCTTTTTCCATGCTTGCGTTTTCGTCTTCGGGTGAAGCGTATGCATGTTTGTAACCTTTGGTCACGTTCCATTCACCTCGTGTGAAGTCCGGGAAGGCTACTGCCGCACAGCCGTTGTCCATAGAGATAGCTCCCAGTTCGGCCAGACAGCACCATTCGGCCAAGTCATATACATCCATGTCCAAAGGCAGTCCGTTTTGCAGACAATATACCAGACGGCTATCCATGATGAAGTCCATACCACCGTGGCCGCCGACTTCTTTTGCCATTTCACCATATTTCTTTAAAATAGGATGCTGGTATTTCTCAACAAGTGCTTCCATTTCTGCCTGGGGTAAGAATCCGTGAGAGTTCAAATCGTCTACTTTGGGTTGCACACCCGATGCGGTCAGTTGTGCTGCATCCAAAGCATATCCTTCAACGGGATATTTATTGGCAAACCCTTTGCTTCCTGTCAGTTGGTACAAGCGGTTGTAAGGTTGGGGAGTCATTACATTATGTTGGATTTCAATAACTTTTCCATTTGCTGTGCGAAGCAGGGTGGTGGTATGGTCTCCGTTACGGAATTCTTTACATTCTTCGCCGGTTCTCTTCTCCACTAAATCTTTACCAACAACAGATTTGGTGTCCATAGCTACTAAAGTGGTTATACGGTCACCACGATGGATATCCAATGCTTGTGCTACAGGACCCAAGCCGTGAGTGGCATATACATCACCCCGGTGTTTCATGTTATAATCTAAACGCCATCCTAGTTTGTCTTCTTTGCCGTTTTTCCAATAATGATCCCAGAACGGGCTTAAATTGTGAATGTAGGCTCCTTGGGCACGGATTATTTCGCCAAATACACCTTGTTGTGCCATATTCAGTGTATTCATCTCAAACCAGTCATAGCAACAGTTCTCAAGAATCATGCAATGCTTGCGGGTTTTTTCACTCAGGTTGATTAAATCCCAGCATTCTTGCAGGTTCATGGCCGAGGGAACTTCAATAGCTACATTTTTACCGTTTTCCAATGCGCATTTTGCTACGGGGAAATGATGCAACCAGTCTGCGGCGATATAAACTAAATCTATGTCTGTACGTTTACATAATTCTTCATATCCCTTTTCTCCGGAATAAATGGCAGCTTTCGGCATAGATGCTTTCTTTAGGATATCCTGACATTTTTCTGCACGAGATGCTTCATAATCACAAAGTGCCACAATTTGTGTGCCGGGAATATAAGTGAAGCGCTCTACGGCTCCGGGACCTCGCATTCCCAATCCGACAAATCCTACGCGGACTACTTCCATTTTCGGGATGGTTAAGCCTAATACACTTTTCTGGCCGGACGGACGTTCAGGAGTGTCAATCACAATGGTTCCTTTGTCCCATTTCCAGGAATCTCCTGAACTTACGGTTTGTGCTGTCGTGGTTTGTGGTAAGCACATGCATAGGGTTGTACCCATACATAAGCTTATCATCAATGATTTAAAGGTTCTCATACTTTTTGAATTTAAAGATTAAAATTTAAAAATATAGGTTGTTTCTTGAGTCAACCACTTGAAACTTAATTATATTTCATGTTAATAATAAGAATATTTTTTATTTTTGCGCTCAAAGATAATTAATCTTTTTTGATTATGGATATAAGTTCGTCCTCTTTTTTCTAAGAAAAAGGTGAGTTAATAAATAAAATGAAGGAAGGGAAAAAGTGGAATCAAGACAGAAGTTGTGAAGGTATGAGTGAAAATCTAAAAATAATCAAGGTTTGTTGATCGAAAACGATCAGGGAAAGGAAATAATTTAGTTCAAAAGATCGTTTAATAAGGAGAATTGGCGGGATTTTTTTAATTTTGCACTTACAACTAATTAACAGATAAGAAAATGCCGTTAAATTTACCCGATAAACTACCTGCTATTGAATTGCTGAAGGAGGAAAATATCTTCGTCATAGACAATTCACGTGCCAGTGCACAGGATATTCGTCCGTTAAAAATCGTGATATTGAATTTGATGCCGTTGAAGATAACGACAGAAACGGATTTGGTACGTTTGCTTTCCAACACTCCCTTGCAGTTGGAAATATCATTTATGAAGTTGAAAAGCCATACATCGAAAAATACGCCGGTGGAACATATGAAAGCATTCTATCATGACTTTGATTTGATGCGTGGCGAGAAATATGACGGGATGATTATTACGGGAGCTCCGGTAGAGCAGATGCCGTATGAGGATGTGAATTATTGGGATGAGATTACTACTATTTTTGATTGGGCGCGTACTCATGTTACCTCAACTCTTTATATTTGTTGGGCGGCCCAAGCCGGGCTTTATCATTTCTATGGAGTTCCCAAATATCCGCTGAAACAAAAAATGTTTGGTATTTTCCGCCATCATATCAATGTACAGGGATTGCCCATATTCCGTGGTTTTGATGATGAGTTTTTTGTACCACATAGCCGTCATACCGAAATACACCGTGAGGATATTCTGAAAGTAAAAGAGTTGGCTTTAATAGCTGAGTCTGATGAGTCTGGGGTTTATATGGCTATGGCTCGTAATGGGCGTGAATTCTTTATTACCGGGCATTCGGAGTATTCTCCTTATACGCTTGATACGGAATATAAGCGTGATTTGGGGAAAGGGTTGCCTATTGAAATGCCTGTAAATTATTATAAGGACGATAATCCGGACAATGCCCCGGTGGTGCGTTGGCGCGGACATGCCAATTTGTTGTTTTCTAATTGGTTGAACTATTATGTATATCAGGAAACCCCGTTTGATATAAATCAGATACGATGATCAGACAACGAAAAATAGAATTATTAGCTCCTGCTAAAAATCTGGAGTGCGGTATTGCAGCTGTTGATCACGGTGCTGATGCCATTTATATTGGTGCTCCCCGTTTCGGAGCACGTGCGGCTGCGGGGAATTCATTGGAGGATATTGCTGAGTTGGTGCGGTACGCTCATGTATATAATGTCCGTATCTATGTGACTGTGAATACGATTCTGAAGGATGAGGAACTGAAAGATACGGAAAAAATGATTTGGGATTTATACCGTGCCGGAGTGGATGCTTTGATCGTGCAGGATATGGGATTGTTGGAATTGAATCTGCCACCTATACCGTTACATGCCAGCACGCAGATGGATAATCGTACTTCTCAAAAAGTAAGATTCCTGGCTGAGGCAGGTTTCCGTCAGGTGGTATTGGCTCGTGAACTTTCTCTTGTTGAAATAGGAAATATCCATCATGCTTGTCCTGATGTGCCTTTGGAGGTATTTGTACATGGTGCTTTGTGTGTAAGCTATAGTGGACAATGTTATGTTAGTCAGGCTTGTTTCGGACGTAGTGCTAATCGGGGAGAATGTGCCCAGTTCTGTCGCCTTGCTTTTGATATGATAGACGCGGACGGTAAATCTATAGTAAGGAATAAGCATCTATTGTCTCTGAAAGATTTGAATCAGAGCGAAGAGTTGGAGCAATTGCTGGATGCCGGAGCTTCTTCCCTGAAAATAGAGGGACGTTTGAAGGATGTATCTTACGTTAAAAATGTAACAGCTTATTATCGCCAGAAGCTGGATAGTGTTTTCAAACGTCGTAAAGAGTATATCCGTGCTTCATCGGGAGAAGTGAAATTAGAGTTCAAACCTCAATTGGATAAGAGTTTCAGTCGTGGTTTTACTAATTATTTTCTTTTTGACAGGAATAAGGATATTTTTTCTTTTGATACTCCCAAGTCTTTAGGAGAGGAGATGGGGACAGTGAAGGAAATTCGTGGTAATTATCTTACCGTAGCCGGAATCAAGTCTTTTAATAATGGAGATGGCGTCTGTTTTTTGGATGAGACTGGTAAGTTGCAGGGATTTCGCATAAACCGGGTGGAGAATAATAAATTATTTCCTCAGGAGATGCCTCGGATAAAGCCCCGTACGATACTTTATCGTAATTTTGATCAGGAATTTGAGAGGTTGATGTCGCGTAAATCAGCCGAAAGGAAAATTGCTGTCATTTTAAAATTGGCTGAGAATAATCGGGGCTTTACTCTGTCTCTGACTGATGAAGATGATAACAGTGTCAGTGTGGTGCTGGAAAGGGAGAAGGAACGTGCCCGTACTCTGCAGGAAGATAACTTGCGTACACAACTTGGAAAGTTAGGAAATACTCCATTTGAAGCATCAGATATAGTGATTGACTGGTCGGACAATTGGTTTATTCCGGCTTCTATGCTTGCCGAACTTCGCCGTAAGGGAATAGAGAAACTGCTGGAAGTGCGCCGTATTAACTATCGGCAGGAAATTTACAAGTTGCCTCGAACGCATCATGCTTTTCCTGTGAATGAATTGACTTATTTGGGAAATGTGATGAATGCTGATGCTGTTTCCTTCTATAGGAATCATGGCGTGCAGCGTATTGCTCCGGCTTATGAAAAGGCTCCGGCAGAAGAAGCGGTATTGATGTTTTGCAAGCATTGTTTGCGTTATAGTATGGGATGGTGCCCCTCTTGGCATAAAGTGCGTTCTCCTTATAGGGAACCTTATTATTTGGTTGGGACGGACGGCAAGCGTTTCCGCTTGTCGTTTGATTGCAAGAATTGCCAGATGAAAGTCATTGCTCATGAAGAGCCGCTTTAATGAAGGATGAAGAATGAGGAATTACTAATAAAGACTTGAAAATGAGGAGTGAGGAACGGGCACATAATGAAAGGCTGGCAAATGACCGGTACCGGGAAGCGGGCAGGGACAAACATCCTTTGCGTTCACTGCGTTCCCTCCTATTCTGCATTCTTTATTTTTCATGCTTCATTGCTTTAGTTTCCTGCCATGATTCCCGTCCTAATCTTGAAGATGAACATCTGTCTAAGGAGACGCGTGATTCGCTGGCCTATCTTTTTGAGCGGCATTATACTTGGAATACCAATCTGGAAGTGCTGGCAGATTCTGTGAATTTGGCTTGTCTGCCCGTGAAGGACTGCTATAATATGCTTTATCGGGGAGACCGCGTGGTGGTTGCCGAGTTCGCCATCCATCCTGCCGACAGTGTGGATAGTG
>OGQZ01001764.1_pt1 | contig 15844 bp, 8 predicted proteins | sample 1553321 | NCBI WGS metagenome assembly OGQZ01 (sample SAMEA2579958, study PRJEB22360) | human gut metagenome | reverse complement strand
GCAACAACTTTATGTTGTTCTTCTTTTTTAAACATAAGCATTTCGCCTTTTTCAATTTTGAATTTTTCTGCATCAAAATGAAGTTCAATTTCGCCATCAATTACAATTACTGCTGTATTACATTTTGATGTATGTGTGTCAATGATTTCATCTTTTTTGATGGAAACGATTGATAAGCAGCTATCATCATGCTCCATCAAAATTTCTTTTTCAAAAGATTTGTCTGTTTTGCCGAGATCTTTTAATTTTAGTACGTTATAAAACATTTAGCCCTCCTTTTTAGGTGTTAAACCCATTTTAAAGAAGGATAAATTGTTTTGTATTCCACAGTTGGGGTAAATTTATTATTCAGTTTTAGCCTGTTTGGTTCTGATTAATAATACTAACGGAATAATTACAAATGCCGCAACCCCAAAATATCTAAATGTTTCTACATAACCCCATAAACTAGATTGCTGCAAAAGCTGGTTATAAACCATATTTTCTGCCATGTGAGTTGCGCTTGCCAAATCTGTGCTTGTTGCAAAACTTGAAGCCATTGCTCCAATTTTTTGAACAAATGGATCATTTGCAAAATTCAAATGTCCTACCATCATCATTTGATGAACCTGTGAAAATCTTGCAATCATTGTTGTTGCAACAGATGTTCCGATAGCCGCCCCAATGTTTTTAAGAAGGTTTTGAACACCTGCTGCATTAGTTTGTTCGTCATTTGTTAATGTACTGCATGACAAATTCATCATCGGAACCATCGCCATAATCATTCCCAAGCCGAATACAAAGTTTGGTAGGGCAATATCAACGAGTGCAATATTGGTATTGATTTCTCCAAACATTAATCCGCCGATACCAAGAATTATTAAACCTGCTATAATAAGAGGTTTTGTTCCGATTTTGGGGGTTAAAACTCCGCAAAGTATTGTTGCTAAAAGGCATCCGCCACCTCTTGGCACCATTGAAATACCACTTAAGAATGAAGTGTAGCCCATCAATCTTTGTAACATAGATGGAAGAATTGCTGCTGATGCCATCATTACGCCCATTAATACCATAAGAACTATTGTTCCGAAGAAAAAGTTTCCGTCTTTCATAATTGATAAATCAATAAGTGGTTTTTTCTTTTTGATTTGAATTGAGAAAAACGCAAGCATTGCCATCATAGATATTGCAAAGACTTTACAAATCCATGCTGCAGAGAACCAATCTGCATCATTACCTTTATCCAAAACGATTTGTAATGTTAAAAGCCAAATACACAGAAAGAAAAATCCGGAATAATCCATTGATACATTCTTCTGTTTTTTAGCATAATCAGGGTCAAATACAAGGCTTTTTGTTAAATGAAAAGCTGCAATTCCGAAAGGAACATTGATGAAATATATAAAAGGCCATGACCATGTTTCTGTCAACCAACCGCCGAGAGCAGGTCCCATAATTGGAGCCATTACAACTCCCAACCCAAATACCGCCATTGCAGCAGAACGTTGTTCTTTGGGAAAGATTTCAAAAATAATAGCCTGAGATATCGGCATAATTCCGCCACCGCCAATACCTTGCAATATACGTGCAAAAAGTATCATTGGCATGGACGTTGAAAGTCCGCATAAAACAGATGCGATTGTGAATATTGTTATACTTAAAAGAAAATATGCTTTTCTGCCCATAAGTTTTGAAAAGAAATCAACTGCGGGAATTATTACACCACTTGCAACCAAATAACTTGTGATAATCCAAGTAGACTCATTGTGGCTTATAGAGAAACTTCCTGCCATATATGGTAGCGCTACATTGGAAATTGTTTCATCTAATGCGTACATAAACACAGAAATCATGACCGGTAGCATGACAATCCATGGGTTAATTTGTTTGTGGGTAATCTGCATATTTTCTCTCCATTTTTCTTAAAAAAGCATGCCCTTAGCTTATTGTAAGCGTTTCGTACAGTATATACTGGCATGCCCCTTGCTATTAAAGCTATTTATCATAAATCCTTTTAGTTATATTAAATAATGAAAATAAATATAACGCAAATTAAGAAGAATTATGAAGAAATTTAAACTCGGGTAACCTTGTCAAATAAAGATAAATCCAAAAATCAATCCTTCTAATCCTATCAATCTATTGCAAAGTAAACTAAAACTGATGTATTATATTAATACGAATAGATAAACGAGATTTGGAAAAATGAATGGTTAAGAAATCTTGAAATAGCTTGTGTAGTCAAACTTTTCAGGGTAGGGGTAGCCTACAGGGGTAAATTTCGCAGTGAAGGAGATTGGAAAAAATGCAAAACAATATTTTGGACAATAATAAGATTGTAAATCTTACACCATTGACATCTAAAAAATCAGTTTCGAATACAACAGTTCCGACTGAGTTGAGAAGTGTAAAAGATCATGCTTTAGCTAGCAAGGTTGTAGTGATTAAAAAAGATGGAACAAGGGAAGATTATAATTTCCAGAAGATTGTTAATGCTGTTAAAAAATCTGCCGGAAGAGTTATGATATCACTTTCTGATGAAGATTTTAGTGATTTGGCTGAATATGTTGAAAGTGAACTTGCAAATCTAAACTCTAAAGAAGTTAACATTGCGCAAATGCACGATATTGTAGAAAGTGCGTTGGAAGATGTAAGCCCTAAAATCGCAAGAAGCTACAGAAATTACCGTAACTATAAAAAGGATTTCGTTCATATGCTTGACAAAGTTTATCAAGAAAGCCAGAAAATTATGTACATCGGTGATAAAGAAAATTCTAATGCCGATTCTGCTCTTGTTTCAACAAAACGTTCTTTGATTTTTAATGAATTAAATAAAGAACTATATAAAAAGTTTTTCTTAAATGTTGAAGAACTTCAAGCAATTAATGACGGTTATATTTATATTCATGATATGTCTGCAAGACGTGACACAATGAACTGCTGTTTATTTGATGTTGCATCTGTCCTAAAAGGCGGATTTGAAATGGGTAACTTGTGGTACAATGAGCCAAAATCATTGAATGTTGCATTTGATGTAATCGGCGATATCACAATGGCAGCCGCAAGCCAACAATATGGTGGTTTTACATTACCTGAAGTTGATAAAATTCTTGCTCCTTACGCTCAAAAGACATACAATGAAAGCTATGCAAAATATATTGATATGGGAATTTCTCCTGAACAAGCTGAAATTCAAGCAACAAAAGATGTTGAAAAAGATTTCCATGATGGTTTTCAAGGTTGGGAATACAAATTTAACACTGTTGCATCAAGCAGAGGAGATTATCCGTTTATTACAGTTAGTGCCGGTTTAGGTCAATCTAAGTTTGAAAAAATGGCAACAATTATCATGCTTAATGTAAGACGTGATGGTCAAGGTAAAAAATCTTGTAAGAAACCGGTTTTATTCCCTAAAATCGTATTCTTGTTTGATAAAAATCTTCACGGGGAAGGTAAACCATTAGAAGATGTGTATAGAGCAGGTATTGAATGCTCCAAAAAAGCTATGTATCCAGATTGGTTGTCATTGACTGGTGAAGGTTACGTTGCTTCTATGTATAAACAATATGGAAAAGTTGTTTCTCCAATGGGTTGTAGAGCATTTCTTTCTCCTTGGTACGAAAGAGGCGGTATTCATAAAGCCGATGAGAATGATCAACCTATTTTTGTTGGTAGATTTAACATTGGTGCAATTAGCTTACACTTACCTTTGATTTATGCAAAGGCTCAAAAAGAAAGCAAAAATTTCTATGAAGTTCTTGATTACTATATGGAATTAATTAGAAAAATTCATATCAGAACTTATGATTACTTGGGTGAAATGAAAGCATCAACAAACCCTCTAGCATATTGCGAAGGAGGTTTCTTGGGTGGTCATTTGGGTATCCATGACAAGATTAAACCTGTATTGAAATCAGCAACAGCATCATTCGGTATCACTGCATTGAACGAGTTGCAAGAGCTTTATAATGGAAAATCATTGGCGGAAGACGGTGCATTTGCTTTAGAAGTTATGGAATACATTAACAAAAAAGTTGATGAATACAAAGAAAAAGATGGCTACCTTTACGCTATTTATGGAACTCCTGCAGAAAACCTTTGTGGTTTGCAAGTAAAACAATTCAGAAAAAAATATGGTATTGTTAAAAATGTATCTGACAGAGGATACGTTTCAAACAGTTTCCACTGTCACGTTTCAGAAAATATTACACCTATTCAAAAACAAGATTTGGAAAAACGTTTCTGGGATTTGTTAAACGGTGGTAAAATTCAATACGTGAAGTATCCTGTTTCTTATAACACAGGTGCTATTGAAACTCTTGTTAACCGTGCGATGGATTTAGGTTTCTATGAAGGTGTTAACCTAGCACTTTCTTACTGCGATGATTGCGGACACCAAGAATTGAATATGGATGTTTGCCCTAAGTGCGGTAGCAGAAATTTGACAAAAATTGACAGAATGAACGGTTACCTATCTTATTCAAGAGTAAAAGGTGATACTCGTTTGAACCAAGCAAAAATGGAAGAAATCAAAGATAGAGTGAGCATGTAATGAGATACCACAATATAACAAAAGAAGATATGCTTAATGGCGAAGGTTTGAGATCTGTTTTGTGGCTTGCGGGTTGTACTCATCATTGCAAAAACTGCCAAAATCCAATTACGTGGGATATTAATGGTGGAATTCCGTTTGATGAAGCTGCAAGACAAGAGTTGTTTGAATCTTTGGATAAAGATTATATTTCAGGAATTACTTTCAGTGGTGGTGACCCACTTCATCCTCAAAATAGAAAAGAAGTGTTTGAACTGGCTAAGGAAGTAAAAGAAAAATTCCCTACAAAGACTGTTTGGTTATATTCAGGATTTTCGTGGGAAGAATTTAAAAACGAACCTGGAGTAAAATATCTTGATGTAGTAGCAGACGGAGAGTTCGTTGAAGAGTTGAAGGATGTAAGACTCCCTTGGGTTGGAAGTTCTAATCAAAGAGTAATTGATGTTCAAAAAACTCTTAAAAACGGCGAAGTTTGCTTATACAAAAAATAAACTTTTCATATAACTTCTATTTATTGAATACAAAACATAGCGGGCTTTTAATTAAACCCGCTTTTTATTTAAGTTAGATGTCTAGAAGTAAATACGCATAGAGGCGAAGTTAGTAGATCGGATTTATTAATCCGACAACAATGTAATTATAGCGTTTTGCATCAATTTATTTCTGTTCTTTTTGAACTTCGACACCTTTTTTAGTGCAATCAATAATTTTCAAAATCATATCATCGCACAATTCTAATTCATGTTGTTTTTCAGGTGTTTGACGAGATTTCCAATCATTCAACATCTGTCTAAAATCATCGCCATTTATGATACATTCACCTGTTCCTACACGGTGAGCATATTTTTCGGTAAATTCTTTGTTGAAGTCAGCATAAATTTCTGTGATTAAATCAGAAACAATTTTTCCGTTATGAATGATTACTCGTTCGTCATCTTCAATCATTTCTTTGGTTTTATCTGACAAATCTTCGCCATCCTCGATAGACATTTTACCTGTTTTTGCTCCAAGTCCCATGACTTTGACCATTTCTTCTGCATCTTCTCTTACAGATTGCATATCACAGCTTATACCATAAGATCCGTTCATATTGTAAAATGTTTGTTCTGCAGAGTTTCCGCCGAATGAGTAAACTATATCTGAAAACATTGTTTCAAATGAAACTTGTTTGTTTGCATCATAACCTGAGAATACTGCTCCTCCGAACATTCCTCTCGGGTCAAGAGTTATGAAATTCACTTTTGTTGGAACATGCCATTTTTCACCCCTAGTTTTTGCAACATTGTTCATAACTTGAAGGTTTGTTGCATGACCGCATTCATGAGAGGTTACAATTAATTTTTCATGTTCGTTAATTTTTCTTGTTGAGGCTCTACCGGTTGTTATTTGTAAATATGCCTCTGTAAAATCAGCTTTGCTTATTCCTTTATGACCTTTTTCTACTGCTACTGAAGCTGCTTTTTTAGCTAAATTTTGTAGATAGATAAATGGAAAACCACTTGCGATTTCTGCTGCGTATTTGATTGTGTTTTCCTGTTCTAAAGGTGTTCCTGCAAGTTTAATTTTTTCTTTTTTAGCAGTATTTTTCAATACGGCTGCACGTTCTTCTGTACTATATGCAGGAGAAGTTACGGCAATACTGTCAATAAATTTGAATGACTTCATTGTTGCTTCTCCGATTAATTTCGGATTTGAAACTGAACCGACAACGAGAATATTCAAACCTGCTTTTTGCGCTTTGTCCATTTCTCTTAACAATTGAGCCATTGCTTTTTGGTGGTAAAGTGAAACTTGTTCACCTACAGAAAAATATTCAAAATTATCAACAAATAAAACTGCTGATTTATGTTTGTTTGCCTCTGCTTGAGTTGTTACAAGTGAGAACAATTTTTTGATAGATGCTTCTGGAGAAAGTGCGCCTCCACCAAAAAGATCAACTTCTTTTGTCCCGAAGTCCATTGTGTTTACTTCAATATATGGAACTCTTGCTTCACCAGCAATTGCTTGTGCAGTAAAACGTCTGCCGCTACCAGGAGAGCCATCTTGTGAATAAACAATAATTCCCTTTGTTCCCATTTTATTTGATTTAATTTGTTTTGCAATAAGACTTGCTTCTTGTTGAGTTGCAGTTTTACCGACAAAATCTTTCATCTTTTTGCCTGTATCAAATACAACTTCAACAGATGTTTCTTCGGTATTTTTCTTAAATAAAGTTGGAACTTCTTTTACGTATTGCGCAACATCTTTGTCATTAATTTCTTTTTTATTAATGTTGTAAGCTACGATTTTTTTCATAAGTTTTTGAGTTTTTTCAGGAAAAACTCCGTCTATTTGAGCAGACGCTTCAACAGTTTTTTCTATTGCTTTTTTAGTGAAATTTTTATGAATATCTTTCATCAAAAGAGGGTTTTCTTTGAAAGATTTTATCATCTGAGCGGTACTTAATGTTGGTATTGCAGCTTCTTCAAAAGAAGAAAATACAGATAAATTAGAAAGACCATAAAAATTATCTTTTACATCATATAACAAGAACTTAATATTAGATGGAGGATTTTTGATTTTTTCGCATATTTCGGCACTCATTGGCAATACTCCGTTCTTAATAGTTTCTTGCTCCAGATCGTTTGCCACAATTAATGTCGGTTGCATTGCGATGATATAGTTTTTTGATTTGTTTTTCGCAAGCTGGTTAACCTTTTCCATAAAATAAGATGCTTTTGCATATCGGTTTAGTTCCACAATTTCTGTGCTTGAGTTGTTTTCGTCATTAACTTTTTTTATTGTGTCTAAGAAATTGTTAACATTATCTTTTGTGTGGTCGTATGTTATGAAAATATTTGTTCCTAATGAAAGGTTTTTCAAAATATTTTGAGCTTTAGGTTCATATTCACTGAATGGAGTTCTCTCATTCATTTTTTTGTGATTAATCATAACAGCATCGTTAATTTCGTCAGAAAATTGTTTTTCAAAATCACTTGTTACATCATCAGGGCTTAATAAAGCTCCATAAGCAATAATATATGGAACAACTTCATTCTTTTCTGATTCTTTAAAAAATGAATGCACTGCATCTGTTAAATCAGATGAAAAATTAATATTGTCTTCTGGTGTTATACTTTTCGGTTTTTCATCTTGTAAAATTTTGTCAGCTTCTTTAATATATTTTTTTATAATAGGTTTTACTTCTTTTCGTAATTCAGGTTTAGATACAAGATTATCAATTGTTGCCCCCAAATACATTGAATATGTTGGTTGTTTCGCTTCGTCAAAATCTTTTTTTCCACTATCCAAATCTTCAATGTATTGATCCAATTCTTTTAATTCGTGTTTAATTACGTGCATTGTCGTGATTTCATTGTAACCACTATCTTTTGCTTCTTCTTTTAATTTTTTTATTAAAACTTTAGCAGGAGTGTTTGTGTTATACATCAAACTGTCAATTTTAGATTTGCCGACAGATTTTTCTCCTTTTTGAGCTGTGAAAGGGATAAAAGAGCCAATGGAATTAAAATTTGATAATTTATCATTATTTGACAAACTAGGTTGGAATTTCGGGGGGGGGGCAACTGCTGGTTTAGATTGTAGATTTTGCCCATATTTATTGTCAGAAAATTTTTGTCCGTTTATATTATACCCTATTTTTAAAATCATATTTTTCTCCTGTGAATTAATTCTCATGTAAGTAGTCTGATTAAAGAATTTTGCTACTTTGTAATGAAAATGTTACAAAAATTTTTCATGAAAATATGCTAATATCAAATTGGATATCTTGTTAAAAGAATTTAAAATAAAATTAATTATAACTTTGAAACGGAACTTGAAAGAGATATTGGAATAATAAAAGTGTGGGTATAATGCCAATCTTATTTTAATCTATATAATTTGCTAATATCTCAAGTCCTTTCTCTAATTTTGTGTAATTTGTAAATTTGAGTAGGTTATAGGCTTTATCGTTTGATAAAATACTGTTTTTTATATCTCCTATTCTTTCCGGTAAATAATTTGCATTAAGAGTATAGTTATACAAGGATTTCATTACTTTAAATAATTGATTTAACGATACACCTTTATTAGTTGAAAAATTTATAATTTCGTTCTCAACATTTGAATTAATTGCCTTTATACATATATTGGCAATATCTTCAACGTATATAAAATCTCGAATTTGTTCTCCATCGCCATAAATGTTTATTGGTTCATTATTTTTCATTGCATTGTTAAAAATTGCAACAACCCCACTTTCTTTTGAGGATTTTTGTCTAGGACCATAAGCATTTGAAAATCTAAATATTATGTATGGAATTCCAGATAATTTAATATATTTTTCCATTGTTAATTTTGATAAGCCATACTGTGACATTGGTTCTGTAGGGTGGTTTTCGTCAATTGGTAAGTATTTGGGATTTCCATATATAGCAGCACTTGATGCTGTTATGAATTTTCTAATGTTATATTTTTTACATAATTCTAACAATTTTATAGATGCCATAACGTTCATATTTGCATCATAGTAAGGATGTGATATAGAAAAATTAACACTGGTCTGAGCTGCTAAGTGGATTACGTAGTCAGGAGTTTCTTTTTGGAATACTAATTCTAAATCATCTTTTTCAATATTCAGTTGATAAAATTTAAGGGTGTCAGAATTTGGAATATTTTCTATAGAGCCAGAAGACAAGTTATCGATAATTATAACATTATAATTATTTTCCAATAACTTTTCTACAATATGTGAGCCAATAAAACCAGTTCCTCCTGTTATCAAAACCTTATTTTTTGTCATTTTTATTCTTTCTTTTTATTTTTAATTTTAGTCCTAAAATTGTAAAAATTTTATGAGAACCAGTTGGTGTTAATTTTATAGAAAAAATATTTTCTTTGCGGCTATTTATTATTTTTTGTGGTTTTATAAAGCTTTCGTAATTCTCATTTAAGAAACTATCTGTTTCTTTTTTATATTCATTATCCTGTTCATATCTCGATTTGTTGAATAAAACTGGAATAAATATAGACATAACAACCTTTTTTTCTTCTTCATTCTTATATTCTGGCAAGTTGTAAAGTTGTTTAAGTATAAATAATCCATCCTTTTGACGTTTTTCTTCTTTTTCAGGAGCTATATTTAAACAAATTGAAGATGTATTTTTTCTATATAAATATCTAACTTTGGTTGCAAAAGCGACTTTGTTGCTTTTTAACAAAAGTTCAACTAAAACAGGGTTATCTTCCCAGTAAATGTGTTCTATAAAACGAACATTTTCAAATAAAGATTTTCGGAACAATTTTGAACAAACAGAGCCATTTGAGATATTTCCCATTTTGTCTGAAAAATTTGAATAAATTCCATCTTTAAAATATTCCATTTTTATTTTCCGGAATTTTGTTGCTCGAGTTAACATTCCGCAAGCAATGTCAGCATCATTGTTTTCGCATAAATTAAAAAGAACTTCGTAAAAATTTTTGTCTAACCAATCATCTGCATCTAAAAAACCTATATAATCACCTGTTGCAGAATTTATTCCAGTGTTTCTAGCTCCACCAGCTCCTTTATTTTCTTGGTTGATTATGTTTATATTTTTATTATCGAGTGTTTTTAGAAAATTCAATGTATTATTGTCTGTAGAGCCATCATTTACGATAATAACTTCAATATTTTTATATGTTTGATTTACAACAGAATTTATAGCTTTTTGTAAAAATTCTGGATTAGTGTTATATACAGGAATAATTACGGATATTTTTTCATTCATTAAATTCTCACTTTTGATAGTAAAATTTCTACCTATTTTATTCTATCACAAATAAACATATTATTTGATAAGTTGAATAAATGTTAGATATTTGTCTTTTTATTTTTTGAACGAATTTGATAAAAAACTAAACTTTAAAATACTATTTATGTAGATTATTGTGTGACTTGTTGTTCTGCAAGATGTAATTTTTCAGCGTGGATACTGGATTCGTCTTCTACAATATTTTGGTAATATTTTTTGATTGCATCATCATTATCATCAGAATTCCAAGTGTTTTTATAACTGTCAATAGCTTTTTTCTTATTTTCTATATAGGTTTCTATAAGGTTTAGGTTATATGCTGAGTGGTATGTCCTATTTAAATTTTTATATCTGATAAGATTTGTCGGGTTTTTATTGAAATCTTCATATAATTGGTCAAATTCTTTATATGAACCAAGAATCCTATTTTTAAAAAATGGGTATTCTTCCATAAATGTACGCTGGTAATTTGTATAATTTATAATATAAACTTCTTCTGGAATAGCAAATTTTAATAATTCTTTTTTCTTGGAGTTAACACTGAATGGGTGTTCTGATTGTATTCTGCAATTTTCATTTTCTATTCTTGAAGCTTTTTTGCATAATAAATAGGCTAAATATTCGCAATCAAGTCTTTTGGTTATGTGATGGCAAAAATAAATCGCTTTATTACAAACATTGACCATTTCTCTCATAGTTAGTTTAAAATTTTTACCAAATTCAGCAAGTTTTTGTTGAAGTGTTTCTAATGAATTATACTTCCCTGTTAGTTCCATTTTTCCATTTTCTAAAAGATGTTGTATTGAATTTTCGGGAATGATTGTTTGAACAAGTTTTAAATAATCTGGCTTATATAAATTCAATTTGTTGGTAAAGAATTTATTAAAATAATACTCACTTTCTTGATTATTATGATTTTCTTCATCAATTCCATATAATGCTTTTACGCATTTTTGCAAAGAACGTTCATTTGTCGGAACAATAATAAATAGTCCTTCAATATCAAAAAAATGCTTGATTATTTCTAATGTTTTCATCGCGTAATCTGGTCTGCATCGATCTAGCTCATCTACAATAACTACAAGTCTATGAGCAGGAATTGATGCTATGAAATTTTTTAAAGATTTTTTGAAAGCTATTAAATAATCATCGTGTTCTATAAAAGTATTTATGAATTCTTTTCCTGCATCAAGCACTTTTTCTGTATCAATGGGAGTTTCAATTGGAGGAATTAAAGGAATTTTTAATTTTGAGATATTTGTTGATTTAGCTATATTTAAAATTAATTTAAAAATAGCTTTGGATGTTTCTCCAAACTTCTCCAAAGTAGTTTTATTTTGATTAAAATATTTTATAAATTCTTTTGAAAAAGAAATGAAAGGTTGTTCTATATAATCATTTTCCCAAGCACTAAAGTATATAGTATCAATATCGCAGTTTCTTAGAAAGTAGGTAAATCTTGTTGAAAAATGAGTTTTACCCATTCCAAAATTGTCTTGTAATAATAGTACATAAGGCGTTTCTTTGGTTAAAATTGATGTTTTAAGGCACTCTGCAAACTCTTTAGCTCCAGGCATGCAATCATCAAATTCTTTATCCTTGTATGTTTCTAATTCTTTTTTATCTAGTTTAAAAATATTTGCTTTATCTTTTCCCATGTGCTTCTTCTGTTTTTATAAAAATTTTCCAAAGTTCGAAACTTGACCGCTAGAGAGTAAATAAAAATAGGGTAAGAATAAATCCTACCCTATTTTTATTTACCCGAGATGCGATTCGAACGCATGACCTACCGCTTAGAAGGCGGTTGCTCTATCCAGCTGAGCTACTCGGGCTTGGATCCAGAGGGTTTAAACAAGCGTTTGGTTTCTTGGGGTACCTGTATAATCCCTCGTACTTTTATATTAGCACAAACATTTTTCTTTGCAAGACTATGTTGTATATTTAATTGTATTAATTTTTGTAAATTGTCGTAATACTACACTATATGCGACTTTTTATCATACTGTTTTTGAATATTAGTTCTATTTAGAAATTCAAATTAAAGTTTCTATTAAAAGTGTCCGTTATTGACTGTATGTAGTGTATTACTTAGAAAATAAAGGAGAAATTTTTTTATGGCAATTCCAGAAATGAATGGTGTAAGTGCAGTTCAAGGTAATGGTAACAAATATGAATTGAAACCACAAAAAGAACAAAAAATGGGTAATCTTCCCGTTGGTCAAGGTTATGGCGAAACAAATGATGTCAGACCAAAATTCGGTGTAGTTAATGATTATGGTGGTGATATTGCAAATTTCGCAAAATTTAAAGGTAATGATAAAAATGACGCAATGCGTTTAACAAATTCTGCAGCTAATGACGTAAAAAAACAATATATGCAATTACAGCATGAATATCCTGGAATTGAATTGCAGTTTGAACCAATGCCGAATCCTCAGACAGCAGGGAAAAAGCGTGAAGGATTTTTTAATTATCAGCAACAACTTGATAATTGGAAAGATAATGCGATGACACAAATTAATAACGCGCGTGAAAGAAATACTGTTGAAGTTGTTGGAGATGCAGTTGAAGCAGTAAACCAAAATACTAATGAAAAAGCAGCTACAAATGCAGCATTAACTGCAGGTTATGGTGAAGCTAATCTTGAAGCAACAGAAGAAGAGGGTGTAAAAACCAGAAAAGCTGTTCATTCAGAAGGTGCAGCAACACGTAGAACTGTAAGAAATGAAGGACAGAAAACTAGAGAAGCTGTTCATACAGAAAGCGCTATTACGCGAAATACTGTCAGAGCAGAGGGAGCTAAAACTCGAAATGTGGTAAGACAAGAAGCAGCTGATACAAGAAATGTCGTGAGAAAAGAAGGTACAAAAACAAGAAATGTTGTGCGCCAAGCTGGTCAAGAAACACAAGAAATTAATGAATTATCAAATGAAGTATCCGATGTTTTAAATACTGAATATCATACAGGAGCAACCAAAAAACAAGTTGGTGATATGCGAGATAAAATAGTTTCTTCTAATTTGCCACACGAATCTAAGAAAGAAATGTTAAAAGATTTAGCTGATTTTTCTGATCAAGTGGTAATTTCTGATAAAGAAATTACTAATGAACAAAAAGACGTAGATATGAGAATAGCGATAGAAAAGGATACTCAAGAACCTGAAACACCGATTTTTGAGGCTCCTCCTTTAAAAGAAGAACCAATATTTGAACCCCCATTCCCTAATGGAGGAGGAAAATCTGTTCCTAAAGAGCCACCAAAAGATAAATCGATAAGAAAAAATCCGTTTATCCATGATAATAAACCAAAAACGGATGGTGTTGGTGTTCCGTATGCGCCTGAGCCTAGTCAGATTTTAAAACCAAAGTTTAAAAAAGAACTAAAATAATAATCAAACATGTAAGGAGTGACTAGTTCACTCCTTATTTTTTGCAACTCTATTTTGTTTAATATATAATTTTCTCATAAGATTAAAAAAGTAAAGGAATTAGATTATGCTAACCGGAAATCAAATTAGAAAATTATATTTAGATTATTTTAAAGAAAAACACGCACACACTTTAGTTGAAAGTTCGTCACTTGTTCCTGACAACCCGACTGTACTTTTGACAACTGCCGGCATGTTGCAATTTTTACCTATATTCTTGGGTATTCAACCTTGCCCTTATGAACCTGCAAGAGCAACTTCTTGCCAAAAATGTGCTAGAGCAGGCGGAAAAGATTCTGATATCGAAAATGTTGGAAGAACTCCACGCCATCATACTTTCTTTGAAATGTTAGGGAATTTTTCTTTCGGTGATTATTACAAAAAAGAAATTATTCCTTGGGCTTGGGAATTTGTTACAGAAGTTTTGAAGTTGGATAAAGACAGACTATGGATTACTATTTTTGAAACAGATGACGAAGCTTATGAAATCTGGAGAAGTGTTGGTGTTCCGGCTGAACGTATTAAAAGAAAAGGTAAAAAAGACAATTTCTGGGGACCTCCGGGAGCTTCAGGATCTTGCGGACCTTGCTCAGAAATTCATTATGATTTAGGCGAACAATACAAATGTGATGATCCGAATTGTGGAATTGACACTTGCGAATGTGATAGATGGGTTGAAATTTGGAACTTGGTATTTACGGAACTTTATCAAGATGAAGAAGGTAATCAATCGCCATTGGGCAAGAAAAACGTTGATACAGGCATGGGCTTAGAACGTATTACAATGGTTTGTCAAGGTGTTGCATCTACTTTTGAAACAGACCTTTTGAAACCTATTATGGATAAAGTTTGTGAAATGAGTGGTGTGCCTTACAAAAAATCTGAAAAGACTGACGTTTCTTTGAGAATTATTACTGATCACGCTAGATGTGTAACTTTCTTGATTTCAGATGGTGTAATTCCTGGAAACGAAGGTAGAAGTTACGTATTAAGAATGATTTTACGTCGTGCTTTACGTCACGGAAAAATCTTGGGTATGGAATTGCCATTCTTGTATAAACTTGTTGATGTTATTGTTGAAAATTACGGTGAAGCTTATCCTGATTTGGTTAAAAATAAAGCGAAAATCGTTGATACAATCAAAAAGGAAGAAGAACGTTTTGCAAAAACTCTTGATCGTGGTTATAAAATGCTTGATGAATTTATTGAGGCTAAAAAAGATATTGATGGCGAAAGCGCATTTAGACTTTATGACACATACGGCTTTCCTCTTGAATTGACAAAAGAAATCGCACTTGAAAACGGTTTGAATGTTGACGAAGAAGGCTACAGAGTTGCAATGCAAGAACAAAAAGATAGAGCAAAAGCTGCAGCTGCAAAAATTAGCGTTACAGGTGATATGAAGTATGCCAAAGTTGAAAAAGAAGTTGGTTCAACCGAATTTGTAGGTTATACTGAAAACGAATGCGACGCAAAGATTTTGGCAACAATTGATGGTGAAGGTTATGTTGATGTTGTTCTTGACAAAACTCCATTCTATGCAGAATGTGGTGGACAGGTCGGAGATTCCGGCGTAATTGAAAACGAAAACTTGAAGTTAGAAGTTTTGACAACATTTAAAGTTAACAAATTATTTGTTCACCGATGTGAAGTTGTTAATGGCGAAATTACAATTGGAGAAAATGTTCACGCAAAAATTGATGTTGCCAGACGTGAAGAAATCAGACTTCACCATTCATCTGCTCACTTATTGCAAGCAGCTTTAGTAAAAGTTTTGGGTGACGAAGTTAAACAAGCAGGTTCTCAAGTTGAAGAAAATAGAATGCGTTTTGACTTTACATTCTCTCGTGCAATGGAACCTGATGAAATATTTAAAGCAGAAGAAATTGTAAATAAATGGATTGCTGCAGCATTGCCTGTTACAACTGAAGAAATGGATATTGAACATGCTAAATTGACCGGTGCAACTGCATTGTTCGGTGAAAAATACGAAGATGTAGTTAGAGTTGTTTCTATGGGAAATCAAACCGGTGAAGGCTGGTTCTTAACCGGAGAAATGTTAGAACTGATCCACACCGGAACCCCGAATATTGTCTGCACACAGCCATTTG
>OGQZ01001762.1_pt1 | contig 15857 bp, 6 predicted proteins | sample 1553321 | NCBI WGS metagenome assembly OGQZ01 (sample SAMEA2579958, study PRJEB22360) | human gut metagenome | reverse complement strand
CCACGGCAGAATGTAAATGCTGTAGAGTAAGCCTGTCCTCGACGCCCGCCACGACCTACACGCTGTTGGTAATTATAGCGTGTCGGGGGCATGTTGCCCTGGAATATACCTTGCAAACTACCAATATCTACGCCCACTTCCATGGTAGTTGTTACGCAAAGCATATCAATCGGCATAGTCATCTCCTTACCAAGTTTCGTCGGATCACTATCATCTATAAGTATTAAATCCTTAAACTCGCGCAAACGCCCTTGAATATCATCTGTCTGTCCTGACAGCTCTTCTGTATGCAAGCGTCTTGGAGCCCTTTTCTCTTTCAAGATGTCAAATGAAATGTAATGGTCATGTAAGGAAGCAGAATCAACTGTAACCAAAGGATCTAATGGGCCCATACAACTCGTGTTGGTACAGAAACCAAATCCCATATTCGGATGTATTCGACCACACTTAGGACATTTTATGTATCTGTCCTTTGTCATCTTGGTAAACGCCAGTTTCTCAAGTTCAAGAGAAAGAACTTGCTCATTTGTACAATTCTTTTTTAAGTATTTAACAAGAGCTTCTCCTAAAACACTTTCATCACCACCATTTCGAGAACAGAACTCTTTAACTGGACGCTTAACAGAACCTTTTAGATCTTTATAATCCACATATGCATTGCCATTGTCCACACTAGGGTAGAGATAGTTATCGCCCATTACTCTGACGAATGCATCTACAAATTCATAGACACTAATTTCTGACGGCAGTAATCTCTTGAGCGTCTGATACTCATAAGAGCTTTCGATATTCTTCGATTGCTTTCCGCATATGTAACCAATTCCTGCGTCAAGCACACTAACTCCCATGTATTTTCCAAACGAGTTGGCAAATACAGCATTCTCCAATTGCTTACGTATTTGTACTGCGTATGTATTGTCCTTAAAATGGGGATTGCTGACTAGTGTAAATGTCTTAAAATCGTAAGCAGTGCTCCAGTGAAACAAGCCTTCTGCATTATCCTTGCTGTACCATTGGAACTTATAAGCTTCACCTGCTGGATTAATTCCTCTCTCCAAAAGCTTTCTCACCAAAGTTCCATCAAAACCATTACCAATGAGGTTGGATAATGGAATAATGTTTTGTGAGTACTGAGAAAGTTCAGAATAGTCGTCATCATCAATAGCATCAAAGATGTGATTAGTCACATCGGATATGTCAGGACGTAACCATTTTGATTTTACAGCTTCACGAATATCTTTCTTTTTTACTCCATTATTCAATTGTTCTTTTATAAAGGCAACAATATCATCTATACCAACCTCATTGACACTTTCAACAAATAGCATGCGAACCATATCTCGATATTGTTCTTTCTCTATACCAAGCGCCTGCTTTGCTGCATCTTCTCGACTGTCAGAGAATCCAATGAGTTTGGCCGAACTGTCATCCAACTGATACAACAACTCTTTACTCAAAATCTGGTTGCTGCGGTCAATACCAGTACGAAAACTTCGAATCGGAGAATTTGTGTACTTCCTTAATGTATAATCTTGCAAACAGTGAGGACATGTACAAGGCGTTGCGTAGATTTTTGACGCTTTAACATCATCTATCTCAGCACCATTATTTTTGTTCACCACCCTGTAAAGGAATCCCTGAATACCATTAGTCTTGATCTGTTCATTTGTTTCCCCTGTGATTGATGATATGGAACGTTCTTTTGGCGTAAACCTTCCAGTCAAAGAATCAAGATACCCTGGAACCCACAGAGCTTTACCATTGCTATAAGTATGTTCACCAGTGTTTATAACAACTACATGATCACCACCCCCATGGTTAGCATCTCCTGTTGGTATATTTATAGGTGTATTCAAATCCTTTGGCCAGAATATAGCATAGTCTTGATAGGTCTTATTTTGCACCATCGGGGTAGGATTGAAGTTGGGTATCTGATCAAGATTAGGAAAATTTAAAGTTAGCGAAATGCTACCATCGTTTAAGTCCTTCTTCCTGTTACCGCCTATGAAAAGCTGACCACAGTTTTCACAACGAAGCAGTTCGAGCACCTTTCGTGCACCTATCTCCTTCGAGTTATAACTGAGGTTTCTTACTGGAGCCACGTCATCAGAGAGCGACGGAGTCAGTTCTCCCCACAATCCCTCAATATACTTGAAGAACTTATGAAAACGCAATCTTGGCAACTTGTGTCCTTTGTAAATTGTATCTATGTAACCACGAAATATAAGGAAGCCACGGTATGCCTCTTTATTTCCATTAAATAGAGCATCAACAAGTTTAGACTGAGCTATAGGACGTTTAGACTTATCTATATTGCTTGGAAGACAGTTATAGAAGTCATTAAAAATCTGCCCCTCATACTTATTACAGAAATCGCCGATCTCATCACAATCAAAATGACTTTTTAAAAAACTCAAGACTTTTGTTTTTCGAATATCCACGACATTGTCTGCATTTTCTGGATCAAGTTCTATTGCTACAAAATTTTCATGTGTGAACTCTGAGAATACAGAATAGTCAATATGCTCACCTTTATTTACACCTGTATAATTAGATCCAAGTTGAACATTGAATACCTTTTCGCCTTCTATGGTACTGTATACACCAAAGAATTCCTCCATAAACTTTTGTGTTGCAGTTTCATCTCCCAAAGATGCAGATGATGCAAGAATCTTAATCTGAGGATTTGGAACCTTGTGTCCATAACCATCATCTACAACAGGTTCAAGACCAATGGCATTATACAACATACGCAACAGACATGCAACTTCACTGCCAGCGGTTCCTCGGTACAAGTGAAGCTCATCGACAATGATATGGAAAATCCTATTCTTCTTTGCCTCTTCTCGTTCTGCTTCTGGAAGATCTTCTCCCGCCAACCAACGTTTTGTATCTTCAAACATTTGACTCTCTGCTCGTCTCATTAGCATGATACTAAGCATTGAAGTATTGGTGATCATGATATCCGGAGCCCAATACTGCATATCCCAACGAGTTATCATCTCGCTGGTTACGAATTCTCCTCCAAGCCTTGGCTCTATATATAGAGCATCCTTCTTATCTGGTTTTGTCGCTACATAATCATTGATAAACTCAAAGTGATTGTGGATTTTTTCCAACTGCTCCGCAACTTCTTGCCGTCTTTTATTGAAAACCGTTTTATAATTAGGATCATTTAAAAGGTCGTAGCTCTTAGGAGCGATGGTTGAACCATTATAACTACCAAAATAGATACGGTTTCCCTTCATCTTGTTGTGCATAAAAGCACGGACTTCATTGCAATCGAGTGCTTCCCTAAGACGCGCCATCTGGTCCTCTACCAAGGCATTCATAGGATAAAGCACAAGAGCTCGGATTGCAGCTGGTCGAGGATCATTTAAACGCTGATTGGGAGTATATCTCTTCTTTGTTGATCTTCCTTCAATAACACCTTCAAACCAGTTGGTATGCGACGTTGCCTGTCCCCATTTATTGCTTATGTATTCTTTATATATATCAGCTAACAAAGGCAGCAAAAACGACTCCGTCTTACCAGATCCTGTACCTGATGTTATGACAGTATTCTTGTACTTCAGAGGAGAACCATTTTTATCAATTCCTGCAAAAGCCTTTTCTAGCATTCCTATCTGATGACCGTATGGAATATACTTATTCATCAGACCTTGCATTAAACCTTTCGAGATAAAATCCTCGAAGTACTCTCTAGCATGTTCTTCTCCGCCAAAGAATTCTGCAAATCGACAGATAAGGTCATCCATAGTTTGCAACCCCGTGGCAGGTGCATACTCCGGCAACAATTCGATGTATGGCTCCTTACTGAGATTATTATCAGTACGAAGCGCATCCATTCGTTCTTTATTTATTTCTTCGTTACTAATTTTATACGAAACATCAAAGTAACGCTTATAGTCTTCTTCTATTTTTTCAAAAGCACCGATAGGGTCTTGCGAAAATAGATGTTCGAATTTCTTCATTACTTATACAATTTGAATTGTTTCTTTATTGAATTTAGACAGGTCCGGTAGTCTAAGTGTCTCATCTGTCAGGTTGAACACAGGTTCGAACGATTGACCACCATTTTTTGAATATCCTATAGATTTTCCACCTCTGGCAAAAACCCATTTATCCTGTATAAGGAATGTCATTGCCTTATTTACCAAATCAGCATCTATCTTGTAGAACAGGCCTTTACAGTTTAAGTAAACGTTATGCCAATGTGCAACAGCCAATATGTCAATGCCGTTATTATCTTTGAGGATCATGAACCTTTCTCGACTTTTGTTACCATTCAGATTAGATTCGTATAATTCCATCTTGTGTTTTGTCTGGAAGGCATTTCTAACGAGATTTATATCAGCAGAAGATTCTGATCCTGTCAATTTGTTGGCCAAAACTTGACATCTTGTTTCGTTGAAAAGTCCGTATTTGTTCAGCAAAGAGAAGTACTTATCTGTAGAGCTACCACAAACGAAGACTTTTCGGGTTTCTGGCAATCCTAAATTCATGAGGAACAAAGCCCTTTCTACATAGTTGGGAAGCATCAGCGTTGTAGGAAGATACACAGAGTAATCTCTTTGGATAATCATCATTGGCGTATTCTGCTCATGATGGCAATAGATGGAAGCCCAAGCTATCAATCCCTTCTTTACTTCTGCATAGTAATTATTTTCCTTTTCAATATACCAAACTTTCTGCGAGCTCGTACATTTCATCGACCTTATCCTAGGCAACATACTCGTTGAAGTTGATCCAAGTCGAGATAAGAACACATACGAGCTGTTGTGTTCAAAATGGAACAAAGAGCAAATGTCACTATATGATGGCACCACATTAAGTAGTGATAAAGCGAAATCGTTATCATCAAGAACATCATATTGCTGATTGCACTCTTTACTGAACGCTGAAGCAGAGAAGTTATGGCCTACAAGTATGATTGGAGGCAGCAGTTTTTCTTCATCCTTTTGACTTCTGTTACTTATTGCGTATATTCCAACATTGTGTTTATCGCAATAATCACTTAGATCTGCTATAAAAGATCGTGTGTAACACCCTCCCAACATCTGTAACTGGCTCCCATCAGTATGATACAATGAGAAAGGCACACGAATAAATGAAGGTGCTACAGCCTGACATTTACCTGTAGAATAATCGATTTGTATCAAACCTGCTTTACTAAAGATTCTCTTGGCATTACTGATGAATCCTTCTCTCTGAATATCAATATTCAAGCGAGTTGCCGCATAACTAATGCATTTTCTAAATTTAGCATGTGTAATTTCCGATGTCTTAGAATCAAAGCAACATGCGGCAAGAAGATTTATGAAATACAAATCATCTGAAATACCCGTAAAATCTTCTTTGTGTATTTGGAATAATCCTTGTATCTTTTTCGAGAGATACTTCTTATCTATATAATTTCCACAGAAAGAACTTTCTACATCCATATTGGTTATAATGCCGAATCGATCATACTTGTATTCGCATAAAGGATTGTATATGATACTCTGACCACACACTTTGAAACTATTACTATAATTAGTTTTGCCATTATATTCCAGACAAATATCAACGTATGCTATTTTATCACTATCAATAGGCATCTCTATGATGTCTATAATGATCTTATTATCTACAATTCTAAAAGAGTATTTATCTTCATCATAAGATCCGTTCAGTTTGAGGTAAACCTCAATATCATCAGCATCATAGCTTGACGGAATCTCGAAATATGGGAGGGCGTTAATGAAATAAGCACCATTACTTTTCTTAATGCCTCCCTTCATCACGATAGCCGTAGAGTCTTGTTGATCTTTTCTACTTGATGCTTCTATAGGATAGTACTGACCAGTCAATTTACTCTCAGTATAGTAGATTGTCCAGTCATTTCCAAATAAGTCGCGAGTGTCCTCATTAGGCCATTGTTTTAGCGTGTTGTTATTTTCATCACACCATTTTTCAAAATCAGGTTCTGTACCCTTGTGGACAGCAACGATGTAAGACTTTGACGGTTTTATATCTCTTGTTTGAATGAAAAGACTATCATCATACTCATAGAAAATGATTACATCTTCTGTTCGCAATGGGGTTATTCTGCATTTGTTAGTCTTTAAGGCGTAATCTTTTAGCTCTATGCTTGTAGATTTTTCAAGTTTAACAAATGATGTGTTATAGCCAGCCAAAGTGCCTGATTTACCCTCTTTTATACAGAACCCTTTCTCCTCTACGCTCTGCTGAACGGTAGTGAGTAAGACAATCGAGTTTTCTGCTTGTTCGTCATCGTTTGGGAAATAAATACCCAATGCGAACTCACCGCTAACGATAGTTTGATTGTAGTCTGCAGATTGTTTGCGTTCTGCGATCTTACTTTCGTAAGCGTCAATATCAAAATCATCTATGACTGTCTGGACCTTTCTTGCAGATATTCCCTTATAGTCGTTAGACGAATAGCACTTCAACAGAATGCTCCTTAGTTCATCGTTGGCTTTGATGTCCTTCAGAGAGTTCATTATAAATCCAATGACTTCCAGGAAAGACTTAGAGTCTATCTGCTTCCAAATACTAGACTTGTATATGGCATCCTGGATTTTTGTGCGTGTAGATGCAGAAAGTGGCAAATGATAAAGTATTCGACCTGCATAATCACTGTATTCTGAGTTTGAGCGGTCATACACGCTGGCATCCTTATCGAATCTACTATCGAACTGGTTGATCAACTCCCATAACTCAGGAATAAATGGTCTGGAATTCGCGGAAACATTTTCACCAACGTTTGCCCACTCCTGAGTTTCACCATTGTCAAATTTCAGTATAACATAGATCACTATAGCGAAGAATGGCAAGGCATGAATTAACGCTTTCTTGTCTTCAGATACGCGTATCTTTATAATGCCATCACTATCTTCATATCTATCATAATACTTTATGCCCTTCGTGCAAATATGGTTGGCAACGGCGAGAACATCCGACCGTCTGTTATTCTTAAGGCAGAAGGTGCTTGAATAATATTTACAATCAGCATACCCGCATAAATTATTACCATTTGGATCACGTTTTAGACAGATATAACGATTATAATGGGCGCAGAAATGCTCTACACAGGACATGAAATCTTCCTTGTAGTCTTCAGCCTCAATGCCTTTGTTTTTACCAATTTCCTCCAGTAGTTGTTTATCTACATAGAGCATTATCTCGCTTTTCCCCTTTGCAAAGAAATGTTCAAGCAAGCCATTGTTCCAAAGGAAATACTTATAATAATTATTGTAAAAAAATCTATCCATAGTCTTATATATTCCATTCTATGAAATCGGGATATGCATCTGCGAGTTGTTTTAGCATCTTTCCGATTTCAGTATCTACATTCGACAAAGTGATTACAAGTGTATCAATAGGTCGCGTCAATGGCATGAGAGCCCAAAGCATAACACTTCGTCTCTTTGCGACCTCAGGATCGAAGCATAGCTCCTCATCGTTAGCCTTGTAAGTGTCCATCTTATATTGTATCAAATCATCAAAGTCAGCACACACAACACACCATCCTTCAAGTCCACGGCATGAATCATATTGATATACACGACATTGATCCTTTGTCGGATATGTAGTACGATTATTGTCGTTTATCCCGTCATAGATAGGTATGCCTGCTTTATTGTAAGCTTCAGCTTTTGCGAATCGTTTACCTTTGTTATCTCTTATTACCTGAGTTGGAGGTTCTAATATGAGAATGTCATAATTCTCACATTTGTTCTGTTTACAATTACTCTTCAGTTCCTTAAATGTTTTGTTCAAAAACTTTGAGTATATCTTAATCTCTCCACCAGGAAGCTCATCATTCGGTTTCACCTTCCAGTCGAGATTTGCCAGACAAGCAAAAGCATTGACAAATGACACAAGATTGGCTTTCTGCCTACGCTCCAGCACCATGGTTTTAGGTTTGCATACAAGCGATTTCTCAACACCTCTTTCCCAAATCTGGCGATTTCCAACTCTCATAAACTGATCTACACCATCAGCCACCACCAATCTTCTGGCACCATAAATCTTAAAAAGTATCTTCTTCTCTAGATCAGAGAAGTCTTGCGCTTCGTCTATCAATATATAGTCCCAGTCAATAGAACTTTCTGCCAGATCCTTCAGAGCATCTATATCTTCTTTCTGACATGTTTCAACCACAAACTCATATAACAGTTTCAACGATTGAGTATAATCTGCATCAAAAGTTCTATTCTGTGGGTTAAGATGATTAACATCTACACCAACTTCTTTCATTAAGGTTAAGAAAAAGGAATGTATAGTCTTGATAGATACCGTACGCCCATCAACCTTTGACGGCATAGGGGTATAGTCTATCAGTCGTTTGATATCGCTAACCAAAGCGTTATTATAAGTAAGGATTAAACATCTGTTAGCGTAATCCTCATTGGCAAGCATAAATGCTAATTGGAGCAACTGTACGGTTTTGCCAGTACCTGCCCTACCTGTAACAATGGTTAATTTGTTGCCTGTATCAGTTAGAAGCTTTTCAACGTCAGTGTTTTTCTGACTCAGTAATTCGAATTTTTGTTTGGTAAGCCCCTGAGGCTCACGCACAGCTGTAAATAAGTCAACAATCGCATTGTACTCTTTCTCGCCATCAGTAAAGCTATCTAAACAGAATCGTGAAGTTCCTATCTTAATCACATTTGCTTGTTGCAAGATTACATTAACGAGATCTCTAAACTTAAAACCTCTATGTAAAGCATTGTCAATGGTACTGCCTCGCAAATAGGAAAGATCAGTTCTTGACAATCCATTGAGCCAAAGCACATCGCAAATAAAAGGTTTAATATATAACTGATCATTCAAATGGTTGAAAAGTGAGAATTTAGCTTCGCTACATTGCTGAGAGGCATTATGTGGAATGCCTGAATAAGAAACTATATAGTCTGTCCCCTCATGTTTTACACTACTTGCAGAGTGCGATTTGAGTTCAATGTTACATATAAAACTTTTGACATCTAGCTCCTTAACAACGTCATAGTTCTTAGTGTTGATATTCTTAAAGGTAAGGTTTTCTATGAAACCCATTACAAGCATGTCAATATCATTTCGCTTCTGTCCGAATATACGTATGCTTGTCATGATGTAAATCGTACCTTTAGCTGCTGGGTATGACGCTAATTCCTCTTGAAGATTATTCTTCAATTGGTTGGCTGCTTCATCTTCTTTTGAAAGAGATGTTATATCTTTCGAAAAGCTTTTTGTATGTATTTTGATCATTGCCTTTAATCTGCAGACTTATCATTTCATAAGGAAGCTGGCAGTTGATGCCTAATGCTTGCGTATGCCAGAAATTCACTTACCTTAGCGCTGCATAAAACTCAAATAAAGAACATCTGACATATGGCAAAGATAAAAATAAAATCTGAGAAAATCAATCCTTTTGAAGATATTTTTTGTGAACATGACTTTTTGCCCCAATCCATGGCCTACGGGAGGGTAACCCACCGAGGTTCAGGTATCTGTTAGCTTGGGTTCGGGAACATGTAGCGCACAGATGAAACTGGCGGGAGGTGCGGTTTAGTGGGGGGGGCGGATTCGGTTTTCGTGGATAACTCGAGCTGATAGGAGCTTGCCATCGGCTGCACGCCGTTTCATGCCATTTCGGGTTGCGGAGTATTGCGCATGGTCCTCACCCACCCCATTACATTCCACAGAATCATACAGGCGGTGGGACTGAGAGCGGAGGGTAAAGATATTTTTTACGCGCCAAAGCTTCCTTGGTTCGCTGACTGATAAGGTTGCGCTCAATCTCGGCAGACAAACCAAAAGCAAAGGCGAGTACTTTACTTTTGGATATCATCACCAAGGCGATAGTTGTCCTTGATAGTCCACACTCGACATTCCTTTGTCATGCAAATATTCAGAATTTCCATTATCATGAACAAGTTGCGACCAAGACGGGAAAGCTCCGCACAAATGATAAGGTCATCTTTTTGTACTCGTTTCAGAAGCTTTCCCAACTCTCGCTTTTTATACGCTTTCGTTCCACTTATAGTTTCCTCTATCCATCCATCAATCACAAGTTTGTTGTACTCACAGAATTTGTTAATTTCAAAACGTTGGTTCTCTACTGTCTGTTTGTCGCTACTGACTCTAATGTAACCGTAAATCATAATTGTCTATTTGAATTTTCTATTAAACCCTAATCGGTCATTAGCCAGTTTATTGTATTTTTATATACTGCTTGCAGTCTTTTGCTCTTTATAAGAGCGTTTTTCGTTTGCTTTTAATTCGCAACAGCTCACTATTACTCACAAAACTTCATCCAACACCTGATGTAGATTGCCAATCAGATAAAACGGCAGGTTGATTAATCGGTATTCCTTGCCATTTGGTGTCTTTACTTTATCTACAGAGTATGGATTAGACCAAACACGGATGGCTGTGTCTATATTAGAATTGTCCATGAAAACATGAAGTGAACGCAGACGGGCATTGGTACCACTTTTCACTTCTATAGGATAGAGCCTGGAGTTGTGGGTGAAAATGAAATCAACCTCGGCGCCATTGTTGGGTCTGGCCCAAAACGAGCGGTGCTGTCCAACACGGTCTTCTATCGACAGAAGCTCTTGTGCCGTAATTTGCTCGGCAAGATGTCCCCGCCAGCTGTCCACCATATCCGTTGAACCTATGATCTCTTTTCTGATGCCTGCCTGATAGTTTACCAAACCTGTATCAAACCAAATGAGTTTGGGCATTCTCTTGGTTTCAGGGATAATTGGCATCTGAGTGGAAGATACTGGATAAACCAATTCCAGAATCATGGCCTTCTCCAAGAGACGAAAAGCTTCGCCAACTTCTCGTGACTTATAGCCAGAGTTGGCAAAATTGCCCAAGGTGATGGTCTCGCCCGAAAATCCCCAACCATACGATAATATGAAGCGCACGACTTCTGTCAGTTTATTGCCTCTGACATATTTCTCAGAATCATCCTTGTAGGCCTGTACCAAAGTCTCGTACACATCTTCTATGGCTACGATGTCTTGAGTCTCTGCATAGCGCTGCACAGCCTCTGGCATTCCGCCAATGATGGTGTATTGATTGAATTGGTGAATGAGTTGCTCATGAAAGACAACGGTGTATTCTGGCTTCTGTGAGAGAACAGCAAGAAGATTGGTTTTGCCGATGGCCCCCAAAAACTCATAAAAGGAGCAAGGACGCAAAGCCATATACATTACTCTTCCTACAGGAAAACTTACATTTACGTCTACAAGATTCTCCAACAGACTGCCTGCTGCTATGACATACAGGTCAGGTCTCTGCTCGTAGAAGTATCTGAGCAGAGCGATTGTCTTTGGAGAATTCTGTATCTCGTCGATGAAGATGAGCGTGCTGCCTTCTCGTTGCGATTTTCCTGAACTGGCAAACAGCATATTGACCAAATCATTCAAAGGAATATCCATCTCGAACAATCTGACGCTCTCATTCATTTCCAGGTTGAAGTATAGGTAGTTGTCGAACTGGGAACCAAACTCGTTGACAACTGTTGTCTTGCCTACTTGTCTGGCTCCTCTCAAGATGAGTGGTTTATGCCTTTCATCTCGCTTCCATGCTTCTAATTTGCTTAATATCTTGCGCTTAAACATATCTTTTGTCTCAAATCATGGGCAAAGATACAACTTTTTTGTTTCAAATCAGGGGCAAAAAGAATATTTTTTGTTTCAAATCAGGGGCAACTTACCTCTAATTTTGTTTCAAATCAGGGGCAAAGACGTGAGAAATGGGAGATGGACTATTTACCTTTTACAACATTGTGGCTGTCAGGAATGTGGCCTTGCCGAAGATGTGGAGCGCTCTATGTCAGCTTATGACAACGAACCATCCAGACAATCGAAAACAACCATCTGGTCGCCAACAGACAATATATAAATGCGTTACAGCAAAAACCTGACGATCTGACGGTTTATGAAGAATTTTCAGAATTTCCATTTTGGGGGATGTTTGTCATGGTTATCCCTACCCTCGGATGCAGACAGATAGTTACAAAAGCGGTGAAGCGACGTCAAATTAAAGACATGGATTATCCTGACATTATCATAATGTCTTCATAACCGGAAACAAGCAACATAGACAAAAAAGAAATCACACCAACCTGAAGAGATGAAAAAAGCAATAATACTATCTGCCGCGGTCTTGACTCTTGCCGCCACGACGACACTCGCAAAAGGCAACGATACAAAGACCGGAAACTGCCACATACTGTGGTATGACAAGCCTGCAGCAATGTGGACGGAAGCATTGCCTCTGGGCAACAGCCGGTTGGGAGCGATGGTCTACGGCACTCCTGCCACCGACCGTCTGCAACTCAACGAAGAGACTATCTGGGCAGGACGCCCCAACAACAACGCCAACCCGGAGGCTCGGGAATACCTGCCCCGGGTGAGAGAACTGGTGTGGCAGGGCAAATACAAGGAGGCGCAAGACATGGCTACGGCTCATGTCATGGCAAAGACGAACTCCGGAATGCCATACCAGCCCTTCGGCGACCTGTATGTAAGTTTTCCCGGACTGGAAGAGTATTCTGACTACCGCCGCGAACTGAGTCTCGACTCGGCAAGGGCAGTGACTCAGTTCAAGGCCAATGGCGTGACCTACCGACGCGAATACATATCGTCGCTGAGCGGCAATGTGATCATGGTGAGACTTTCTGCCGACAAGAAGGGAATGATAACATGCAACGCCCAGATGACATCGCCACAGCAGGACGTCAGCGTGAGGTCGGAAGGCGACGAGATTGTGCTCAGCGGCATCAGCGGATGGCACGAGGGACTGAAGGGAAAGGTGCAGTTCACCGGACGCGCCACGGCGCAGCTCAAGGGTGGAACAATCAGGAGCAAAGACGGTGTGCTGCAGATAAAGGATGCTGACGAAGCCACCATATTCCTCACCATCGCCACAAACTTCAAGAAATACAACGATATCAGCGGAAACGACACGCTACTCTCGGAGAGCACTCTGAGAAGAGCTCTCGACAGTGGTTTCGACAGACTGAAAAAGGAGCACGTGGCACTATACAAGGAGCAGTTTGACCGCGTGAGCCTCAACCTGGGCAACGACAAGTTTGCCGACAAGACAACGGACTGGAGAATACAGAATTTCAAGAGTCACAACGACGAACACCTTGTAGAGACATACTTCCAGTTCGGACGCTACCTGCTCATCTCCACATCGCAACCCGGAACACAGCCGCCAACGCTTCAAGGACTGTGGAACGACAAGATGATGCCGTCGTGGGACAGCAAATATACCTGCAACATAAATCTGGAAATGAACTACTGGCCGGCTGAAGTGGCGAATCTCACGGAACTGAACCAGCCGCTCTTCTCGCTCATCAAGGACGTGAGCGAGACGGGACGTGACGCTGCCCGCATAATGTATGGCGCTGACGGATGGGTGCTCCACCACAACACGGACCTATGGCGAGTGACAGGAGCCATCGACAAGGCTCCCTCTGGACTATGGCCAACGGGAGGGGCATGGATGAGCCAGCATCTGTGGGAACACTATCTATATACCGGCGACAAGGGCTTCCTGAGCAGCGTGTATCCGATAATGTGCGGTGCGGCACGATTCCTCAACCAGATAATGGTAAAAAATCCATCGGGCAGGAACTGGATGATATGTCCGTCGCTGTCGCCAGAGAACCCGCATCTCCACAAGGCCACCACGGCGGCCGGAGTGACGATGGACAACGAACTGCTGACCGACCTCTTCAGCCATGTGATAGAGGCATCGAGGATTCTCGGAGCCAAGGGTGACAAGGCATTCACAGACAGTCTGCAGGAGAAGCTCGACGGACTGCTGCCTCTGCAGACCGGACGCTGGGGACAGTTGCAGGAATGGAAAGACGACTGGGACAATCCCGACGACATACACCGACACGTGTCGCATCTCTACGGTCTGTATCCAAGCAATCTGATTTCGCCGTTCCGCACACCGGAACTGGCTTCGGCGGCTCGCACATCGCTGATTCATCGCGGCGACCCCTCTACGGGATGGAGCATGGGATGGAAGGTGTGTCTGTGGTCGAGACTCCTCGACGGCAACCATGCCCTGAAGCTCATCGGCGACCAACTAACCCTGGTGCGCAACGAGAAGAAGAAAGGCGGTACCTATGCCAATCTTTTCGACGCCCATCCGCCATTCCAGATAGACGGAAACTTCGGATGCGCCGCCGGCATCGCCGAGATGCTGATGCAGAGCCACGACGGTTTCATATATCTGCTCCCTGCCCTGCCCGACGCATGGAAGGAGGGAACGGTAAGCGGACTGAAAGCACGCGGCGGTTTTGAGGTGAGCATGACATGGAAGGAGAACAACATCGTGAAAGCTGTGATAAAGTCGGAAAACGGCGGCAACCTACGCATACGGTCTGCCGTACCGCTCACAGGCAAGGGACTCCGGACTGCCAAAGGCAAGAATCCCAACCCGCTCTTCGTCACACCGACAAACGTGAAGCAGCAGATCAACCATCCCGAAAAGATCGAAAAGATGCCAGAACTCAGAAAGTCTTACGTCTATGACATACCGACCAAGAAGGGACAGACGATAGAACTGAAGCCGAAAAACTGACAAACTCTTATTATATAAGAAAAATAACGAATACAATATGACAATAAAGAAATCCCTATTTATCGCAGCCTTCATGCTGCTCGCCACGACAATGGCAAACGCTGCCAAGAAGACCGTATACAAACCATGGTCTAACGGCAAACTGAAAGTATCGGCAAACCAGCGCTATCTCATACACGAGAACGGCACACCGTTTTTCTGGCTCGGCAACACCGCATGGCTGCTGCCGGAAAGGCTGAACCGCGACGAGGCTGAATATTTCCTCGCCAAAGAGCGCGAACTGGGCTACAACGTGGAGCAGATACAGGTGCTCAACGCCATTCCAACCTTCAACGTTTATGGTCAGCAGGCCAACAACAAGGAGTTCGACTTCAGCAAGGTGTCAAAGCCGGGTGTCTACGGATACTGGGAACACCTGGACTACATCATAGACCGCGCTGCCGACAACGGAATATATATCGCCATGGACTGCATCTGGGGGTCTATGATCGGCCAGATGGACGTGAAGAAGGCTGTTGCCTACGGCAAGTTCCTGGGTGAGAGATACAAGGACAAGCCGAACATCATCTGGATGATAGGCGGAGACATTCTCGGCGACAAGTCGCCTGAAGTGTGGGACGCTCTGGCCCGTGCCATAAAGAAATACGACAACCGCCATATCATGACTTTCCACCCAAGAGGCAGAACCACGTCGGCAAGATGGTTTAACGACCGCGAGTGGATGGACTTCAACATGTTTCAGAGCGGTCACCGCCGCTACGGACAGCGCAATGGTGACGGCGACTACACCATAAAGGACAACACTGAGGAGGACAACTGGCGCTATGTGGACATGAGCTTTGAGAAGAAGCCACTGAAACCTGTAATCGACGGTGAACCTTCGTATGAGGACATTCCACAGGGACTGCACGATTTCTCCGCTCCTCGCTGGCAGGACTACGACGTGCGCCGCTATGCCTACTGGGCGGTATTCGCCGGATGTTTCGGACATACCTACGGCCATAACTCCGTGATGCAGTTCATGCGTCCAGGAGTGCTCGCCTCGTTCGGAGCCGAAAAGCCATGGTGGGAAGCCATGAACGACCCTGGCTACAAACAGATGAGATACCTGAAATGGCTTATGCTCGCCTTCCCGTTCACTGAAGCGGAGAGCGACCAGAGTGTAATCGCCGGTCAGAACGGCGAACGCTACGACCGTGTCATCGCTCTGCGCGGCAGCGACTTTATGCTGGTATACAACTACAGCG
>OGQZ01001749.1_pt1 | contig 15927 bp, 10 predicted proteins | sample 1553321 | NCBI WGS metagenome assembly OGQZ01 (sample SAMEA2579958, study PRJEB22360) | human gut metagenome | reverse complement strand
CTGCCTTTGTAGGATCAACCTTTGTCTGCTGAGCTTCTCTATACTTGAAGAACTCAGTAGCAACTGCTGGGAATAATGCGTATGAAAGCACATCTTCATCCTGCTGCTTGTACTGCTGTACGACTGGGTCATTCTTGAACTTCTCAAGCTGTGGCTCAATAAGATCTGCCGGACGGCAGGTAATAGGTGTAGCATCACCTATAGCCTTCTTCTGTACTTCTGGGTTAAATGGCTTAATTGTCTGTCCGAATTCACCCATAAGAACCTTCTTAGATTCCTTAGTAATCATCTTATAACGCTCGCCCTGTAATACATTAAGAACAGCCTGTGTACCAACAATCTGTGATGATGGTGTAACAAGAGGTGGTTCACCAAAGTCCTTACGAACCTTAGGAATTTCCTCAAGAACTGCCTGATACTTATCTTCTGCACCAGCTTCCTTAAGCTGTGATACAAGGTTAGAAAGCATACCACCAGGTACCTGATATAATAATGTCTTAATATTAACACCAAGAACCTTAGTATTCATAAGACCTGACTTTAATGCTTCTTCTCTCATTGGCTGGAAGTAAGCAGCTATCTCTGCAAGAAGGTTCTGGTCAAGACCTGTATCGTACTCTGTACCCTTAAATGCCTCTACCATAACTTCTGTAGCCGGCTGTGATGTTCCCATTGAGAATGGTGACATAGCTGTATCGATAATATCAGCACCTGCTTCAACAGCCTTCATATATGTCATTGAAGCAACGCCTGATGTATAATGTGTATGCATCTGGATAGGAAGTGAAGAACCATCCTTTAATGCCTGTACAAGCTCTGTAGCCTTAGCAGGAACAAGTAAACCTGCCATATCCTTGATACAGATAGAATCTGCACCCATATCCTCAATTCTCTTAGCTGTTTCTTTCCAGTAATCAAGAGTATATGCATCACCAAGTGTATAGCAAAGTGCTATCTGTGCGTGAGCATTAGGATTTTCTTTCTTAACAAGCTTAACTGCCTCAACTGATGACTTAAGATTTCTTAAATCATTGAAACAGTCAAATATTCTGATTATATCAATACCATTAGCGATAGACTTCTGTACGAAATATTCTACAACGTCATCTGCATAATGATTGTATCCGAGGATATTCTGTCCTCTGAATAACATCTGTAACTTTGTATTCTTAAAACCATCTCTTAACTTACGAAGTCTTTCCCAAGGGTCTTCCTTAAGGAAACGAAGTGATGCATCAAATGTAGCACCGCCCCAGCACTCAACTGAATGATATCCAACCTTATCCATCTTGTCTATGATTGGAAGCATCTGCTCTGTAGTCATTCTTGTAGCAATAAGTGACTGATGAGCATCTCTTAATACAGTCTCAGTTATCTTTAATGGTTTCTTAACCTGATCTGCCATCTTAAACTCCTCCTATATATTCCTATATATAAAGTAAATAAACTCTAATTAAGCTGCGTAAGTAACTTCTATTCAGACTTAGAAGGTCTTATGATATATATAGACCATTCCTCTGTCCACAACGAAGTTGCGTAAGCAACTTCTAATGAATTTAGAAGGTCTTAGTCTGCGTATTGTGCAGACTTAGAGCTTCTTAATTCAATTTACATAACACCAAACATCGCCATAAATGTACCAGCTGCAACCGCTGTACCAATAACACCGGCTACGTTAGGTCCCATAGCATGCATCAAAAGGAAGTTAGAAGGATCTGCTTCTGAACCAACCTTCTGTGAAACTCTGGCTGCCATAGGAACCGCAGATACACCTGCTGAACCAATAAGTGGATTAACCTTACCGTGTGTAGCCTTACACATAATCTTACCAAATATTACACCTGCCGCTGTACCAAAGCCGAATGCAATAAGACCTAATGCAACAATCTTTAATGTATCAAGATTGAGGAAGGCTTCTGCACTTGTTGTAGCACCAACTGATGTACCAAGAATAATAACAACTATATACATAAGTGCATTGGATGCTGTTTCTGTAAGTTGCTTAACAACTCCTGACTCTCTAAAAAGGTTACCAAGCATAAGCATACCAACAAGTGGTGCTGTTGTAGGAAGAATTAATACTACAACGATTGTAACGATAATAGGGAAAAGAATTTTCTCAAGCTTAGATACAGGTCTTAACTGTTCCATCTTAATCTTTCTTTCTTTTTCAGTTGTTAATAACTTCATAATAGGTGGCTGAATAATTGGTACAAGTGACATATATGAATATGCTGCAACCGCTATTGGTCCAAGGTAATTAGTCTGTCCTAATTTACCAGCAAGGAATATTGATGTAGGACCATCAGCACCACCAATAATAGATATAGCTGCTGCTGCCTTATCTGGGAATCCCATAAATATAGCCATAATGTAAGCAGCAAATATACCAAACTGTGCTGCTGCACCTAAAAGGAAACTCTTAGGATTAGCGATAAGTGGACCAAAGTCTGTCATCGCACCAACACCAAGGAAGATAAGTGATGGCAGAATACTCCATTCATCTAATAAATAAAAATAATGTAACAAACCACCTACGCCATTGCTTGAATCTTCAATAGATAACATAATATCCGGGAAAAGATTAACAAGTAACATACCAAATGAAATAGGTACTAAAAGCAGAGGTTCATATTCTTTTTTGATTGCCAAATACATGAAAAACAGCGCAACCAGAATCATCAGATAATTACCCCAAGTGAGGTTAAAGAATGCTGTCTGGTGAACGAGGTTTCCCAATGTTGATAAAATATATTCCATTTTTTACCTCCGTATATTATCTCTACACAACTAATTGATATATCAATTAGTTCATAGAAACTAATACTTTACCTGACTCTACTGAATCACCAGCTGCACACTCAACTGTAGCAACTGTACCATCCTGTGGTGCACAGATTTCATTTTCCATCTTCATAGCTTCAAGAACGAGTAATACATCACCCTTCTTAACTGCTGCGCCCGCATTAACGTTAACCTTAAGAATCTTACCAGGCATTGGTGCATTAACCTTTACTGCACCCTGTGCGCCTGCTGGTGCTGCAGCCTTTGGCGCTGCCTTAGGAGCTGCTGCTTTTGGTGCTGCTGCCTTAGCTGCACCTGCTGTGCTTCCTGTTCCTTCTTCTACAGTAACATCATATACATTACCATTAACTGTTATTGTATAATTCTTCATAATTTATTTCCTCCTGCTATTAACCTTTCTAATTGAACGAACTACAAGTCCGTCTGTAGATGTATTCTCTGATGCAGCAATAGCTGCTGTTATAACTGCTATAAGTTCAAGATCATCAACTTCTTCATCCTGCTCTTCGCTTGAAACTATCTGAGCAATAGCATTATCAACACCCTGGGCATCATTAGATGCTTCATTCTTAGCCTTATTTCTATTCTCAAACTTATTGATGTACTTAAATAATGAAATAATGAATGAAATAAATATAAGTACAACGAATACTGTTCCCATACCGATAAGAGTATTCATTACTGCTTTATACATCTTCTGTCCTGTAGTATATGATGGATTTATAGCACCATTTTCAAGTGTATAGTCATCATTAATTACGAATTCAAATGTACATTTATCATTCTTCTCATATGAAGTATCAACTGTAATAGTACATAACTCACCTGTCTTGCTATTGAGTTCTACATTAATTTCATTGATACTCTTTAAAGCACCTAACTCACCTCTTGTGCTATTCCAGCTATTATAAAAAGCTATTGTCTTAACACTAATTCCACTCTGGTCAACAATGTATAACTTATTATTTACCATTGTAAGTGATTGAGCTGCCTCTGCATCCGCTGTTATCTTAGCAGAATCATTCTTATCAAGATATGTAATCATATCTTTAACCCAGTCTACAAGATAAGCCTCACTGGCATCAAGCTGCTGCTGTTTTAATTCTGTCTTGGCACTTGCTGTTGATATAGTGCCATTAGATGAACTGCAGGCTGTCATACAGAATACACAGATAAGTAATGAGAATAACACTAAGAACTTTTTAAACTTAATTTTCTTCATATTATCACCTCTTCAATTATACTGTGCCATGCTTCTTATCTGCACGAACCTCTCTTTTATCAAACAACATTTCAAATGCTGCAATAATGTACTTTCTTGTATCTTCTGGGTTAATAATTGTATCAACATAACCTCTTGCAGCTGCCTGCTCAACGCTTGACTGTAATGCTGCATATTCAGAAGCCTTTTCATTAATCTTAGCTGTAACATCATCTGCTGCTGCGATTTCATCAGCATACATAATCTTAGCAGCTAAAGAAGCATCCATCATACCGATGCTTGCCTGTGACCAGGCATATACCATATCTGCACCTACTGACTTAGAATTCATAGCTACATATGCGCTTCCATAAGCTTCACCTGTAATTACATTAACCTTTGGCACATCTGCGTTAGAAAATGCATATACTAACTTAGCAGCTGCCTTGGCAATTGTCTTCTCAGCTCTTACATTAGCTTCAAAGCCCTTAACATTAGTAAGTGAAAGCACTGGTATTTCAAATGCGTTACAGAATGTTACGAATTCGGCTGCCTTATAAGCTCCATCTGTAGTTAATACAGCTGCAAACTCTTCTGCCTTTTCGCCATTCTCATCATATATTGCTGTTCTGTTAGCAACAGCACCAACTGTAACTCCATCAAGCTGAATGAAGCCAGTTACCATTTCCTTAGCATATTCAGCCTTAACTTCTACAAATAATCCATCATCTGAAATATCTGTAAGAGCAAGTGCAGCATCAGCTATCTCTGCTGACATATCAGCGCATACTCTGTTAAGGTCGTCCTGATTATCTGTGTATACAGCACCTTCCTCATTATTAGATGGAAGCATTGATACAAGCTGTCTTACTCCATTAGCGATTGTTTCTTCATCACCAATGAAATCTGCAACACCTGCTTTAGCCATAAATTCTGCACTTGATGTATCAAGCTTAGATTCATAGTTGCCATCTAATGCATTAGGACTGTTAACAAATAACTTAGCCTTCTTTTCTTCCACAAATACGAAATCTGAAAGTTCTGCAAGAACAGCAAGACCTCCACCACATTCACCATATACGGCTGTAATCTGTGGAACAATTCCAGAAGCTAATGACATATTCTTATAAATCTGTCCAAAGCCGTCAAGGGCGTCTGTTGCTTCCTGAAGTCTTAAACCTGCGCAGTCAATCAGACCAATCACAGGAGCTCCCATTTTCATTGCCTTCTCATAAAGATTAGCAATCTTCTTGGCATGCATCTCACCAATTGTTCCGCCTAACACAGCAGCATCCTGGCTATACACATACACAAGATTTCCATTAATAACTCCATATCCTGTGATTACACCATCAGATGGAGCCTTTTTTTCCTGCATGTTAAAATCTGTTGCTCTTGCTGTAACAGCCGCTCCGATTTCAACAAAACTGCTATCATCAAGAATTGCTTCGATTCTTGATAAAGCCTGTGTAGTATTACTCATCACCGAGACCTCCTCTTTGTTATATATTGCTTAATGCAAACAACTATTGTTTATTTTATAACAATGTAAGTTAAATTACAAGAGATTTGTTGTTGCTTTCCACGTTATTTTGTTAATTTTATACGCATTTTTCATTAATTTTGCACATAGGACATATATGTTATTAATCTTTTGTTTCAAGAACTATAATAAGTCCTTTATGAACCTTAATTATTCCCTGTTCATCTTCTACTTCGTTGCTCTGGCATATACTTAATCCCTGCTTTAATTCATAATTATCAAGCGTATATTTAAATCCCTCAAGGCTTAAACTGACATTTTCTGACATAGGAATAATTGACACATATCTTCCATACTGGCTGTCTTTACGAATTATATGTATTCCATCAGCCTCACTTAAAAGATATATATAATTGTGTTCATCAACTATATGGCAGTCCTTTCCACAATCAGCCACCACCTTCATATTTCCTATATTGGTAATTGTGTGATCCATTCTTGTTCCTGTCGCACCAAGTATATATATGTCTGTTGCACCCTTTTTAAGTGCTGTCATAATCGCAAGATGTGTGTCGGTATAATCTTTTTCTTTAGGATATATCTCAAATTCAGTATTACTCTTATATGTGTCAAGCACATCTTTATCTACTGAATCGTAATCTCCAAGCAGATAATCCACCTTCAATCCAAGCTTATCAGCATACTCAAGCCCGCTGTCAGCCGCTATGCAATAATCAAATGTCTGATTATCAAGCCATTCCTTCGCCCACGCAACATTAATACTTCCACCTGTAACAATAAGAGCCTTGCTCATCTTCTATAACCTCCTTTTTAATTATCAATCTTTTAAATTTTCTGTCCATGTTCTTTAATTTTTCACATTTATACTTTATAATTAACCCAATAGTAATTAAGCGTATATATTTTAATAAGCAGACAGCATTTTCATTCTGCTTACATCTGGTAATAGTACCACATTTTACTGATTATATATAGTTTAATTTACGCAAAGCATTTTAATGCTACATATTACATATTATTTATATACACAGAAAGGAGATTATTGTGAGCAGCTTAAATTCACAGTCAGACAATACAGTTGATGAACACATCATTGACGAAGCTAAGCAATCTGGCATTTCTGAAAAAGAAGCCAAAAATATTATCGAGGAAGAAGAAGGCATTGAGCTTTTACAGCACTCTGGCAATCTGTATGAGTCAACAGATGACAAATATAAAGATAACTTGTCGTCTGCAATAACTTTTTTTGTATGCGGTGCTGCTGGAATTATAATTCTTATTCTTAATGACATCGGAATATTAAAGTTTGTAACAAAAGGTAGTTCTAATTTCATACTTGTAAATGTTGTTCTTGGTCTTTTATTTGTTGGATTTATCGCAATAGGTTTCTGGTCATTAAAGTATTCCAAGAAAATCAAGTCAAACGCCTCTATCGAAAATGAAGCAACGGACACTATTATCAACTGGCTTAATGACAATGTAACCAAAGAAGACATTGAAGGTTCTTACAACAATGATATTGCAGAAGAAATGAAATATTTCAACAGAAGTGATTACATCAAAAATGCTATTATGAAACAGTTCCCTGACACGTCTGAAGGGTTATGTGACACTATCTCTGATAAATACATTGACAGCATTTTCAATATGTAAATCAACTTTACAAAAACAAAAAGAATATACAGACTTCTATAAAAAGCATACAATCAGCTTTATAAAAACACTGGCTTCCATAGAACCATACAGTCTGCTATAAAATCACGCAGCCTGTCAATGCTAAATATTACCCAGCTATAATCAGGCTATAACATAAGATAAGCAAAAGCTGTTGGTTTATTATCTAAACACTGATAATAAATCAACAGCTTTTTACTATTATTGTAAATATAATTACTTACTTTGAAAGGTACTCATCAATACCCTTAGCAGCAGCTTTACCAGCTCCCATAGCAAGAATAACTGTTGCAGCACCTGTAACAGCATCACCACCAGCGTATACGCCTTCCTTAGATGTCTGTCCATTAGCTTCTTCTGCTACAATACATTTTCTCTTATTAATCTCAAGACCCTTAGTTGTAGATGAGATAAGTGGGTTAGGTGATGTACCAAGTGACATAATAACTGCATCAAGGTCCATTACGAATTCTGAATCAGGGACTTCAACAGGCTTTCTTCTTCCAGAAGCATCTGGCTCGCCAAGTTCCATCTTAACACACTTAATACCTGTAACATTACCCTTATCATCTGTAAGGACTTCTGTTGGGTTAGTAAGAAGGTCAAATATAATCCCCTCTTCTTTAGCGTGATGTACTTCTTCTGCTCTTGCAGGAAGTTCTTCCTCACTTCTTCTGTATACAATATGTACCTCAGCACCAAGTCTTAATGCTGTTCTTGCGGCATCCATAGCAACGTTACCACCACCAACGACAGCAACCTTCTTAAATCTTGCTATTGGTGTATCATAATCCTCTCTGAAAGCTTTCATAAGATTGCTTCTTGTAAGGTATTCATTAGCTGAGAATACTTCATTAGCATTTTCTCCTGGGATACCCATAAATCTTGGAAGACCAGCACCTGAGCCGATAAATACAGCATCAAAACCTTCTTCATTAATAAGCTGGTCAATTGTCATTGACTTACCGATTACTACGTTAGTTTCAATCTTAACGCCAAGCTTCTTAACATTTTCAATCTCTGATGCAACAACTGTCTTCTTTGGAAGACGGAATTCTGGAATGCCATATACTAATACTCCACCAGCTTCGTGAAGTGCTTCAAATATTGTAACATCATATCCCATCTTAGCAAGGTCACCGGCACAAGTAAGTCCTGAAGGACCTGAACCGATAACAGCCACTTTCTTACCCTTCTTCTCTGTTGGCATCTCTGGTGATACATTGTTCTCTCTAGCCCAGTCAGCTACGAATCTTTCAAGCTTACCAATTGATATAGCTTCGCCCTTAATTCCTCTTATACACTGACCTTCACACTGTGTTTCCTGTGGACATACACGGCCACATACAGCAGGTAATGCAGATGACTTTCCAATAACCTTGTAAGCTTCTTCAAAATTACCTTCTTTTACATTATGTATGAATTCCGGAATATTGATTGATACTGGACATCCCTGTACACATTTAGCATTCTTACAATTAAGGCAACGTGTTGCTTCTTCCTGTGCCTCTTCTGCATTATATCCAAGGCATACCTCATCAAAGTTCTTATTCCTTACATCTGGAGCCTGTTCCCTTACTGGAACTTTCTTCATAACATCCATTATATATACCTCTTTTCCGTTGATTAATTACATTGTCCACATCCACCGTGATGCGTATCTCCTTCAAGGGCTGCAAGCATAGCTCTGCCCTCTTCTGTCTTATATGTCTGCTGACGTTTCATAGCCTGGTCAAAGTCTACTAAATGTCCATCGAACTCCGGTCCGTCTACACAAGCGAACTTAATCTCATCACCAACCTGAAGTCTGCATGCACCACACATACCTGTACCATCAACCATAATAGGGTTCATACTTACAACTGTAGGTATACCTAATTCCTTAGTTAAAAGACAGACGAATTTCATCATAATCAATGGTCCAATCGCTATACATTTGTCATACTTCTTACCCTGTGCATAAAGATCTTTAAGTACATCTGTACCCATACCTTTTCTTACATAACTGCCATCATCAGTTGTTATATAAAGATTACCTGCCACTGCCTTCATCTCTTCTTCTAATAAGATAAGGTCTTTGTTCTTAGCTCCAACGATAACATCAACATCTACACCATGCTCATGAAGCCATTTTACCTGAGGATATACTGGTGCTGTACCTACACCACCTGCTATAAACACGATATTCTGCTTCTTTAAATCCTCAATATTCTCGTGAATTAATTCTGAAGGGCATCCTAATGGACCAACGAAATCACTAAAAGCATCACCTGCTTTAAGGTGAGACATTTTTTCTGTTGATGCTCCTACTATCTGGAATACAATTGTTATTGTTCCAGCTTCTCTGTCATAATCACAGATTGTAAGAGGAATTCTCTCTCCTTTTTCATCCATTTTAACAATTATGAACTGGCCAGGTTCACAGTGCTTAGCAACTCTTGGTGCTTCAACATCCATAAGAAAAATCTTTTCTGCTAATTTTTCAGCCTTAAGAATCTTGTACATTTTATTACCCCTTTCAGTTATATATTATCTGAAGTGTTAATCACACATCAAAACTTAATTATATGCGGCTGCACTATATGCTCCGCCATTCTGTGTCACTGTATAGCAGTCACCTGTCTTAGTCGCGACACCATAATAACCAGCCGTAGAAGTCTTACCCGTCTTAGATGTCACATCATATCTTACAACGAACATCTCAACTCCATCTACAGTTGTTCTTGACTGATATACAAATGTAACTGTAGAACCATCAGCAGCTGTAGTTCCATCTGACTTAAGCACTCCCTTTGATATAAGCTTTTCTTTTAATATCTCAAGTGCCTCATTATATACATATGTCTTAGCCTTGTTGACAACATAGTTACGCTTAACAACACTGCTTGACTGGTTATGCGAATCAATTATAACAACAGATATTACATTATTACCTGTTGGAATTGTAAATGGTTCAGAGTATTCCTCCGAATTCTTAGTTGGTGTAGAACCATCTAATGTATAATACGCTGTACTGCCAACTGGAATATTATCTATTGTCACAGTCTGTCCTTCCTCATATGTTCCTGAGGCAGGACCTACTGTTGGTGCAGATGGCTTCTTAAAGTCAACTGTATACTCCAGCTCCACAACATCACTGCACACTCCTATGTCACTAATAGCAATAGCCTTTATTGTAGTAGTACCACTCTGTATTTCTATTGCTGTACCTGTGTAACGTTTACTTTTCTTATCTGGCTCAGTCTTATCTGTTGTGTAATATATTGTTGAACTGCTGTTCTCTGTAAATTGTAACTTAATCACATCATCATAGCTTCCAGCTTCAACTGATGGCTTAGGGGTTTCAACAACATAATCTGTAAGATATTTGTAACCCTGTTTATCCTTATAATCTTTAATAAGCTTATTAAGACTTGTTCCATCTTTCTTAGTATTATATATTGAAGCTAATGCTTTTATAGCTTTCTCATTATTCTCATCAAATGATAAAATATCCTTTAACACTTCAATTGACATATCTGTATTATCTGTTGCAGCATAACACTGATACAATGTATATTTTAAATCTACATTTTTCTTGCCTTCAGATAACTTGGAAGCTTTAGCAAGATACTTAATAGCATTATCATAATCCTTGTTCTGATAAGAACCCATTCCTTTATCATAATTATATTGGAACGAATTCTTATTCTTATTATTAAGAACAACTCCGACAACTATACCTATAATAACTACTAAAGCAGCTACTACACAGGAAACAGCTATAATCATCTTTTTCCTCTTAGCATCCATAGGCTTCTTATCCTTTTCCTGCACGCTGTCATCTTTCTCATTATTACCATTATTCATATGTGCATCAGAGCTCTTATCCTGCTGTTCTGCCTTATTATATTCTTTTATCTTTTCAGAATTTCTAACTGTATTGTGTTCTTTTGGCTTTTCAGAGTCTTTGGTCATATTATAATCTTTTATCGGCTCTGACTCCCTGGCTTTGTTGTATTCTTTTACTCTGCTGGTATCATCTATATTATTCTGTTCTTTATTGGATTGAAGTTCTTTGTCTGCATTCAAATCACTGATATTAATTGTAGCATCACTTACTTTAGTAAGCATATCATCTGTGACCTTAGGTATAACTCTTGTCTTACCCATTGTTTCATCAGCCAACTCATCATCTTCATCTGATAACTCATTCTGAGTATCTATGAATGCTTTAGCAACGTTAGTTTCTTCTTCAACAAGCTTTTTCATTGATTTAATTAACTCATCATCTAACTCATCTTTGTCATTGCTATTCATACTTATTCCCCTGCCTTTATATTTTAACGAATAAATTCTAACATATTGATACTCAATAATCAATAAATTAACAAATTAAACTTTTTGAACTTTATAGCTGCTATCCATTTGATATATATTATTTTTTTATTTTGTTAATTCTTTTTATCGTTCTTTCATAAATAAGACATACTTTGCACACAATTACAGGTTATATTAATAATCAGATAGCAAAGTTAATTCTTTCTATCTCCCCCTCATATTAAATAATAAAGAACAGGCACCATAAGAATAATCTTATAGTGCCTGTTTCTTTTTATATTGTCTATTTTGTTCTATAAGCCGTTTATTATTACAGTCAGTTCCATTATGTTCTGATAACAGTCAAAATATTATATAAAGAATGGTTATGCCAGACTTGAATGTCTGGCATAACCATCTTTAAGTTCTATAATATCTTTAAAGCTTATATCAAGAATTGAAATTTTCCAGCAGCATTACCTGATGTTAGTAACTGTTACTGTACAGCTAAGTGTCTTATTATGAACTGTAGCTGTTACTGTAGCTGTTCCTGCCCGTCTACCTATAACTTCACCTGATGATGAAACCGTACATACTCTTGGATTAGAACTTCTCCAGGTAACAGCATCTTCTGTACCTATTACATCTAGATTAAATCTATCGTACTGCTCCAATCTCACTCGTGATGTACTCATAGCAAGCGAATGTACCGTACATGAAGCTTCTACACTGCTGTTATTGCTTATAACAAACACATCTGCAGTACCAGGACCAACGGTTGTGATTACACCATTCTGGTCTACCTGTACAATTCCTGTATCTGTTGAATACCACTCATAAGAATCTGTATTATTAACAGGTCTTACAATTACTGATAACTGTCTAGCTCGTCCAGAAAGCATATATATTTCTTTAGAGTTAATTCTTAATGATGATATGTTAACAACTGGTGTTACATATACCCAGCATACACCCTTAACTTCGTTACCGTCTTGTGATGTAGCTGTTATCTTACATTTACCAGTACTAAGGGCAAATATTTCTCCCGACTCATCTACTGTTGCAATAGCTTCATTAGATGATGTCCATGATACATCTTTGACAGTTGCACTGTCTGGTGTTATGACTGCTGTAACCTTAGCTGAATCACCAACAAGAAGCCTTACTGTATCTGGTTCAACTGTAATTCCTATTACAGGATCAACAACCTTTACAATACAAGAAGCACTAACACCACTTCCGTCTGCCGCTGTTGCTGTAATAACTGCATTACCAACTGAGTTGGCACTTAAGTTACCATTGCCATCTACATAACATATATCATAATTAGAAGATGACCATACTATATTCTTATTAGTAGCTGTATCCGTTCCAACAGAAGCAACAAGCGTTCCTGTTGAACCAACATTCATAAATTTATCAGTTTCACTAAGAGTTATTGATGATACATACTCTTTTACTACAATCGTACACGCCGCCGTTAACTTATTAACTTCGGTTGTCACTTCAATTATACAACTTCCACCCTTTAATGCTGTAACAACACCATTTTCATCTACTGTTGCTACTGATGGATCACTTGATAAATATGTAACATTCTTATTCTCAGCATCATAAGGTTCAACTACCGGTATGATTGCATATTTAGCTCCAACCCATAATTCCTGATAATCTGAGTTAAGCGAAATTCCTGTTACCGGCTGTGTAACCGTTACAACACAATATGCTGTAAGTCCTGTATCAACATTGGTTGCAATAATAGATGTTGTACCAGCACCTACTGCTGTAACCTTACCATCGCTCTCAACTGTACACACGCTCTCATCACGGCTTTCCCAGCTGATAATCTTATTATCTGCATTCTCTGGAAGACAAGTAGCATTAAGCCAGAATACCTGACCCTGTCTTACAGTTATATCTGTTGTATTAAGTATAACCTGTGTTACAGGCTGTTTAACATATATATTACACATTGCTGTGTAGTTACCGTCCAATGACTTACAAAGGATTGTACAACTTCCTGTTCCAACTGCTTCTACAAGACCATTAGAATCTACGATACACACATTAGTATTAGAAGATTCCCATACTACTGTTCTATTAGTAGCTGTTACCGGAAGAACCTCTGCTGTAATTCTTAATGTACTGCCTATTGACATTATCTCATCAGTATAATCAAGCTTAATCTGCTCTACTGGTATGCTTATGATAAAGTTACAAGTAGCTATATATGCTCCGTCTGTTGTCTTACATACGATTGTACAATATCCTGGCTTAACATACTTAACAAGACCATTCTCATCTACTGTTGCAACTGATGGATCTGATGATGTCCATGTTACAGCACGGTCAACACCTTCGCCTGCTGGAAGAACAGTTGCAACGAGCTGATACTGACCAACTGCCATCGATGATTCAACTGTTGTTGCATTAAGTACAAGACCTGTTACAGGTTCTCTTACATATACATCACAAGTTGCTACTTTAAGTCCGTCTTCTGTTATGACCGTAATTGTTGCTGTACCACCAGATACACCAGTAATTGTAGCTGTATAGCTGTCACCTTCTACTGTTGCAACATCTGTATTAGATGATGACCATAATACTTTATTATTAGTTGGTGCTGATGGGTTAAATATAAGCTGTACAGTATCAGATGAACCTCTGTCTACTGTAAGTGATGAAGGATTAATAGTAATCTCACCCACTGGTGTTGTAACATATACAACACAGGTTGCTTTCTTAATAACGCCATTAACATTCTGTGTCACCTTAATATGTGCTATACCTGATGCAATACCTGTTACCTTGAATGTTCTCCCGTCTTCTGACTGAACTACATTAATTAAAGTCTCAGTTGGAACAACTCCTGCTGCATCTGGCTGATTCTCTACTGTAAATGTAATATCATCCTTGCTTGGATTATTAGTTACAAGTGCTACAAGGTTCTGTGTATCACCTATATTAACACTCATTGATGTAAGGCTTAAGCCAAATCCATCGATAACTGTAATCTCATAAGAAAGTTGATTATTAAGCTTGTACTTTGTTGAAAGTTCATCATCAACTCTTGTTGCATATATAGTAGCTTTACCAGCTCCCATTGCTGTAACAAGACCTGTTGTTGCATCAACCTGAAGTACGCTGTTATCAGATGTTGACCAGGTAACCTCTGTTGATTTAGCAGAAGTCTTAAGCTGTATTGAGTCACCCACATTCATATTACTTACATCATTGCCAAGCTTCTTAAATGGTACAACAACATTAACTGCATCTTTGGTCGCCCAGCCTATGTTACCCTGTACATCAATACTTGCAACACCTGCTGTTGCCTGGGCTACACCTGCGTTAACACCTTTTACGCTACCAGCCTTATATGTAATTACGTCTGTATCTGATGATACATATGTAACACCTGCTGTTGCTGGATACTTAATATTAGAAGGAATTGCTTCTTCTTTAAAGTCTTCAAAATCTTTATCTGATAATGTAATAAATCTTGTACCATCAGAAAGCTTCTGAATAGAATGTCCTTCTGAGTTAGCAACTCCATCAGTGTATTCGACCTTTGATGTTATCTGGTATGTTGCTGTAAGAGAATTGATACCATCACCATCTGCTGTTCTTACTTTAAGATTAGTTCTACCACCACCGACAATCTTAAGTGTTACTTTAGCACCTGAAGATGATACTTTCTCTACAATACCATCTTTAGAAAGACTTCCTGTCTTATCATTGTCTGTTTCAACAAATATTTTATTAGTATCATTGGCATTAGATGTTATCTCAATAATATCTCCTACCTGATAACAAAGCATTTCTTCTTTTGTAAGCTCTACACCATTTCTGTATGCCTTAAAGCTGTTAATCTTTAAAGGAACGATGATATCTACAGAGTCATTTCCAAGCTCTTCTTCATAAGTAATGCTACCGTCTGGTCCGTAAGCCTTAGTATAATATGTAGCCGTAATTGTTGCCTTACCTGCTCTATTACCATATATTGTAGGATTGGCAGTGCCTTCTGCTGTGTCTGCATATTTAGTTCCCGCACTATCACTTACGACAAATTTAATAATATCAGAGTTGGATACTGTCCATTTAAGATTTCTTACTGCCGGCTTATAATTATCCGGTGAATCCTGACTGACATTATTCTCATCTCTTCCCGACATAGTTGCCACGATGCTGTTCGACTCTGTGCCCTGATTAACAATTGTTGCTGTCGTTGTCACTGATACAGTGACACTGGAATCAGCTTTAGCAAATACCATATATCCGCCAAATACGAATATAACAAGCATTGCTGAAAGCAATATTTTCCATTGGATTTTGAGTTTTCTTAACTTCTTGATATTGCTCATATATATGCCTCATTTCATAAATATTATTCATTGGTATACTATTTTAGAAATATTTTACAATATCTCCACAATATTTTCAATAA
>OGQZ01001738.1_pt1 | contig 15972 bp, 12 predicted proteins | sample 1553321 | NCBI WGS metagenome assembly OGQZ01 (sample SAMEA2579958, study PRJEB22360) | human gut metagenome | reverse complement strand
CTTCCAGAGCAAATCCGGTACAGAGAATGATCAAGACACTTGGAGATATTTTTGTACCGATCATTCCTGCGATTGTTGCAAGCGGTTTCCTGATGGGAATCATGGAAGCACTGAACTTCATGGTAAACAATGGATTCCTGAATATTGATACCAGTGGTTCAATCTATACATTTGCACAGCTTTTCAGTAATACGGCATATACGTTTCTGCCGATCCTGATCGCATACAGCGGTGCTAAGGTATTTGGAGCAAATCCATATCTGGGTGCGGTTATCGGTATGATCATGATTCATCCGAACCTGCAGAATGCATGGACAGTTGCCACAGAAGGTGTTAAGGCAACGCAGAAAGTATGGTTTGGACTTTATTCTGTTGATATGATTGGATATCAGGGACATGTAATCCCGGTTATCATTGCAGTGTGGGTACTTGCTCAGATTGAGAAGCGACTTCATAAAATTGTACCGGCAATGTTTGACCTGTTTGTTACCCCTCTTGTGAGTGTATTTGTAACAGGATATCTGACTTTATCTATTATCGGACCAATTTTTGTTGCTGTTGAAAATGGACTTCTGAATGGTATTCAGTGGCTGATCGCATTGCCATTTGGTGTTGGAAGTTTCATTATGGGAGCGCTTTATGCACCAACGGTTGTTGCTGGTGTTCATCACATGTACACGATCATTGACCTTGGACAGATATCCAAGTTTGGAGTTACTTATTGGCTGCCTCTTGCATCCGCAGTGAATATTGCACAGGGTGGTGCTGCTCTTGCTGTTGCATTGAAAACGAAGGATCAGAAGATTAAATCCATGGCTGTCCCGTCTGCATTAAGTGCGTGTATGGGAATTACTGAACCCGCAATCTTTGGTGTAAATCTTCGTTTTGGAAAACCGTTTGTAATGGGATGTATCGGTGGTGCATTTGGTGCATTGTTTGCATCTGTTACAGGACTGGGTGCTACAGGAACTGGCGTGACCGGTATCTTTGGAATTTTACTCTGTCTGAATAATCCGGTTTCTTATCTTCTGATGTTTGTGATTGCTTTTGGCGTAGCTTTTGTGCTTACATGGCTGTTCGGATATAAGAATGTGGCAGCAGATAAGAGTACTGTGATAAATAAAGACGCTAAGTATTCTGAAAGTACTGAAAGTGTTGAAATCATCGGAGATAAATTGGCAACAGAAAAAGATAATCTAGATGATGCTGTGCTTTACAGTATATCAGAAGGAACTGCGATTTTGCTTTCACAGGTAAATGATGCGACATTTGCATCTGAAGTGCTTGGAAAGGGAGTTGCGGTAATCCCATCTAAAGGCGAGGTTGTTGCTCCATGTGATGCAACAGTTGAGACTATTTTTGATACAAAACATGCGGTTGGATTAAGTACAGAAAATGGTATGGAACTTCTCATCCATATTGGAATTAATACAGTAGAACTGGAGGGAAAATATTATACAGCGCATGTAAAAGCAGGCGACCATGTAAACAAAGGTCAGCTTCTAATCTCTTTTGATATGGATAAAATCAAAGATGCAGGATATGATATGACGACCCCTCTTATAGTAACTAATTCAGATGATTATAAAGATGTGAAAATTTTGCAGGAAGGTTCTGTAACACCGTCAGATAAAGTATTGGAGATTGTGAAATGAGCACTTTAACGAAAGTTCTTGAAAAAAATGTAGCAGAGATTGAAAAGAATGCAGACATGACAGAAGGGAGATTCCGTCTGGGGCATCATCTGATGCCACCGATGGGATGGTTAAATGATCCCAATGGATTATGCTGGTATAAGGGCAGATATCATGTGTTCTTTCAGTACGCACCTTTTGATGTGGAGGGCGGTCTGAAATTCTGGGGACATTACACAAGTGAAGATCTGGTAGATTGGAAATATGAGGGGACAGCTCTTTATCCGGATTCACCGTATGACTGTCATGGTGTCTACTCTGGATCTGCGTTTACAGAGCACGGGAAAATGCATTTGTTTTTTACGGGAAATGTTAAGATAGACGGAGATTATGATTACATTAATGAAGGCCGTGAAACAAGTACTCTTCATGTGGAGAGTGAAGATGGTATTCATTTTGGAGACAAAGAAGAAGTAATTTCTTTTGAAAAATATCCGGAAAATTTCACCTGTCATATCCGCGATCCAAAGGTATGGAAAGAAAATGATAAGTACTATATGGTTCTGGGAGGGCGTCTGAAAGAGGATAAAGGTGCAGTTCTGTTTTACAGCTCAGAAAATCTCAGGGAATGGAAATTTGAGCGTACGATCACTACATCGGAGGCTTTCGGATATATGTGGGAGTGTCCGGATTACTTTGAACTGGATGGACAGAAATTTCTGTCTATATCACCGCAGGGATTGAAGAGGGAAGAATTCCGTTTTCAGAATGTTTATCAGTCAGGATATTTCCCGGTAAAAGAAGATGGTTCTGTATCTGCAGAAGATTTTCAGGAATGGGATAAAGGATTTGATTTCTATGCCCCTCAGACCTTCGTGGACAACAAAGGAAGAAGGCTTCTTATCGGATGGATGGGGATGCCGGATGCAGAAGATGAATATGTGAACAAGACTATAGATGAAGGATGGCAGCATTGTCTTACAATCCCGAGAGAACTGACTGTACGGGATGGAAAGATACTTCAGAATCCGGCAAAGGAACTGGAGGGGCTGCGAAAAGAAAAAACGATTCTTTATGATGAGAAGACAATCATGGAGGTTCGGGTAGAGGTAAATGAAGGGTTTGATCTGGTACTTGAAGAAATTAATGTGACAGGCAGCAGCTTTCAGATCAGCATGGGCGGTCAGATGATTTTTAAGTATGAGAATAATATTGCAGAGCTTGGATTTTCTGAAGTTTCGGGTGCAGGAAGAACAAAGAGAAGAGCAAAGACTGGAGAATTGAAAAATATCCGTCTTCTTGCAGATACTTCTGCAGTGGAACTTTATCTGAATGATGGAGAGACAGTTTTTTCAACTAGGTATTATCCGGACAGGGATGATCTGCAGTTGAAGATCATGGGAGGAAAGTTCAGGGGAAATTTCTGGAATCTTCGAAAGATGATATTCACAAAATAGAAAAATAAACGTATAATAAAGCAGGAGGGAAAGAAAATCCACAGTCGGTTTCCCTGCCTGCTTTTTTGACATATAAATGCCTTTTGATATATCCGGAATGGATGGTCAGGAAAGAAAGGTATGTCTGAATAAAATACACGATTTGTGCCGGCTGTTTAATATAGAAATAGGGATGACTGCAGGTCTTTAACATGTGGTTGTCCTTTACATAACTCAAAAAACTGTTTTTGGTAATAGGTCCGTTTGGTTATGAATAAATAACGGAGCGGGTTATGAATATATTGGATTAAGAGGACTGCTATAAATCATTTGCCGGCATTATAATTGTATTTCAGATGGAGAGCATAATGAACTATACTTACATTGTCAGGTGTGCAGATGGAACGCTTTATACAGGGTGGACAAACAGTTTGCAGAAGCGGATGAAGGCACATAACGAAGGAAAAAACGGTGCGAAATATACGAAGACGAAACGACCGGTTACGCTTGTATATTATGAAGGATTTTCTACAAAAGAAGAAGCAATGAGACGCGAATATCAGATAAAACAGTTTACCAGACACAGAAAATTGGAACTGATAAACTTCTGATTTTATGGAACAGAGACATTGTCAGGTTATTCAAGGAGGAAAGAAAGATGAAAAGGATGAGTAAGTGGATTGCAATATGTGCTGTATGTATAATGTGCAGTGTACCTGTGATGGGAGCTGATATTGCAGTAAATCCGAAACCAACAGAAATACCGGTTGTAGAGATCACACCGACAGAAACCCCGACGCCAACCCCAGTGCCGAAAGTGAAAAATGGCTGGTATACATTTGGCAGTAAAAAACGTTATTATAAAAATGATAAATATTATGTGGGAATGAAAAAAGTTTCAGAAGATCAGAGTATATACTATTTTGATAAAAATGGATATATGAAGAAAGGATGGATTACATATAAAAATAAAAAGTATTATTTTGGCACAGATGGAAAGCGCTGTACCGGTGTACAGAAAATAAAAGGAAAATATTACTATTTCAGTGAAAAAGGAGTGATGAAAAAAGGAACTGTCAAATTAGGAAAATATACATATTACTGTACCGAGAAAGGCATTCTGGAAGCACAGAAAAAGGGAAATACTTTATATTATGCAGACGGAAAGAAAATGAGTTCTCAGAAAGCGTATGAGTATGAGACACTGCAGCGGGCGAAAAATGTAGTCAGCAAGATTACTACATCAGGTATGTCGAAGGGAAAGAAATTTCAGACCTGTTTTAACTGGGTGATCAAACATAATTATTCGACTAAAAGAATCTTTATGAATCAGACTTCATGGCCGGCACTGTATGCAAATGATTATCTGGTAGATTCCAATACTGTGGGTCATGGTGGAAATTGTTTTTCAGATGCATGTGCATTTGCATATCTGGCTAAGGCATTGGGATATAAAAATGTTTATGTATGCGTAGACACAAATAAAGTTGGTGGAAGCGGACACTGTTGGGCTGAGATTGGCGGACTTGTGTATGATCCATTATTTGCGGAGGCGAAAAACTATTCCAAATATTTTGGTGCAACATACAGAACCTATGGTCTGTCTGCAATCAGAAAAGTTGCGATATGAGGATTGCAATAGATTAAAATCAAAGGGTACAGCCAGTGAGTGCTGTACCCTTTGATTTATCGTGTTCTATAAAAGGGTTGTCATGCTTCAGACCGGAAGCGGTGCAACAAAGAAATACATGACAACAAAGTGGCAGGCACTTCCGAGCATAACAAAGATATGAAAAATTTCGTGGGAACCAAAATTCTTATGTCTGGAATCAAAAAGCGGAACTTTCAGTGCATAGATCACACCGCCGATAGTATAAATAATTCCTCCTGCAAGAAGCCAGTCGAAACCTGCACGGGGAAGTGCATGGAAAATCGGAACAAATGCCAGTACACATAGCCAACCCATACCGATATACAGTATAGATGATAACCACTTCGGGCATGTGATCCAACAACCTTTTAAGATTATGCCAAGGATCGCGATGCTCCATACCAGAGCACATAAAATATAGCCGATACGGTTATGAAGAACAATCAGGCATACAGGAGTGTAGCTTCCTGCAATCATCACAAAGATCATCATATGGTCCATCTTTCGCAGCCGTCGATTAACTTTCTCTGTAGAATCTACAGAATGATAAATGGTACTGGCTGCATAGAGCAGAATCATGGTAAGGATAAAAATACTTAAAGCAACAATATGGATCACGTCATAAGAACGTGCTGCTTTGATGATAAGAGGTACTGCTCCGACTGCAGCGAGAAGAAGGGCAATACCATGGGTGATCGCACTTCCGGGATCTTTTAATCTGATTTTCATAATAAACGCCTCCATTCATTTTGCATGTGCCTGTAGGAGAGTTGATAAAAGACAGATATTTGCAACTTTGTACAGTCTTATATCCTATAAAGACTATGCAAAAAATCAACTCTGCATGTAAATATAATAAAAACAATGTAATGTAGTTTTAAAAACTACATATCAGGTATGCAAATACTATAACACAAATATAAAAAAAATCAAGTATTTATTTTGGAAATCAAATAATTACATTAAACGAAACTGTAGTAATAAACATATCATGGAAACAAAAGGCAGACATACTTGGAAAATAGTTGAAAAAGGGTGGTAAAACTTCTATAATGAGAATAATTGAAACACAAAAACAGGGTTTAAAGAGGTACTTATAAAGGTCAGTGACTGGGGGATGTTTCATGGGGAAAACAATAACGATATGTTTTACAAATAATAAAGGCGGGAGTGGAAAATCTACTACATGTTCTAATCTGGGAGCTGCAATGGCTCAGTCTGGAAAGAAAGTTCTTTTGATTGATGGAGATATGCAGCTGAATCTGTCACTTGCTTTTTTTTCAGAGAACTGGGTGCTGGAACATGCAGCAGGGGAGCTGAATCTGTATTATGCGATAAAAAAGCAGGAAGATCTGAGTGATTATATAGTACATACTCCTTATGAAAATCTGGATCTCATTCCATCATCCACGTTGATGAGTTCTATAGAATATGAACTGTTTACAAAATGGCAGAGAGAATTCATTTTGCGAAAATGTATGCAGAAGATCAAAGATGCAGAGATTTATGATTATATATTGATCGACGCGCCGCCGACACTGGGTGGATGGGTAATGAATATTCTCTGTGCGTCAGATAAAGTGGTGATTCCTGTTGAGGCAAGTCCATGGGGAATGTTCGGACTTGCGAATATGTTTGAATTTCTTAATGAAGTAAAGCAGATTACTCCGGAACTGGAAGTTGCCGGAATTGCAGTGACAAAGGTAGATACAAGAAAGAGTTATTATAAACAGACAATGGAAACACTGCATGAACTTGAGGATATTCATGTATTTGAGCAGATCATCAGAGTGGACAGCTCTGTAGAATGGTCACAGGATAACAGTATTCCGGTTGTGGAATATAAAAAATCAAGCAGAAGTGCCAGGGAATATACGAGATTGGCAGAGGAGGTCATGGAATTATGTCAGTAGGCAGGGAGAGTATTCGGCGTGCAGCAAATGCAGGTGCCGGGAAAACCGTAAAGAAGCCCGTTGTATCTACAAAAGAGGCAGAGAAACCGGAAACAATATCTGTTACAGAAGAAAAGAAAAAAACAGCAAAAGGTTCTGTTCATATTAATGAGGAACTGCCGGTATATCTTCTTTAAAAGTTACTTGTAAGTGCTTGAGTATTTTGTTATTTTATAGAATATAATCAAGTGGTTGCGCAAAAAGTGGGGTATTTTATGGAAACAGAAGAAAAGAAGATATATACAATAGAAGATATCGCCCGGGAGCTTGGGGTAAGTAAGACTACGGTATCACGTGCTATTTCAGGAAAGGGAAGAATCAGTCAGGCTACCAGAGAAAGAGTGCAGGCATTTATAAAAGAACATGATTACAGACCAAATGTTGTGGCAAAGGGACTGGCACAGCGTAAAACTTATAATATTGCGCTGCTGATGCCGAAGGATTATGTTGCCACAGAGTTTCTTTTTTTTAAAGACTGCATGAATGGAATCTGTGAGATGGCCTCCTCCTATGATTATGATATTATTATTTCTATGATTGATGGAGCAGATGTATCGCAGATACAGAGACTGGAGGCAAATCGAAAAGTCGATGGGATCATTGTAAGCAGAGCAGTGGTAAGTTCCAAGGTACAGAAATATCTGAAGAACTGTAAAGAACCATATATATTGATCGGCCCGTCTTCAGATCCGGAAGTTCCGTTTGTAGATAACAAGAACCAGGAAGCCGGAAAAGAACTGACAAGTATTATGCTGATGAAAGGTTTTCGAAATCTGGCACTTCTGGGTGGAAATCAGTCCTACAATGTTACCGGAAGCAGATATCAGGGTTTTCTGGAAGCACATGAGGAAATGGGAGTTTCTGTTAACGAAAATCTGATTTTCATGGATACGGATAATCAGGCAGCAGTATCTGATGCTGTGAAGAGACTGCTTGAAGAAGGCGCAGATGGTATTGTCTGTATGGATGATGTGATCTGCAGCATGTGTCTGAGCAGTCTGAGGGAAAAGAAAATATCGGTTCCTGCAGAAATAAAAATAGCCAGTATGTATGACAGTAAGAATCTGGAATATAATAATCCACCGATTACCAGTATACGCTTTGATACGGTAAGACTGGGAAAGATGGCATGTGCGAAATTACTGAACATCCTGGGAGAGAAGCCACTGGAGGATACGTTGACACTGAATTATCAGGTGATGCTGCGTGAGTCAACACAGTAGAAAAATGAAAAAAGCAGTCATGAATTGTGTGATATGACAAAAAAGAGATTCGAAATTAGATAATAATGGCTAATTGACTTTATTAATATAAAGGAATATACTAAAAATATGAACAATCGGTTGCGCAAACAAACTTGGAGTAATTGCAAACTATATTCTGTAAGAAGAATGAAATCAAATCCCGTCTGCTTTAACTGAGAAAAGTAATGAGCAGCGAGAAGCGAGTGTTTTGAAATTGGATAGAGTATTAAATATGATAGTGAAAAAGAAAACGACTGAGAATAGAGAATTAAGAGGAGAACAAGTATGGACTTTAGAACAGATAAGCTGCTCCATGGCGGTGATTATAACCCGGAACAGTGGTTAAAGAGACCGGATATTCTGGAAAAAGATATTGATATGCTGGAGGAGTCTGGCTGTAATGTAGTAAGCCTTGGGATTTTTTCCTGGTCCACACTGGAGCCGGAAGAAGGTGTATTTCATTTTGAATGGCTGCAGGAAATCATTGATAAGCTTTATAAAAGAGGAATTTCTACAATTCTGGCTACACCGTCAGGTGCAAGACCCAAATGGATGGCAGATAAGTATCCGGAGGTGCTCCGTGTAGATGAGACACGCCATAGAGCGTTGTTTGGATTCAGACATAATCATTGTTATACTTCTCCTGTTTACAGAGAGAAGGTACATATTATTAACAAAAAGCTGGCACAGGAGGTTGCCACACATCCGGGTGTGATCCTGTGGCATATTTCCAATGAGTATGGCGGAGAATGTCATTGTCCGCTGTGCCAGAAAGCATTTCGTAACTGGCTGAAAGAGAAATATCAGACTATTGAAAATCTGAATGATAAGTGGTGCACCACTTTCTGGAGTCATACTTATAACAGCTTTGACCAGATCGAGAGTCCGTCTAAGATTGGTGAGACACAGCTTCATGCACTGAATCTGGACTGGAAACGATTTGTTACTCATCAGACAGCGGATTTCATTCATCATGAGATTGCAGCATTGAGAGAGGGAGGAAGCACACTTCCGACTACTGCTAATCTGATGTATTATTTTGGTGGTTTAGATTATTTTAAGATTGCAAAAGAGATTGATGTGGTTTCCTGGGATACTTATCCGACATGGCATAAAGAAGCAGTGATTGATACAGCTTATGACAATGGAATGTGCCATGATCTGATGCGTTCTCTGAAAGGAAAGCCGTTCTTTCAGATGGAATCCTGTCCGACTTCTACAAACTGGCAGAGTGTGAGCAAATTAAAGAAACCGGGAATGCTTTTTGCACAGTCCATGCAGGCAATTGCACATGGCGGAGAAGGTGCTCTCTATTTCCAGATTCGCCAGAGCAGAGGTGCTTCTGAGAAGTTCCACGGAGCAGTGATCGATCATTACGGTGGAAATGATACAAGAGTGTTCAAAGAAGTTTCCAGGGTTGGAGAAGTTCTGAAAGAGTTAAAAGAACTGGCAGGAACAACTGTGAACAGCTCGGTTGCCATGCTTTATGACTGGGACAGCCAGTGGGCAATGGAGGACAGCCAGGGACCCAGAAATAAAGGGCTTCATTATCTGGAAGCAATGCTGAAATTCTACAGAGGTTTCCGTAAGCAGGGCGTCAATGTGGATGTGATCGATATGACCTGTGAACTGGATAAATATAAAGTACTGGCTCTTCCAATGGTTTATATGTTCAAGGAAGGTTTTGCCAAAAAGGTTCGTGCGTTTGTGGAAAACGGCGGTACACTGATCACAAGTTACTGGTCCGGAATTGCAGATGACACAGACAGGTGTTATCTGGAAGGAACTCCTCATGGTCTGATGGATGTGCTGGGAATCAGAAGCACAGAAATTGACGGACTCTATGACTGGGAAGAAAATTCTTTTGTTCCTGTGGCTGGCAATGAACTTGGACTGGATAAGACTTATACATGTAAATATCTGTGCGACCTTGTGGAGCTTCGCGGAGCACGTACTTTAATGACCTACGGAAGTGATTTCTATGAAGGCTATTCCTGCCTGACAGTGAATGAATACGGCAAAGGTAAGGCATGGTATGTGGCAGCAGATGCTGATAAAGAATTCTATGGAGACTTCCTTGAAAAAGTGCTCAAAGACAGCGGCGTTTCCTGCGGAATCAAAGAAGAAATCCCGGATGCACTTGAGATTACAGTGAGAGAGAATGAAAATGAGAAATATTATATTTATCAGAATTTCGGAACAGAAGCTGTAAGCATTCCCGTACCGGAAGGCGAGATCAGCTGGATTTATGGCAATGGCAGCGATAAACTTAAAGTTTATGGTCTTGCAGTTGCGAAGGTTATCGTGTAAAATAAATAACGATGGATGAGGAAATCCCTTCACTTTAAGCAGAGATTGATACTGCCTGGTGAAGGGGTTCTTTTTTATTCAGGTTTAACCGCCTGATTGTGGTTAAATGGCATTTTTTGTAAATACAGAAATGTATATTCTCCCTGTTTTTCCACATAATAACCATACAACACATGATATGGAAACTGAAGGGTACAAAGACAGTAAACTTCGATAAAAGGAAAAACAGGAGGAAGAAAAGTGCATGAAAGCGACAGGAATTGTTCGGCGCATAGATGATCTGGGGCGTGTGGTCATTCCTAAGGAGATCAGAAAAACGCTGCGGATAAAAGAGGGGACACCACTGGAGATTTTTACTGACCGGGAGGGGGAGATCATTCTGAAAAAGTATTCCCCCATCGGAGAACTGAATGTCTTTGCAAAGGAATATGCAGAGGCTCTGGCACAGTCAAGCGGGATGGTAGCGTGTATCACAGATCACGATCAGGTAGTGGCTGCTGCGGGACAGGGAAGCAGGGAATATATGGGAAAACCTATCAGCAAAGCTCTGGAAGATGCAATTACGGAGAGAAGCTCTGTGTTTGCTAACGGAAATGACAGAAGCAGGATACCTGTGACTCAGGAACAGAGAGAACCTTTGTATTCCCAGATCATGCAGCCTATCATCAGTGCAGGAGATACAGTAGGATCGGTGCTTTTACTGGGAAAGAGTGAAAGGGATGTGATGGGTGAATCAGAGAAGATGCTCATCAGAACAGCAAGCGGATTTCTGGGAAGGCAGATGGAACAGTAAAATTCATAGAATCTTCAGCAGCTTATAGTAGCGGCTGAGGATTCTTTTTTGTATAATAAGAAGCAGTTATGATTTTCTGGAATTGTTATAGTAATAAAATTGTTATGGCAATGAGAGTTGGAAAGGAGACATATTATATGGCTGCAATATATCTGGCACCGTTTTATCTGTTGGTGTGTGTATATATCCTGCTTCGCAGCCTGCACTGGTTTCAGGTATTGCATACGGTTTTTCAGAATGTGTGGGTGTGCAGGGGGATTGGACTTGTATATTTATTTGTAGTGTTTAGTATACTGATCGCATTTATGGCACCTGCATCAGGATTCAGGAGATTTATGAAGCTTCTGAGTAATTACTGGCTCGGTGTTTTGATGTATACACTTATGACTCTGGGAATCGCGGATGGATTGAGACTGTTACTGAAATATCCTCTTAGAAATTTTGCCTTTCCGGGGAGAGAATTGCTTTTCAGCAATATGGGAACTGCTGTTGTGGGAGCTGTCTGTGCGGTGATCATTTCAGCAGTCAGTATTTATGGAGTGATCAGTGCAGGAAATATACATACAACGAAATACAATATTTCTGTTGATAAAAAGGCAGGAAGTATAAAGGAGTTAAATGTGGTTCTGGTTGCAGATCTTCATCTGGGATATAATATTGGCTGTAAGCAGATGGAGCAGATGACAGAGAAGATCAATGAGCAGAAACCGGATCTGGTGGTAGTGGCAGGAGATATTTTTGACAATGAATATGAGGCACTGGATGATCCGGAAAAACTGGCAGAGATATTGAGAGGAATTCGGTCGAAGTATGGTGTGTATGCATGTTACGGAAATCATGATATTCAGGAAAAGATCCTGGCAGGATTCACCTTTGGCAGTAAGGAAAAGAAAGAGAGTACCCCGGAGATGGATGAGTTTCTGGAGAAAGCGGGGATTACGCTTCTGAGAGATGAATATGTGCTCATCGATGATTCCTTTTATCTGTATGGCAGACCGGATTATGAGCGTCCCGGACGGGGGATTGATAAACGAAAGACTCCGCAGGGAATCACAGAGGGTATGGATGTGTCACTGCCAGTGTTGGTTATCGATCATGAGCCGAGAGAACTTCAGGAGCTGGCGGATGCGGGGGTGGACGTGGATCTCTGCGGACATACCCATGACGGACAGGTATTTCCGGGAAATATTGTGATCAGATTCTTCTGGGAAAATAAATGTGGTTATCTGAAGAAAGGAAATATGCATAATATCGTTACATCCGGTGTAGGGCTTTTTGGACCAAATATGAGAGTTGGGACTAAAAGCGAAATCTGTGATGTCAGCATATGTTTTAACTGAATCAAAAAGTAAGTCCCCGGCTTCAACTGCCTGTTGATTTTTGCGGTTGGAGCCGGGGACTTGTCTGTTTTGTTACTCTTAATCTGAGTTTATGCTCAGTCGAGAGCTTTCTCACTTATTTCTTCCAGAAGGTCTTTTTTCAGATCCCAGAGTTTCTGAGAAAGATCTACATATACTTTCTGAGGATTTACGAAACGTCTGGATTCATCCCAGAGAGTATTCTGCTCTTTCTGGCAGTATTCGCGAAGCTCCATAACAGATGGAGATTCATAGACCCGTTTACCTTCTCTGATGACAGGAACGAGAAGTTCGCGTACTTCATAGGTTCCGCCGAGAACTTTTGTCTTTTTCCAGGTATCGATTGGATCAAAGAGAACCATGTTCTGGTCTGCATCAAGCTTTTCATCAGCAAGGCAGATAAGATCTGCTCTGATTTTTCCGGTTTTCTTATTATAGAGACGATATACGGTTTTATTTCCAGGGTTGGTTACTTTCTCTGTGTTTTCGGAAAGCTTGATCTTAGGTGTAAATTCGGTACTGTCTGCATCTTTGACAGCAGCAAGTTTGTATACACCGCCGAATGCAGGATTATCGTTGGCAGTGATCAGCCGTGTTCCGACACCCCAGGAATTAATCTTGGCATCCTGAGCCTTCAGGCTCTCAATGAGATATTCATCCAGATCGCTGGAAGCGGAAATAACTGCATCATCAAATCCGGCAGCAGCAAGCATCTTATATGCTTCTTTGGACAGGTAGGCAAGATCACCACTGTCGATACGGATACCGTATTTGGTAAGAGGAATACCTTCTTCGCGCATTTCCTCAAATACACGAATTGCATTTGGAACACCGGATTTCAGGACATCATAGGTATCTACCAGTAAGGTGCAGGCATTCGGATAAAGTTTGGCATAGGTTTTGAATGCGGTATATTCATCCGGGAAACTCATGATCCAACTGTGCGCATGAGTTCCAAGTACCGGTACATCAAACATTTTGCCTGTGAGAACACAGGAAGTACCGGCACATCCACCAATGACTGCGGCACGTGCGCCAAAGATACCTGCATCCGGTCCCTGGGCACGACGCAGACCAAATTCCATGATCGCATCACCCTTTGCAGCATAGCAAACGCGGGCTGCTTTGGTAGCAATGAGGCTCTGGTGATTGATGATATTCAGGATTGCTGTCTCTACAAGCTGAGCTTCCATGATAGGTGCTACAACTTTGACAAGCGGTTCTCTTGGGAAGACAACTGTTCCCTCAGGAATTGCATAGATATCACCTGTGAAACGGAAGTTGCTTAAATATTCAAGGAAGTCCTCTTCAAAAATATTCAGGCTTCTGAGATATTCGATATCTTCATCTGTGAATTTAAGATTCTCAATATATTCAATCATCTGTTCCAGTCCGGCAGTGATGGCAAATGCACCTCCGCATGGATTGGTACGGTAAAACATATCGAAGATAACAGTTTGGTTCGTTGGGTTCTTAAAATAGCCCTGCATCATAGTAAGTTCATAAAGGTCTGTGAGCAGAGTAAGATTATTAGCTCTCATATATAGCTCTCCTTTTGGGTTCATAATAATATCTCGGGTGTAACTGTTTATCGTAATTTACAGATATCAGGCCAGGGCTGAATAGCTTTTGACCTCAGTATCATAATATATAGTCTGGAGAAATTATTATTAAGATTTCCTGCTGCTTTGATCTCTATGGCAAGTCTCTTAAAGGCATTGTGAGGATTGACATATTTAAGAAAGAGTGTACCAGAAGCAGCAATAAGTTGTTATTGATTATAGCATAATTTTTCCCGGAGTACATAAAAAAACTCCGGGAAATAGGCGGTATTTTCATGTTTTTGAAGAAAAATAAAAAAAATTAAAAAAATTTCAAAAAAGGGGTTGCATTTTTTGAAAGACTATTATATAATACCAATTGTCGCGAACGAAGTAGCGAAAACAAAACATAAAGGGCTATCGCCAAACGGTAAGGCAACGGACTCTGACTCCGTCAGTTCAAGGTTCGAATCCTTGTAGCCCTGCTACATGAGGCACCTCGGTATGAGGTGCTTTTTTGTGCTATAAGAGAAACTGAAATTTTTTGGAAGTGAAAGGTAAGATTAAGATGGAAAATTCGGGTAAAAAATATCAGATAGATACAGAAGAAAATAAAATGTTCTTAGGTGAATTGCAGAAAAATCTTTTAAATTTTGGAAAAGGATTTTTATCACCGGGAGGAAGTGCTTATTTCCTTGGGGATGATGGAACACCATGGAAAGACAGAAACAGAGAAACATGGATCACATGCCGTATGGTCCATGTATATAGTATGGGAATCATGCTTGGGGATAAAGAAAGTCCGGCACTGGTCCATGGTGCTGTACATGGATTACTGGAAGAACTGAAAGATCGTGAAAATGGAGGATGGTATCCGGGAATTACACCGGATAATAAATTCCTGCCAGATAAACAGTGTTATGCTCATGCATTTGTTCTTCTGGCTGCTTCTTCTGCTTTGCTGGCAGGAGAAAAAGATGCAGAAACTCTGCTTAAAGATGCATTGGAATTATTTGATAAACGGTTCTGGGATGAAAAACAGGGACTTACTTATGATACCTGGAATACAGAATTTACAGTTCTTGATGATTATCGCGGTCTTAACGCAAATATGCATACAGTAGAAGCGTTTCTGGCAGTAGCAGATGCAATAAAAGAAGAAAAGTACAGAATACGTGCAGGAAGAATTATAGATCATGTTATTGCATGGGCAAGCGCAAATGACTGGAGAATACCTGAACATTTTACAAAGGAATGGAAAGCTGATCTTGATTGCAATAAAGAATGTCCTGCTGATCGTTTTAAACCTTATGGAGCAACACCGGGCCATGGAATTGAGTGGGCCAGATTGATCGTGCAGTGGGCATATTCTTCTTATAAAGATACCCCTGATTCTGCAGAAGTATATTTAAAAGCTGCAGAGAAACTCTACAACAGAGCAGTTGAAGATTCCTGGAATGTGGATGGAAATCCTGGAATTGTGTATACGACTGACTGGGATGGAAAACCTGTTGTTCATGACAGAATGCATTGGACATTGGCAGAGGCAATCAATACATCAGCAGTCTTATGGCATATAACTCATAAGCAGAAATATGCAAAAGATTATGAAGAGTTTATGAGATACCTGGATGATAAGGTATTGGATCATAAAAATGGTTCTTGGTTTCATCAGTTAGATGAAAATAATAATGTGATAGGAACAGTATGGCCGGGAAAATCAGATGTATATCATGCTTTTCAGTCAACCTGGATCCCATATGGAACACCATATATATCAATTGCTTCAGATGTAAAACAGTATATGGAAGTATGCCATCAATAAAGTAAGTGTTTATTTGTACCCGGCGTACAAGATTTCTGTAAAATGCAGCCAGAACCTGACGGAACAAGGTTCTGGCTGCATTTTACCTCAGGATGATAAAAAGAATGATGTGGGTAACTATTTTTTAATCTCCGGCTGGAATTCTTTTACATCTTTGGCAATCTCGCCGCTTGACAGGAGCATGCAGATCAGGTTCGGGATAGCCATCAGTGCGTTGGCGATATCGGA
>OGQZ01001736.1_pt1 | contig 15993 bp, 15 predicted proteins | sample 1553321 | NCBI WGS metagenome assembly OGQZ01 (sample SAMEA2579958, study PRJEB22360) | human gut metagenome | reverse complement strand
CGCCGTGTCGGCATCTGCCGTCACCATTGCCGGGAAGCAATGGCAGGGAAGTCTTGGTGTGGGTATAAAACTATGGAGGGATAAGAATGAGAAATGACAAATGCATACCAATAATATGGCGTAACGCCCGTCATATATCCTTGTGGCGAATTGCCAGTCAGCAGCTGTCGGCTTTTTGTTGCATGCTGCTTGTCGCTTGCCTCTTCTCGTGTGCCAGCGACAAACCCGACTATCTGGAGCCGCACATCGCCACGCTGCCAGCCACAGAAATTACACGTACGGAAGCCACGCTTAATGGTTCTGCCATGGTAGAAGGCGAGACGGAGATGCCGCAGCTGTGTTTCAGATACGGCATGACGGAGGAGATGAGTCAGACGATACCAGCTGCCGGCGGCAACACCCCGTCGGCTACGGCACGAATCACAGGACTCATCCCTGCCACCACTTACTATTATATGCTTGAGGGCTACAACGGAAGGACGACAGTAAGGGGAAACACGCTGACCTTCACCACTCTGCCCAACGAGAAACCATCGGTGAGCGAGGCAAGCATCGTCAGCCACGGACCGATGAGCGTGATTGTCAGTTATGAGATAACCGACGATGGCGGAGAGACAATAACGGAGACCGGATGCCTGTATGCCCTTTCCTCTGCTGCCGATGACAGACAGAGAGTACAGCTCACAGACTGTCAGAAAGGCAAGGGACGGCAGACTCTCTTGATTTCCGACCTCAATCGTAATGCCACGTATCTGATATGGCCATACGCCAAGAGCCGGATGGGCGAAACCATAGGAACACCGATAACATTCACCACGGGTGATGCCGTAATGCTCGGCGAGGCAGGACAGCTGCGCTCGTTGTTGGGCAAGGGAATGTATACCTATACCAGACTCTCAATAGCGGGATCTTTGAATGGCGACGACCTGCGTTGTCTGAGAGAGATGATGGGCCGTGGACTTAATGATGCGGCGACGGCAGGCAGACTTTCTGATGCAGACCTGACGGACGCCAGGATAGTTGCAGGAGGCGACCCCTACGACGGTTCGAGGTATTCCGCAGACAATGTCGTGGGACAAGGGTTGTTCGCCGGTTGTGAAAGTCTGGTGAAGATAGCCTTGCCTACTGGCACTACAACTATAGAGAAGGATGCCTTTGCCCGTTGCACAGCTCTCGAAGGCATCAGCATACCGGCATCGGCAGCATCCGTATTGCCGTCAAGCGGCTGTTCGGCATTGCGGGGCATCAGCGTGTCGGGAGCCAACACCCATTATATCGGCAAGGACGGCGTGCTGCTCAATGCCGATGCCACACGCATCGTATGGTTCCCGATGGGCAAGAGCGGAAGCTATACATTGCCGCCTACTGTCACATCAATCGGCAACTACGCCTTCAGGGAGTGCAGCATAGAGACATTCACGTTTCCTGACAACATCACCACGCTTGGTACCGGCGTCTTCATTGACAGCAAGGTGAAGGAGGTGAAAATGCCGGGGGGGCTGCGCTTGGTGCCTACTGCAACCTTCCAGGGCTGCAAGCAGCTCCGTGTGGTGCGCCTTGGCAGCAAGACGGAGATGATTTCCGACTATGCCTTCTCCGACTGTCCGCTCACCGACATATATGTGGATGCCCAACTGCCTCCTGTATGCAATGCCAAGACTTTTGCTACCGAAGGAACAGGCATCTTCGGAACCTGCCGTGTGCATGTGCCCAAAGGAAGGGTAAACATCTACAAGGCGAGCGACGGTTGGAAATTATTCAAGAACATCATTACAGACTGATTATGACGACACCAGAAATAGAAGAACTGAAACTGCTCATTGAGGAGAAATACGGAAAGTCTCTGAGTACGACGACCGACTTTGAAGAGTTTTCACTGTATCTTAGAAAGAAGGCTGGAAAGAATATTTCGGCATCCACCATGAAGCGCCTGTACGGATATGTGGCTGACGACCACAAGCCGAGGATTTCCACTCTCGACCTGTTGGCGCAATACGCCGGACATGCCGACTACAAGGCTTTCGTGTTTTGGCTGAAGAGCAGCACGAAATACAACTCCTCTTTCTTCATGGCAGACCAGCTGACGAGCGGAGAACTGACCGTAGGCATGGAGATAATGATAGGGTGGAGCCCCAACCGCCTGATAACTCTGCGCTATATGGGAAACAGCATATATGAGGTGGTGGCATCGGCAAACAGCAAACTGCTTAGTGGCGACCGCTTCTGCACAGGATGTTTCATCAAGGGACAGCCGTTGCTGCTGCCGTATATAGACAGGAATGGCGAACATACCATGCCTTTCGTGGCTGGCCGCAACGGCGGACTCACCGTATTGAAACTGAAAAAATAAACAGGCTGATTGCCGATATGGGATTATTACATTATGCAAGACGATTCAAAACAAATAACCGACGCTGCAGGTTCTCTGGACTGCGACTACACATCAGGCTTCACCGAGTCGATAGACAAGGAGATGGCTGCCGACCCCATGCCTGAAGAGAAGGGATTTGGCAACATCCAGGAGTGTTATGTTTCAAATTCCGGACCTACACGCCTGTTTGCAGCCACGAGGTATGGCAAACGCTACATGCTGAAATGTCTGAAAGAGGATTTCCTCCTCACTCCCATATATCAGCAGGCGATAGTGAAAGAGTTTGAAATCGGTCTGCAACTCGAACATCCGTACATCTGCCGCACCTTTGCCATGGAGCGCTTTGCCGGCATGGGCTATACCATTGTGATGGAACAGGTGGACGGCGACACGCTGCAGACGCTGATAGATGAAAAGAGACTCTCCTCAGAACTTGCCTTCAGAATAGTGTCGCAGATGATGGACGCATTGGATTATATGCACAGCAAGCAGATTGTACACCGCGACATAAAACCGGCGAACATCATGGTGACACACATGGGGAAGAACGTGAAGATAATAGACTTCGGACTTTCCGACAGCGACCTCTTCGGAGTGTTGAAGATGCCGGCAGGCACTTACAGATACCTTGCCCCGGAGCAGCTTCTGGAGGGTGCCGAAGCCGAACCCGGGGCTGACATATATTCTCTCGGTATGGTGATGGAGGATATGGCAGTGGCTGTGGGCAGCAAGAAACTGCGCAGGATGTCGCGGATATGCACCGTGAAGGATGCCTCGCTGCGCCCCGACAGTATAGAAGCCTTGCGCAATCGCTTCATGAGGAGCCAACGTGACCTCCGCATCATCTCCTTCCTCATTGCCCTCGTGGCAGCGCTTGTCTGTATACTCGCAGTATCGCTCTTCATCCGCAGCCAAGATGCTGATAAAGAGAATGACACTGTAAGTCAGCCAAGCGGCTGCAAGGCTAACCGCCAGGATGACAACAGTGTCATCGACTATAATCAATGGGACAGGTGATGAGGATTACCCCAAATCGTTCATTAGGGCGTTAGGCGTTTATTCCCCGTTGAGACACTCTCCCGTTTCGTAGCTCTTCGTCATGTCTTTCAATATTGCAATCATCTTCTGCCGCAGGTTTTCCGGCTTCAATACCATGATGTTGCGTCCGTGCCACAGCAGTTCCTGCAGGAAGTCGCGGGTGGGGCGCACACGGAGCGTGTATTCACGATACGCACCGTCGGCATACTCGCCAACCTTCTCCTGACTGTCGTGCAGCGGCACCTCCTCTATATAGTTGTATTCCGGATAGAATACACGTATGCGCACCTTTTCTATCGGTTCCTCCTCCATACGCATGATGCCGAAACAACCGTCGAAGTAGTTTTCGGGGTTGAGCTGCCGCTTTATCTTTGCCGGCAGAGGATGCTTCTTGCATACTGTCTCCATGAAGGTGATGCGGTCGAACGGCAGACAGCGCACCTCTTCTTTCTCGTTCACTCCAATGACATACCAGCGCTGCTTGAATAACCTCACGAAAGCAGGCTGCAAGGCAAAGTCCTTCTCCACGCCGAATGGCGTGGCGTAGTGGAATTTTAGCAGATACTGCTTGTCTATAGCACAGAGTATGTCTTCGAGGTATTCGGAGTTGTGGGGTGGTGACTCGAGCATCACCTTGCTGTGGTATTGCAGCATGTCGTGCAGCGATGCCAGTCGCAAGGCACTGAGCATCCACTCCGTTATCTCGTCACACTCCACGGGGTCTTTCTTCAAGTAATAGCGATAGCCGTCAGCCTTGCCGCCACATTCCACAATGATGCCAAGCTGCGACTCTATACACTTGCGGTAGCGGTGGAACGTGCGCAGCGGCAGCTCCTCCCTGTAAACATTAGCCGTAGCATCCATCCAGGCATCGGCAATCTCAGCAAATGTCATAGGCCGGCGACTAAGCTGCGTTATCAGCCAGCTATAGAATTTCACTCTGTTGTTCATATCGTCTCCTTTATCCCAAGAATTCCGTTATCACCCTGTGCCAGTAGTCCCACGAATAGCCCACCGACGGATGGTTCACAGCCATCACCTTCACCCGTCTGCCGCTTGCCAGGGTATAAGTCCCTGTTGCCACGCGATAGCCATCCACGATGATGTCCCTGCCGTCGGTCCAACGCTCGCCGGGAAGCTTGTCCCACAGGCGGTTGCCCCATGCGATGAGATATTCTGGCTGGTATTTTTCCATCATGCAGAACAGTGCCTCGCCGGCTTGGCGGGATTGCGCAGAAGTACCAGCCTCACGCGGACCTCCCATTGCCACTTGCAGATAGTTGTAGAACACCACCGACTGCCATATCCTCTGTCTCAATGTCTGGTCGGTCTCCCTGCCCACGAGTGAGCGCTCGAACTTCAGCAGCGTCTGCATCCATCTCTGCCGCTCCACTCTGTCGTCGAGATATTGCTTCACTACACCATTGGTGAACTCCATACACTCCCGATGACGAAGGCAGTCGCCGCAGTCGGCGCAGCCCTCATCACAGTAGTGGCTCTCGCCAAGCACCATTATGCGCTTGCCGAAGAGTCCTCCGTCGGCGTATGACGAGCCGACGAAGGGACGAAAGAATAATCCGTCGTTCATATATTATTGTTTTTCAGTGTTGTTCATTTTTTCATCCAATGTCTTCCAGATCTCCTTATAGATGTATTTGTTAGAACTGAAAAACAAACCGGAAGAAGGTCGGGTGTGCCAACTGCCGCATTCAGGGCATTTTACCGGGGCGGTGAACGCCGTGGCGCAATACTCAAAGTCCATTCCCTTGAATTTATGTCCGCAGTCATCGCAGACAAATTTTGTCATTCCTCTAAACATAAGCTATTCCTTTCGTGTTTGGACTATAGCCCCCAATCGCCCCGTCTGCTTGTGGATATTGCATTCCTGATGACCGATTCGGGTTTGGCAGGACAAAGGTATTGATAAGTTGCGACCCCTACAAGTCCATAATGGTTCATGGATTGCAGATACACTTCAATTTCTCTGTCTTCCCTATAGTCGTCATGTTATTATTTTTGTTTTACGGTTGCAAAGATACTACGAAGCTGTGCCAAATAGTGGCATGGCAGAGAAGAAAAGAAACTTTGTTCCCGAATTTATCTTGTATAAAAGATAAAACCACTGAAAATCTCGTTTTTGTCTTTTATAATGGATAAACAAGAGCCGATTACATATCCCCCATAGACAGACCCTTATACTCTATGTTGTATTTCTTGAATCCTCCTGTAATCTGGAAAAAATGCTCGGCTTTTTCTTTCACAATACCGATGACAACATCCTTGGCTTGGCGTTTAACCTCATAGAAGCAAGCGGTATGTTCTATTTCGTCTACAGCTATTGCCAATATCTGTGTTCTTGTTTTCGAAACGCAGGTTTCGGAAATATTTGAAATAAAAGTCTATTACCAGATATTGTCTTTTGTTTGAGTTCCTTGTCGTTAGTCTCTGACAATGTCACTTGTTGACCACTCCTAAGCAATAATAGTGGATATTTGGATTAAGGGCTGACATCTCGTGGATAAAGTGTCAGCCCTTGGAGCTGTATTTATTTTTTTATAAAACCATACCACTGGAAAATGGTCGCCAATCTTTGAAAAATGGGCACGGTGCTTGCCCCAAGTGGGTAACGTGCTTGCCCCGGTTGGGCACGATTTGTGCCCATTTTAGAGATGTTTAGAATGATTAGAATAACATGTGGAAAAAAGCTGTTGCAGCTCTTACTACCCAATAAATCAAGAAACATACAATGGCTATAAGCACTGCCGTGGCAAATGCTTTCTTTCGCACTTTGTTGATTATCTCCTTATCATCCTCGATATAGCCCGTAATCAGCTTCAAGTTATCAACATACGAACGCTTGAATATATCAAACACATTACCGATAACCGGTATGGCTCCAAGCATGACATCTATCAGGATGTTGTATATGACAGCCAAGGTCAGCGGAATGGACTTCACTATACAGAGGCTATAGTATATGAACGGGAAGGCAAGCAAACTTGATATCGTGTCTCCTACACCTCCCGGAATCAGTCCGATGAGTGGATCAAGATAGTATTTATCCATATACTTTGCCGTTTTCACCATCATGCGGTAAGACGAGCGGTTCATCATCTGCTCGCGTTTAGCCTGCTTCTTTTCCACTCGCTCTTGCTCCTTGGCAAGAGCCGCATTGCGTTTGAGGTCTTCTCTCTCAAAATTCATTCCCAGATCACTCTGGGCTTGTTGTCTTCTTGAACTTTCCATTATAATTCGATTTGTTTGTTTCCGTTCATAAAATCAGTGAAGTCTTCCATGCTCAGTGAGTATCCGCTGAGGTCAGACAGCATCTCCATCGCCTGTCTGCGTTCCTCCTCATTGTCTGCCAGATTGATACGCGTGAAGATCTTGCGCAGGTAAGCGCTCTTGTCATCAATCTTGTCCAGATACCCCTTGAAAGTCTTCGTGTATTCTCTCAACTGTTCGTCGTATGCGGCAGCCGCAATCCTTCCGTTCAGCTGCTGAAGCTTGAGTCTCGCCACACTGTCAAACAGGGCGATGCCTTGCTGCAACGTCTTTTCAGCCTTTGCCTCCACCATATCCAGCTCCTCTTCGGTATATGCCGGTGTCTTGGCTTTTTGCTGAGGTTGGGTGCCTTGCAGTTTCTTGTTGTTCTCGCCAGCCAGCTCCGCAACATCATCAAGCAGACGGTTTGTCATGCGTCGGTCTACATGCAGATTGTCTGCCAATACATTCGTAAACTCCGTCAGGTTCTCCTCGATGTCAGCCGGCAGCTTGGTGGTTTCCTTGAAGTCAGAAATCTCCACAGTGCGGAGCAGTTTGTCGTCGAGTTTGCTCTCGGCAATCTCCCGTCCCAGCTTCAGCATCGCCACCACATCTCTGAGATACTTCAGAGTCTTGATCTTCAGGTTGTCGGAGCTGACAATCCTGCTCCTTATATCTCTCGACACGGCATCCAGCCTTCCTGACAGTCTTGAATGCTCGCTCTTCACCATGTCCACCGCTTCCTGATGCGACAGGAGTTCCTCCTTGTCGAGCTTCAGGTCCACCAGCATGTTGTCATACTCCCTGATAAGCGGAGCGCAAGCGGCATCCCATTCAGAATAATTGCGGTAGTAGTTGCGGTTGGCGTTGCCGAATGTCAGCCAGTTCACCAGAAAGAAAGGTTTCGACGGCTTGCGGCTTTTGGCTTTCTGATAGCTTGGCCGTTTGGACTCCAGCATGGTGGTGAGTTCTGCTACCATCGATTTATAGACATCGATGTTCTGCAGATGGTCGTTCATCTCCACTTCGAGGGATTTGATTTGCCTGAGCAAAGCCTGACGCTCCTCCTCGAGCGGCCTCACGTTGGCGTCTCCATACAGCGTGTCTGTCATCGACTTGAAATCGGAATCCATCAATCTGGATGCAAAACGCAGATATACATTCGCCTTCGGTATCACGATATCGTTGAGCGTCTTGTATATCACGAGCAGTCGTGACATGTCAGCCTTTATGCGAGTGGCGTCGTGCTTCACGCTGGTCTGCATCACCTGCAGGTCGCCGCGCAGCTGGTTGGTCTCTTCGCTCGCAACCATATAGTGGTTGAGCATTCCAAGTCCAGCCATGGCGAGTCCCAGTGTCTTGTTGCTGTTTGCAGTAGATTTGTAAGCGTTCATGGATTCTTGCAGCGAGGTGCGGAAACTCTCTGAAATCCTGGAAATCAGAAAGCCGCATTTCTCCTGAATCCTGTTGTATTCCAACTCGATTTCCTTGAGCATATTGTCCACATCAAGCCATTCAATCCGGTTGAAGTCGAACAGTTCTGGCGACACCATCTTGATAGAGTCGCCATAGATGTCGATGAGTCTCATGGCGTATTCGCGGTAAGTGGCTTCAATGTCGCTGCGCAGCGAAGTGAAGTCGCTGATGTTGTCGCGCACGTTGTCTTCGGCATATCTGTAAGCCTCTACCAGCTTCGTGTATCTGTCGAATATGGCAGACGCCTTGCTCCTCACCTCTTTGGCTCCACTCGTGCCGGTCAGCACATCTGTCATTTTTGATGCCCCTTGAACCATGGCTGTATCAAGGTTGAGCAACACCATGTGCTGCAACGTGTCGAAAGAGTTTGCCGTAACCTGCAGTTCGTTCTCTGCAATCGCCAGGGCATCGTCCATACGTCCCTGTTCAAGACAATTGTTCAACTTGTAGTCAGCAACGAGTGTAGTGCGTGAATTGTTGGTCACGAAAGCGATGCTGATGTTACTGTCGTTTTTGTAGAAGCTATAGGCTCCAAATACCAGACTTTCCACTTCAGAAGAGTCGCTCTTTACGCCATACTTCTTCAGCTCAAATGCCAAGTCTGCCCTCAGAAAAGTCTTGTTGTCTCTGCACAGCTCGTCGGCAATCGACTTTATCACTTTGTAGATTTCTTGATTTCCCATATCTGTTTAGATTTAGACCATTTACCCCAATAACGGTCATTGTGCCCTCTGATGTAGTGTCTTGTAACTGCTTGTCCTAATGACCGGTTCTGGCTTTCGAAAGACAAAGGTATTGATAAGTTGCGAACTCTACAAGTCCATAATGGTTCAATGGTTGCAACCGACTTCCTTATTCTTCATCTTTCGTATAGTCGTTATATTATTATTGTACTTTACGGGTGCAAAGTTACCGTGTCGCTATGCCAAATAGTGACATTACTGGAAAAATAATTACCCCATGTTTCGAATGTTTATGATATGTTGTCGGTAGACGAATAGACAAGTAAACGAGCCGATATGCATTATTTGTCGGAATTGAGCAAGAAAGGTATGGATTATTTGTCGGAATTGAGCAAAAACAGTAGGGATTATTTGTCGGAATAAAGCAAAATCTTTATCTTTGTGCTTGATAATCAAGTACTTTTCGTTATGCAGGAATATATTCAGAGAAACATAGACGTAGAACTGTTGGAATGGAAGAATAATCCGATGAGGAAACCACTTCTGCTTAGAGGTGCCCGACAAGTAGGTAAATCGTCGGCAGTAAGACATTTTGGAAAAGAATTCAAGTATTTCGCTGAGGTAAACTTTGAACGTCACAAAGCCGTCAAGACATTTTTCCAGGGAGATATAGACATACGCTTGATTGCGCAAAAGATAGCAAAATATATCAATGTCACAATAGAAGAGGGCGAAACTCTTCTGTTTCTTGACGAGATACAGGAGTGTCCGGAAGCCATCATGGCATTGCGCTTTTTCAAAGAAGACTACCCAGAGTTGCATGTCATTGCGGCTGGTTCCCTTCTGGAGTTCACGCTTCAAGAACTACCTACTTATGGCGTGGGACGCATACACACTTTGTTTATGTATCCTATGACGTTTGATGAGTTTCTGAAAGCGAATGATGAAAATGGACTGATAGACATGAAAGGGCAAGCTGACAGCCGACACCCTTTGGATGATGCTTTTCATGAAAAACTCGTAGAATATTTCCGTATATACCTTTTGGTTGGCGGAATGCCTGAGGCTGTGCTGGCATGGATCAAGACTCACGATTTCAACCAATGCAGCCGTGTTCAAGAGGATATTATTCTGACATACGATGACGACTTCAGCAAATACAAGAAAAGGGTCTCTCCCGATTTGCTGAGAACGACAATGCGTGGCATCTGCCATCAGCCAGGAGAGAAGATTACATTCAAACAAATCTCCGCAGGCTACAGAAGTTCACAAATCAGAGAGGCTGTCCGGCTGCTGACGCTTGCCGGACTAACCACTCCTGTCGTCGCCACCTCTGGAAATGGTATTCCGCTTGATGCAGAGGCGAACGAAAAAAACATGAAGATTCTGTTTCTTGATTCGGGACTCCTTCTTACGGTTTTGCAGCTTGAAGGAAATCTTGCGCAGCATCTTATAGAGCAGATCATGACTGGCAATCCTCAAGAACTTGTCAACAAAGGTGGTTTGGTCGAGATGGTGGCTGGGCTTGAAATCTTGCGAAATAAACCATGCGTGCAGCGACAACGGATGTTCTATTGGGAGAAAAGTGGGAATAGCATTGCTGAAATAGACTATCTCGATATCTTTAATCTCAAAGTCACCCCGATAGAGATAAAGTCTGGCACGCAGGGTGGCATGAAGAGTCTATGGCTATTCATGAGAGAGAAACATCTTACAGAGGCAATCCGCTGCTCATTCGAGAATTTCGGAGAATTCTGCTACACCGACTCTCAAGCTGACAATGCCGTGCGCCATATAACCATCGTTCCGCTATATGCATTGGAGAATCTGCAGAAGATGAAATAGGGGAAGGTGTGGCTGCAAGAAACATTTTCAAACAAAAATATGTAAGTTGACAAGGATTATTCGTACAAATAATGTATCTTCGCAGAAATAAGGCATAAACAAGGCAAATAGGAGACGCAGATATGACAGACAACAGATTCAGGAGATTGCCGGTTGGCATTCAGTCGTTCAAGGTTATCAGGGAGGAAAACTATCTCTACGTGGACAAGAGCGATATCGTATGGAACATGGTAAACTTGGGAGAAAAGTATAATTACTTGAACCGCCCTCGTCGGTTCGGCAAGTCCGTGCTTGTCGATACGCTGGAGTCGTACCTTGAAGGAAGAAAAGACCTGTTTGAAGGACTTAAGATTATGCAGCTGGAGAAAGACTGGAAGCAGTATCCCGTCATACGTCTCGACATGAGCCGTGGAGGTGCCAACGAAGACACTCTGCGATCTTACCTGAACCTGCGCTTCAAGGATTATGAGGAGAAATACAACATTACTCCAGATCCTACTGCCATGCTTGCCGATCGTTTCCACGCCATTATAGCCACGGCATATAAGCAAACCGGGCTGAGAGTAGCGGTTCTCATAGACGAATACGACTCTCCCTTGCAACATTCATGGAGAACGCCCGATCATGAAAAATGTACTGGAGTATACCGTGAAGTTTTTGCCATACTAAAGGCGGACGACGAGTACGAACAATTCGTTTTCATTACCGGCATCACCAAGTTCACACAGATATCTCTCTTCTCTGTCCTCAACAATCTGACCAACATCAGCTTCATGCCAGAATACGCAGCGATCTGCGGCATTACCGAGGAGGAGATTGAAGAGAACTTTATGCCAGAACTCAAACAGATGAGCGAAGCAAACGGTTGGTCTGTACAGGAAACCCACGACAGATTGAAAGCTTATTACGACGGGTATCACTTCAGTCGTCGCAATATGGTGGATGTTTACAATCCATACAGCCTCGTCAATGCGCTGAAATCAAAAGAAATAATTAACTTCTGGGCTTCCTCAGGAGCAACATCACTTCTCCCAAAGTTTGTTGACAACATAGAACTTCGCCTCGGTAACTATGAGAAATGCTCTGTAATGCGCAACACCTTAGAACTGTCAGACGTAACTGGAGGCGGTGCCGAATTGTTCTTATATCAATCGGGATATCTCACTATAAAGGAAAGTGACGAGTTTGGTTATATATTGGGGTTCCCTAATGAGGAAGTAAAACAAGCGTTATACGAAACGGTGCTGCCTACTCTTGCCATGCGCTCAGAAAACGAAATACTGTCGCTGCAAGCCTGCCTATACAGAGAATTGGGCACTGGTCAGATAGACGAAGCCATGAAATCTTTGAAGGCCCTCATCGCCGACGTTCCATACAGCAACAAGAAGCTTGCATCTATGGATATGGAGGAACGTTACCGCCTCATCATCAGCACCATACTCAATGCCATTGGCTTGAATGTAGAGGTTGAAAAGATGATTTCAACCGGCAGAATCGACATGACGGTGAAGACCTCACGCTACATCTATGTCATTGAACTGAAATTGCATAACAACGGCGGAAAGGAAGCTGCCACCGAGCAAATCCTCAACCGTCAATATATGGAACCTTTCAAGGCCGACAAGCGCCAAGTCATAGGATTGGACATTGAACTTGATGGAGAAGGAAAGGGACTCTTAGACTGGAAGAGGGCGGAATGAATGCAAAAAAACATGGATTTTTTACCCAAATCGTTGTTATAGGATTAGATTTGGGTAAATAATCGCCGTTTTTGGGTTAAAGGGCTTTAAGTATAGACTAAAACGGTATTACAGCAGAGCGATCTCCGCTTCGATGCTCTCTGGAGTAAAGCGGATGCCCTTCAGCGCCACCTTTTCAAACACCTTCTGCAACTTGTCGATATCGCCAAGACGAAGTTTTACTATGTTGCCAGGCATCTGTTCTACAAAGCCTGCTTTCTCCGGCACAAGCTTCTTAGCATAAGAGATGGCTGGCGACACAAGCAGTTCGATACCCATCTTGCCGTCATACGACAAGAACAAGTCGGTGCCCTCAATCTTCTTTACAATAAGATTTATGCTTATAGACTTTGTAAAGCCCAGCACCTTTATCGGAACAGAGACCGACATCGTATCTCCATCCACATACCCCACATTCACAGTCTTGTGAAAATGACCAGCCACATAATCCTGCAGCTCAGCATAAGTTATTGATAACTTCATATATTAATACATTGAAGGGTGAACTCGGATTTAGTTTTCGGATTTAGTTTTTTTGCATAGCAATCACCTTCCCACACCAATTCATAAATCTTCATTTGTATTTTATACCATACAAAAGGTATGAAAACTATTAAAAGTAAAAGGAACATTGCAATCGTACACTTACTATATTGACATATGATTTCACTAATGGAACTTTGACAACAGTCAGCGAGTACCGCAATTAAATACATAAGACAAATAAGCCATATATTTCTAAGGAAATTCTCATGAGCCTCAAGTGTTGGAATATTCATTAAGAATCCATTTTTTACTACATTATAATAGGCTTCCAGATAATCATCTTTGGTTATATATTTATTTTTCAGTATGACATTTTCATGTGCTTTTTTTATCATGTGCAAATTGTTAGTCAGGAAAGGTGTTAAACATTTTATAATTGTTTGATAGAAAATACCAATGATAAAAGCTGTGACGAAAAACAATATATTCGTTTCTGCTTTTTTTCCAATCATTCCTTCTACCAGAAGCAAAAGCAATGTTCCAACAGTCAGCTTATTTAAGCTATCATAAAATGTAAAACCAGTTATTGTATTCATATTTATTATTTGTATTCTTTCCTAAATCTATTATAATTTCATAATAAATGAGGCTCTTCATTTATATGGCTCTCAATTAGCGTCTTCTTCTTTTCTTGCATCGAAAATTACGCTTTTTATTTTCATAAGCAGCTTCCTCCTCAATTTTATCTTGGAGTCGCTTTGCTATTTTCTCTTTGCGTCGTTCTTTTTCTTCGGCTTTTAGTTTGTCTATTTGTTCTTTCTTTTTTCCCAATGCGCACTTAAGGTCATCAAATGTAAATATAGGATTGTCCAAACCTAAGCTTGCTTTATCCAACAACATTGTCAAAATAGCATTTTTGATTTCTCTACCGGCGAATCCTTCTATCAAATCACTTGCTTCCAATAACTCCTCTTGAGTGAAGCGATGGTCTAATGGCATTTTTGAAGGAAGCATTTTATCTATTATCGCAGCTCGTGCTTCTTTGTTTGGTAATTCCAGCTTGATATGATCTAATATTCTTGATTCAAAAGCCTTATCGAAATTTGTTACAAGATTTGTCGCAAATAAAACAATTCCCTCAAACTCTTCCAAAAGTATCAACATTTGGCTTCGCAAAGAATTCAAAGCTTGGTCAGAGCCATGACTCACATTTTCTATTCTTTTACCTAAAAATGAATCTGCCTCATCAAAAAACATAACTGCTCCTAACTCGGTTGCTGTGTCGAATGCTTTTTTTAAGTTTTTTGCAGCATCACCAACGTATTTAGATTCAATTTCTGAATAATTTAGAGCCAACAAAGGTTTGTTTAACATTTTAGCGATAGCATGAGCGCACATGGTTTTGCCTGTGCCTGGAGGACCAAAGAAGTTAAGAATGCTCTTTGGTTTAGATTCAACCTCAGAGAATCCCCATTGATTATATATCAGATCTTGACATTTGATTGAATTTAAGTCACTTAATATTCTGTCCTTCGTTTCTCTGGGCAAAATGATTTGGTCAAAAGAGTATCGAGGCGTTTGAGGAAGGAATGTCGGTAAGCCATCTTCATTTTTAGCCTGACTCGACTTATTTGCTTCTTCTTTGTTTTCTTTCTCTTGAGGAATCATACGGTACTTTATGTATAGTAACAAACTACATTCTGGAAAATCCACAAATAGTTTGGCTTTAATATAACTATCAATGTTACTATTTACAAATAAGCTGTCCTTTATGTCAAAATCAGCATTACTTTCTAAAATAAAAAAATTATCTTTACGTTCCACAACACTCCAAATCGGAGTTACCCCTAAAGAGGGATAATTCTTTAACACTGATTCTATATATTGCTTAATCGACAATTCAAAATTAGCAAGATATAGTTGTTGATCGGAAGATAGTTTCTGCTTATCTATTAAAAATTTCATAATTATCTGTTTAAAGCAAGGCGACAGAATATACAGAATCCTGTCGTCTCACTATTTTGTTTTACACATAAATGGTCTGTCCTTTGCGAATATTTTTGCTAACACCCTTACTTGATGTTATTTCTACATCGTCAAGATGTTCATTGTCTTCATCAAAAATACCCACTTTTACAGCATTCTTCTTCTTCTCTTTAATGAGTAATTTGAACGCATCAGGATATTCCTCTTCAATGTTATCAGCCAGTGTGTCTTCGCATATAAAATAATCTACAGCTAAAGATATCATCGTAGCTCCAACAATTCCGCCAGCTAATAGTCCTAAAACTTCTAACCACATATTAACTCAGAACCACTAAAGGTTCATTACCTAATACTTCTAACGTTTTTTCATCAAAAGCATCAGATATTATCAATAAAGATTTTGTTATTTCGTCGGTTTCTTCATCATAGACACCCAATAATAGACGTTTATTGTTAGGTCCATTAAAAGTACCATTCGGTAGTGGAGGATAAACCATCATATTTTCAGTTTTAAAATATGATGTGAACATTTCTTCAAACTTATCAGCCAAAGCCACAAACGGTGTGTCTTTTTGAGAATCTAACGAGAGTTTCTTGAACCAACCTACTACGTCGCTAAAAGATAAAGTTCCCTCTATCTTCTTGATTTCCAGATTGTGAATCTGTTTTACGCTCTTGGATTTCTTTTTGAAGAAGCCCTTCTTATATCCATAAAACACGACTCCTGCTCCTACCGCTACGGTAGCAGCGCCAACAATTAATAATGTACTCATACGTGCCATATTTTAATATATTAACTCAATACAACTAAAGGTTCATTTTCTAACACGTCTTTAGTTTTTTGGTCAAGTTCATCTGCATCAAGGTATCTATGAGCTGTAATCTCATCTTTTTCCTCATTATATACTCCTTCAAAGATACCAACTTTTTTCTCAGGTGCAGTCTTGAGCATATCCTTAAACTTCTTAGCGTCTGCAATAAACGGCGTATCTTTTTGAGGATTCAAACTAAGAGACTTAAACCAATCTACAACCTCTTTTGCGAAGTTTAAAATACCATTAATAACTTTTCTCACCAAATTAACAATATAGCGAAAAGCTGCTTT
>OGQZ01001732.1_pt1 | contig 16008 bp, 8 predicted proteins | sample 1553321 | NCBI WGS metagenome assembly OGQZ01 (sample SAMEA2579958, study PRJEB22360) | human gut metagenome | reverse complement strand
ATTCCACTTCTGTGGCACAGCGGGAACAGGTGTTCAAGAAGAGCAAGGAAGAAGTTTTGAACCTCGCTGTAACGGGTGCAGAACTCTGCAAGAAATACCGTGCCATGACACCGGGACATTTTACTTTTGAATATTCTCCGGAAAGCTTTACCGGAACAGAACCGGAATATGCACTGGAAGTGTGCAATGCCGTTCTGGACGTTTGGCAGCCAACACCGGACGACAAGGTGATTATTAACTTGCCGGTAACCGTTTCTCATTCCATGCCGCACGTTTATGCCAATCAGGTAGAGTTCATGAGCGACAACTTGAAGTATCGGGAAAATGTTTATGTGTCACTCCATCCGCACAATGACCGTGGCTGTGCCGTTGCAGATACCGAAATGGGCTTGCTGGCAGGCGGCGACCGTGTAGAAGGAACGCTGTTCGGAAACGGCGAGCGGACAGGCAACGTAGACATCATTACCGTTGCATTGAATATGTATTCACAGGGCATTGACCCGCAGCTGGACTTCAGCAACTTGCCAGCCATCACGGAAGTATACGAACGGGTAACCAGAATGCATGTCTATGAACGCTCTCCGTACAGCGGTCAGCTGGTCTTTGCAGCGTTTAGCGGCTCGCATCAGGATGCCATTGCAAAGGGCATGAAGTGGAGAGAGCAGCATGACTGCGAACACTGGAATGTTCCGTATCTGCCGTTAGACCCGCACGATGTCGGCAGAGTTTACGAAGCAGATGTCATCCGAATCAACAGCCAGTCTGGCAAGGGCGGTATTGGCTACTTGATGGAAACGCGTTATGGATTCAATATTCCGGCAGGTATGCGGGAATCGTTTGGCTATCTGGTCAAGGGTGTTTCCGACCATGCACACAAGGAATTGCAGCCGGATGAAGTATTGAAAATCTTTACCGATTCCTATGTGAACATCGAAACGCCGGTTTCTCTGCCGGAAATTCACTATGTTCAGAAGGCAAACGATGAAATCACTGCTTCTGTTACCATTGATTATGATGGCAGACAGGAAGTGGTTACCGCAGACGGCAACGGCCGTTTGGATGCAGTTAGCAACGCATTGAAGGCATATTTAGGCTCTGATTATGCATTGGTAACGTATACCGAACACGCATTGGAAGTGCGTTCCAGCTCGAAGGCAGTTTCCTATGTTGCATTGCAGAAGGGCAAGGATCTGTATTGGGGCGTTGGCATTCATTCTGATATTATCCGGTCTTCGATTAGTGCATTGGTAAGTGCATTGAACCGGATGATGAATGAACAGCAGAAGTAAAACCCATATACTATTAAAATAAGAGATTACAAAAACCGCTGCGGAAGCCATTCGTTTCCGCAGCGGTTTTTCGTATGATTTTCGCAGAGTGATGCTTACAAAACAGTTTTGTTTTCTGCTTCTGGCGTGGTGACAATGACCTGTTCCGGTGTTACAATCAAAGCTCCTTTTGCAGTTGCAGCACCGTGAAACATGGTTTCTACTGCTTTCTTAAAAGTTTCGACCAGTTCCCCGGAAGTGACATATTCTGCTGTGCCCTTGATTTGATAGCCCTCTAATGAAGTTGCATTGTAAGCGGAAATGGCAATTTTTCCACCGTTTGCCTGCAAATTTTCGGCGAGTACTTTTTTGACAGCTTCTGTTAACATTCTTTCAGACCTTCTAATTTGATGTATCCAACTTGGATGTTGATTCTATGATAACAGAAGGACTGTGGAAAAACAAGTAATCCATAAATTTATGAGTAACTCATTTTTTTCATAGTGGTATGGTTAAGAACCAAGAATTGAACCATTTTGCAGAAAGGGAACTTCAAGGCTGAGTTGCCGGAGAGCAGCGTTATAAACTTGATAGGGCTGCACCTGTTTTTGAATCAGGTCATTGACAAAGCAGACGGTTTTTTCCAAGCTGTTGGAAAAGGCATGAATTTCGGCGGTTTCTCCAGAGCGGAGGTCTTGCAGGAAAATACCATAAACGACAGAAAGTTTTTGATTGCGGTGGGCGTTGCTGGCAGTCACCCGATAGAGCACCCGGTTTGCTCCGTACACTTCCATATAGGTGACGGCTTGTTTGGAGCGGCTGCGGCTGGACGATTTCATAGGGACATCCTCCTTTGATGAAAGTACAAAACGAATCTTTTAAAACCATAGCACAAACGAAAGAAAAAGGAAAGAGCGGAAAAGCAGGGAAATGTCTGTTTTGCAAAGTTTCTTTTTGAAACTGCTGCGTTCGTCATGGTTGAAACAACATTCACAAAATTCGACACGCTATACAATTTGCAAAAAAAGAAAGCTTGAAGTTCGTCCAAAATAGCAATAGAAAATTGAGTTGCATGCTGCTATAATAGATGAAGTCGTTTGAAGGCGAAATTTTCCGAAAAGCCGTAGATAAAAACAAAAAATAAAGACAAAACAAAAACGAAAGGATGTTTGCTTATGACAAAAGAACTCACTCATGGAAAACCATTGCCGTTGATTTTGCAGTTTGCATTCCCATTGATTCTGGGCTATATGCTACAGCAACTTTACAGTCTCTGTGATACGGTCATCGTTGGACGCTGTCTTGGTGTCAACGAGCTGGCTGCTGTCGGGTCTACCGGAGCAGTCAGCTTTTTAGTGGTCGGATTTGCAACAGGGATGTGCACAGGTATGTCGATTCCGGTTGCACAGGCATTCGGGGCAGGGGATTACCAAAAGCTCCGAAAGTATCTTGCGAATTCATTCTACCTGTCTGCATTGATTTCCATTGTGATGACAGTCGGAACGATAATTTTTACGGGCGACCTGCTCCGCCTGATGAAAACACCAGAAGAGCTGTATGACTTTGCGTATGATTATATCTTTACCGTGTTCGCTGGTATCAGTGCCACAATTCTGTACAACCTGCTTTCCTCCATGCTGCGTTCCATTGGAGATAGCCGGACACCGCTGATTTTCCTTGCAATTGCAGCAGCGTTGAATATTGGTTTGGACTTCCTCTTTATTTTGGGATTCCATACGGGCGTTGCCGGAGCAGGTTATGCAAGTGTTCTCTCGCAGGGCATTTCCGGTATCCTGTGCCTGATTTATATGTTCAAGAAGTATGAAATTTTCCGGATTCGGAAAGAGGAATGGAAGGTATCGCTTTCTTGCTGCGGACGGTTGGTTTCCATTGGTCTGCCGATGGCGTTGCAGTTTTCCATTACTGCAATTGGTTCGATTATCCTGCAAACAGCTGTAAACACTTTGGGAACGGTTTCCGTTACCGCTGTAACAGCTGCTTCTAAGTTGCAGATGATTTTGACAGGCCCGATGGAATGCTTGGGCATCACTATGGCGACCTACTGCGGACAGAATCGGGGTGCACGGGAATTTGAACGGATTCGGAGCGGTATTCGGACAAGTGTGGTTGTTTCCATGATTTATTGTGTCGTATCTGCGGTATTGATTATCGTGCTGGGCGGATGGATGGCACTGTTGTTCTTGGATGCCTCTGAAACAGAAGTCATGGCACAGGTAAAAGAATACCTGCGGTTGAATGCGTATTTCTATCCGACATTGGGTTTGCTGTTTATCCTGCGGAACGGTTTGCAGGGTATGAGTTACAGCTTCTTGCCGATGATGGCAGGGGTTACGGAACTGATTGCACGGGTTCTGGTCTGTGTGGCATTTGTTCCGGATTTCGGATATACTGCCGCTTGTATGGCAAGTCCGGTTGCATGGATTTTTGCAGATACCTTGCTGGTAACGGTTTACTTTGTCAAGATGAAGAGCCTGAAGGTGCAGCTTGCACAACCAGCCCCGGCAGCCTGCTGATTTTGTTTTCCGATATCAAAAAAACCGATGCAGTTAGAAAAAGCTGCATCGGTTTTTGTTTGCATTTGACTATACTGCTTGCGTAAATTTTTGCAGATACTTTGCTAGTAACGGTTTACTTCGTCAAGATGAAGAGCCTGAAGGTGCAGCTTGCACAGCCAGCCCCGGCAGCCTGCTGATTTTATTTTTCGATATCAAAAAAACCGATGCAGTTATGAGATGCTGCATCGGCTTTTTGATTTTATAATGGTAGTATTTACATTTTACCACCGGTTATTCCAGATTGGTGTATTTCCGGAGGCAGATTTTGCATAGTGTGTGAGAATCTGCACGGCATCTTCGACACCTAAAACACCGCCATCTGCACCTTGATTCTGTGAGCAGGTATCGATATCGGATAAGAAGTAGGCTAAAGTTTCTTGGTCGTCTGTAAAGGAATTGTTGAGTTTTGCGGTATTGCCAGCTGCTTTTTTTGCATAGTAGGTCAAAATACAAACAGAATCATTGACATCTACGATACCATCTAAATTGCTGTCGCCCTTTTTTCCAACCAATACTTTTTTGGTGTAGGGGGCTGCATTGAACTGATAAACCGGAGCAGTTGCATCACCACAATAAAACGGCACATCTGCAATGGCATATCCCGTTGTTGTTGCAGCGGCATATAATGCAGCCGGTGTGGTCTGTGCCGTCAAGGCATCCAGCAGAGATTCATTTTTTGTAACATTGTCGGTATAGGTAACCCGTCCTGTAATGGCAGCGTTGGAATACTGAGAGAGGGTCAACGGACGGTCATTTTCTGCAAATGCACAGATGGTAGACAATTTGGAAGTGTCATTGGTGATGGTTGCGGAGGATGCTCCAACTGTAATCGAAGTGCTGACAAAAGACAACGGCAAACGAGTATGAGCAGCCGTGCTCAAGCTGCAATCGGTTTCCGAGAAGGAAACAGTATAGACATCGTTAGGCGTTCCTTGCCGGATGACAATATCAAAAGAGAAGAACGGGAATTCATCTGCATATCCCAAGAAGGAAACGCCTTCCTGTGCATTCGTTCCGGTTAAAATCCAGCTATAGGCATCGTGGTAGCCGCTGAGTACCGTTCCAGCCGGAAGCGTTGCATCATAATGGGGAATCGTGCAGGTGTTTGTTTCCAGCGGATATTGCTCCTCTGCACTCTGTTTATAATAGGAATAGGTAAAGGAAACTGTTCCGTCTGCATTTTGTTGCAGGTCAGAAGCCGGAATTTCAATTTTCTCATTGGAAATCCAAGTTTTCACGCCGTCCACTAATTTGTTATAGGAGCGAGTGAAATAGATGCCGCCAGCTCCATCGCTTCGGATGGAAGAACCGCTGAAGGGTTCTGTCAGCAGGGCACTGGTCAGCGGTGCACAGCTGTAAGGGGTGTAAGTGCCGGAAGAGGTAATTTCCCCGAAGCAGGTCGGCATCGCATATTCTGAGAAGAAAGAACCGCCACTGTAGGATTGCTTGTACATATCCGTTGTGCTGAGAATGTTGCTGCTGTTGGAGAAATAAAGGCTGCTGGAATCGCTCTGATAGCGAATGCGTGCACCGGTAATTTGCTTGATTGGTTGGGTGTTTCCCTTGATGTAAACTTTGGTTGGAATGTGGACATCGCCAGCTTGTACTTCTTCCGCAGAAACATAGGTTCGTTCTGGGACAAAATAGAATGTATACGGGTCAGTCTGTTCGACAACCGAGTTTTGCAGCAAGGCAGAATCCTCTGTAACAGCATCTGCTGCGGATACTGGCAAGCAGACAGCGAATAGCGTGCAGGCTGCCAGCAGGGAAATGATTTTTTTCATGAGAAAAACTCCTTTATTCTGTAATTTCTATCTGTCGAACAGGAACGCTGTCCGGCTGAACAAGGGAATATTTACAAGGGAAAACCGGCATACAGATGTCAGCAGATGGGTGACAAGAGAAAAACTGTATCCCGGTTTTCATATGATTGTTTTGTGTTAGCGGTTGCTCCAAACCGGATTGTTTCCGGCAGCAGCCTGTGCATAATAGGTTAAGATTTGTACGGCATCTTCTACGTTCAGTTCTCCGCCGTCTGTTCCCTGATTCTGAGAGCAGGTGTCAATGTCAGAGAGGAAGTAGGAGAGAATTTCTTCTTCATTGGTTGCCTGTTCCAGCAAGGTTGACTCTAAACCAGCAGCTTTCTTTGCATAGTATTGCAAAACCAAAACAGCATCTTCTACATCTACCTTGCCATCCAGATTGGTATCGCCCTTTTTCCCGATGAGCAGGGTCTTGGTGTAGTCTGTGCCGTCTGTGTTTTTCAGCGGCTGGGTGTTGAGGGTAAAGGGAACCGGATTTACATAAGCACTGCCGGACTGCTGAGCATAGAGTTCTGCCGGAGATTGTCCGCAAGTAACGGCATCTGTCACATCCTGTGTGGCAGTTGTTCCGTCTGCACTGGTGACAGTCGAAATCAGTTCCCCGCTGCCCTGATTCAGGCGGATTTCCTTATCATTTTCTGCGAAGAAGCAGTAATACGGGCTGGTGCTGTCTTGGGTAATTGTGCCGGAAGCCGTTCCAACAGTAATGGTGGTGTTCATCAGCTGCAACGGAACGAGGAAAGAACTGGTTGCCAGCCGGCAGTTATCATTCAGCTGTACATCATAAGAGCCGGCAGGTGTTCCCTGACGAAGCACAATATCGAAGGAAAAGCAAGGGAATTCATCGGTATAGCCGAAGAATGCAGGGGTTTCCGTTGCGGCAGGTGTCCAATAACAAGTATTATGAAATCCCTTGTAAGTTTCGTCTGCGGATAATGTCGCATCATAGTGCGGAAGTTCAATGGTTGCTGTCTTTTGTGTAAAGTTTGGGTCGTTCTGGTCATAATATAAATAGTCAAATGAAGCACTGCCGTCTGCATGTATCTGCATCTGAGAAGCTGGAATTTCTACTTTTTCCTGAACGAATGTCTTAACACCGTCTACCAGTTTGTTGCAGCTGAGTGTGAAATAAGCACCGCCGTTTCCATCACTGTAGATCTTATTTCCACCATTCATGCGTTCATAGATGGTATCCCCCAAAACGCAAGAACCAAACGGTGCAAAAACGTTTTGTTTTTTGCTGTTGATGACGGTACTGCCCAGACAAAATTCCGGATAACGGGAGGTATAAGAACCGCCGCTATAAGTGCAGTCTTTCGCATCACCAAACGTTCTGATATCGAGGCTGTTATCAAAATAAACGTGCTCGGTGTCAGAGGCATGGTAGGACAGCAGGAATGCACGGGGACTGATGGAGTTGTCCCCGTGGAAATAAACCTTGGTGTTGATGTGAACATCGCCCTGAGCCAGTTCTTCCGCAGAAACAAAGGTTCGTTCTGGCTGGAGGGTTACTTGAAACGGGGAGAGATTTGCGGATGCACCGGCAACGGGCAGGTTGTCAAAAACACCGTCTGCTTCTGCAACCTGTTCTGCATAAGTGGTAACATCTTCTTCTGCGGAAGCAGAAATGCCAGCAGAAAACGGGGTAGCGAGAGCGGCTGCAAACATACCGCAGAGGGCAACGGCAGCCATTTTATTTTTTTTGAAAAACATAAAGACTCCTTTCTGTTTACTGGAAAATGATTTCGAAAACGAGACATCTTGAAAAAGCATGCAGCTTATCTTGATTATACCATTTTCAAATAGGCTTGTCAAGAAACGAAATCGGGTTCTTTTTACGGGCAGGAGCAGGGATTTTTGTCGAATCGAAGCGACTGTAAAAATGAACAAACTGTAAAAATACAGGAAAGGAACTTGACAGAATCGGGCAGTTATGCTATACTAACCGTGGTTAGGCGGAACTAACCAATCACCTGCAACCGGAATCATGCAAACAGCAGGTATAAAAATCCGTAGGAAGGTCAGAATAAAAAGGCATTCGTATGGAAATCACAATCCGGTTTTCCCAATCACACAGATTACCATCAGGAAAGGAACGAATAAAATGGCTTATTTGGAAATTAAAAAGGTCATCGGCAGAGAAATTATGGACTCCAGAGGCAATCCAACCGTAGAAGCAGAAGTTTTGCTGGCAGATGGAACGATCGGCAGAGGTACTGCACCGAGCGGTGCATCCACTGGTGAATTTGAAGCACTGGAACTGCGGGACGGCGACAAGGCTCGTTACGGCGGTAAGGGTGTTACCAAGGCAGTAGAAAACATCAACACCACCATCAATGATGTACTGGTTGGATTGGATGCTTCTGATATCTATGCAGTTGACCGTGCAATGCTCGCAGCAGATGGCACAAAGGACAAGTCCAATCTGGGTGCAAATGCCATTCTGGCAGTTTCCATTGCAGCTGCAAGAGCTGCTGCAATCTCTCTGGATATTCCGCTGTATCGGTTCTTGGGCGGCGTATCTGGCAACAGACTGCCGGTTCCAATGATGAATATTTTGAACGGTGGTGCACATGCAACCAATACCGTTGATACACAGGAATTCATGATCATGCCAGTTGGTGCTCCAACCTTTAAGGAAGCACTGCGTTGGTGTGCAGAAGTATTCCACAGCCTGGCAAAGATTCTGAAGGCAAAGGGTCTGGCAACCTCCGTTGGTGACGAAGGCGGCTTTGCACCGAACCTGTCCAGCGATGATGAAACCATTGAAACCATTCTGGAAGCAGTCAAGGCTGCTGGCTATGAACCGGGCAAGGACTTCATGATTGCAATGGACGCTGCTTCTTCGGAATGGAAGGGCGAAAAGGGCAAGGGCTATTATCACCAGCCGAAGTCTGGTAGAGATTTCACATCGGATGAACTGATTCAGCACTGGGCTGATCTGGTAGAAAAGTATCCGATCATCTCCATCGAAGATGCACTGGACGAAGAAGACTGGGAAGGCTGGCAGAAGCTGACCAAGGAACTGGGCGACAAGGTACAGCTCGTTGGCGATGACCTGTTTGTAACCAATACCGAACGGCTGTCCAAGGGCATTTCTCTGGGCTGCGGTAACTCCATTCTGATTAAGCTGAACCAGATCGGTAGCGTTTCCGAAACACTGGAAGCCATCAAGATGGCACACAAGGCAGGTTATACTGCAATTTCTTCTCACCGTTCTGGTGAAACAGCAGATACCACTATTGCAGACCTTGCAGTTGCTCTGAACACTTGCCAGATTAAGACGGGTGCACCGAGCAGAAGCGAACGGGTTGCAAAGTACAACCAGCTGCTGCGGATTGAAGAAGAACTGGGTGATGCAGCCGTATATCCGGGCATGCAGGCATTCAATGTAAAAAGATAAATCCTTTCTATTTGATAAAAGATGATGGGGAAGCCGGCTGGCGGAAGTAATTCTGCCAGCCGGTTTTCTTTTTGTATGATGTTCTGGAGATGCGATTCCTGCAAAAAATCTGCATTGACAAATCCCGAAAAATGGGATAAACTGAAAAGGATGCAACGAAGGAGGAAAATTTTTTATGCAGACGTTTACCAACAACTTAATCTTCAGTTTAAACGCAACGATTCCCATTTTTTTAATGATGGCGTTGGGGTTCTTTTTGCAGCGAATCCACCTGTTGGACGACCATACCACCCAGAAACTGAATCAGTTTGCCTTTAAGGTGCTGTTGCCAGCATTGTTATTTATGGACTTGTCGACCGCAGACTTTCAGTCGGTTTGGGATACCAAATTTGTACTGTTTTGTTTTTGTATTACCAGTGTGAGCATTGGCATTGCCTTTTTGCTGTCGCTGCTGCATCGGGAACGGGCAGACCGTGGGGAATTTATTCAGGCAGCCTACCGCAGCAGTGCTGCAATTCTAGGAATCGCCTTTGTCAAGAACATTTATGGCGAAGCAACCATGGCAGCATTGATGATTGTTGGAACAGTACCGCTTTATAATATCATTGCCGTGGTGGTACTCTCTCTAACTGCTCCGCAGGCAGAGGGGCAGCCGAAACCAAATCGGAAAGCATTGCTCTTAAAGACGTTGAAAAATGTTGCAACCAATCCGATTATTTTAGGGATTGTCGTTGGAATGTTGTGGTCAATTTTGCGAATTCCGCAACCGGTGATTCTCTCGAAGTCGGTTTCTTATTTGGGCAACATGGCAACACCGCTTTCTCTGATTGCCTTAGGGGCATCGTTTCAGTGGCAGGATGCAAAGGGCAAACTTCCGGCAACACTGGGCATTACCGCAACGAAATTGCTGTTGTTCTGTGCATTGTTTTTGCCGTTGGCGGTTGCGTTTGGATTCCGGACGGAAAAGCTGATTGCCGTTTTGGTGATGCTGGGCAGTGCAACAACCGGAAGCTGTTTTGTCATGGCAAGGAATATGGGACACCGTGGAACATTGACAGCTTGTTCCGTCATGATGACAACCTTGTGCAGTGCATTTACATTGACGATGTGGCTATTTATTTTGCGGACACTGCAATACATTTAAATAAAGTAAAAGTAGAATTAGAATCAAACAAAATCGGCAGCCGTACGAAATGAGTACGACTGCCGATTCTGTTATAAAAAATTGAAAGAGGAGAAGCGAATTGCGAATGATGCTTAAACTGGCAGATCCGGAACTTCGTCGCTGTTCAATACGAATTTCATCAGATAGCTAACATCCTTATCGCCAACATTGTTATCACGGTCAACGTCTGCATTCTTCTGTGCAATATCAGAAAGCACAATTACATCTGCAAGATACTTGTTGACTGTGATGCAGTCTGCAAGGTCTACAACACCATCCAGGTTGACATCGCCATAGTTAAGACCTTCTTCATTGATGGTTGTTGTGGTTGTCGTTGTGGTAGCAGTAGCGGTAGTTGTTGTTGTAACAACTGTTCCGCCTTGGTCAGCGTATACCATATAGTACAGGTTTGCAGTATCCGCCTTGGTAATGGTATGTGTGCCAGCAGATACAGAAACTTGAATGATACCGTCGCCATTTGCCGTATACTTTGTACCGTCTACCTTAACAGTTGCATTCGGTTCAACAAATACGAGGGTCAGGTCACCCTTTGCCGTGTTGGTAAAGCCGATAGAAGTTGCAGATTCCATTTTCAGGCTCTGGGTCAGGGTCAAACCGTTGTAAGAAACCGTTCCCTTGTTGGTTGCCAGATTACCAGTGATAGTGTAGAAGCTGCTGTTCTTGCCGTTTGCAGTAAAGTCATGAATCTGTGCACCGGATGGAGTCGGTGTTTCGCTCTGCTTGCCGCTGGTTGTGGTAGTCGGCTTTACAGTTGTTGTCGTGGTGGTTGTGGTTGGATTCTGTCCGGAGGTGGTTGTCGTTGTAACAATTGGGGTATCGCTGTTGCTGAGGTGATAGCCCATTGTTCCATACTTGCCATCGGTCTTTGTTTCATACAAACCGCCCAGATTCAAAGAGCCATCTGCATTTCTCCAAACCTTGTGGAAATCTGTTCCCTGTTCCGGAGCTTTTGTCAATGCGATGAAGTCGGAAGCGGTTGGACCTGCAAACTTCGTGCCAATCTTTGCCCCGTTGGTGATTGCGGTATCGGATTCAACCAGATAATAACCGCTGTTGTAGTAAACACCGTTGTTGTAAGTACCAACGTATTTATCATTGGATGCACCGCCTTTCAGCTTTGCATCTGACAGGAAGATAGAAGCATCATAATAAGACATCAGGTTGTCAAAATCACAGCCCGGGTCGGTACAACGATAGCAAGAGAAGTTCGGCTTGCCTGTGCCTTCGCCGTTGTTGTTGATGGCGGTGCAGTTGATCAATGTGCCGAGCTTCGGGTTGTTGTTATCCGTAAAGCCGCAGTGCAAGTTTTCAAAGGACAGACAATTCTTTACAACATGAGCAGAGCCAATGCCGCTGCCGCCCAGCTTGAAGCCGTTACCGTCGCAGTTGCCATAGCCTTCGCCAAATTCTGTAAAGCCGTTCCGGAATGCAACGCAGTTTTGAATGGTAACCACGCCGATTGGGCCAGTTGCAGCCTTTGCGAACAAATCCCAGCCGTCATCGCTGTTGTTGTATGCCATACAGCCGTCAAATACGTTGCCTTCGCCGCAGGTCAGCTTTGCAGCAAAACCGTCTGCATTTTCCATGGAGGCATTGTCGCAGTTGTTCTTAGAAGTACAATTCAGAATCAGGTTATAGCTCGGCCAATCTGCAATGGTTGCAGCATTGGTGTTATACCGAGAAATCTGTAAGCCGGTGTCCTGATTGTCATTGAAGACCATGTTTTCAATGCGGTTATGACTGCCGGCAAGCAGCATACCATTATCCGCAGCCTTGGTGATTTCAAAACCGTAGAATTTCCAGTAGTCGCCATCCAGTACGACACCACGTTTCGAGCCGTCTGCTGCACCCTGTCCGCTGAAGTCCAGCTTTACAGTTGCACCCGGATAAGCAGAAATAGTCTTGTATGCATTTTCTGCACCATTGTTGCTGCTGTCGATGAGAATCATTTCACTCAGTTCATAAGTACCATCGAGCAGGTAGATGGTCTGACCAGCGGAAACCTTCTGAATGGCTTCATAGATGTCCATCGGGTCATCCATCGTACCAACACCCTTTGCATTCGGGGCACAGTACAGAGCACCTGTAACCGGAGTTGGTTTTGTTGTTGTGCCAGCTGGAACAGTAGTTACAACGCCACCCTTTGTAGTGGTAATGGTGGTTGTAGTGGTGGAAGTTGTGGTGGTAGCAGGTTTGGTTTCTGTAACCTGTGGATTATTTCCGCTGTCACTGAATCCGCTGCCGATGTGGACAATGGAAGATTTGTAAGCAACCAGAGCATTTTTCAATTCCTGATTGACTGCATAGCTGGTATCATCGACAGCATTGTCAAACTTCCACTGTAAGTCGCCGCCGTCCACACGGCCAGCGTGTGCCGTTACAATGCTCGGAACATCTTCCGGAGCATCAGCTGTGTAGCTGTACATAATGCTGCTGTCGGTGTCGAAGTTGTTATAAGTCGAACCGCCGGAAAGAGCTGTAACACTGCTCGGAACGGTTTCCGAAGGAGAAGAAACTTCGTAAGCATCAAAGCTGGTGTTGTTTTCAGCATATGGAATATAGCTGGATGCACCAACAATGACATTATTATAAGCCTTAATGATACCGCCGGGTTCGCCGGAGAATGTGCCTTCGCCGAGTGCATCTGTACCCTGTCCAGAACTCATCATCGGGTCTTTGCAGTTCCGGAAGTAGTTATTTTCTACGAATGCAGAAGCTCCCATGGTAACGCCAACACCATACTTTGCATTTCCGTCAAAGTAGTTGTTATAGCTGTGTACGGAGCAGGTGCGAATCCGAGGGTGACGGGAGTCAGAATGGTCATACCAGTTGTGGTGATAGGTGATATAGTTGGTTTCGGTTTCGGACTTCATGCCTTGCAGGTTGCACTTGCCGTTATCCCAGAAGTGATTGTAAGAGTGGGTAACATAAGTGGATTTTTTGGTATCCAGTGCACCATCGCCCTTTACCTGATCGGCATCAGAACCGGCATCGCCATAGAAGAAATCGCAGTTATGTACCCAGATGTGGTCGTTGCCCTGCTGCAAACCGCAATCATCGCCTTCGGAGCTGTTGCAGTTCATGAAGCCCAGATTCCGAACTTCAATGTTCGAGCAGTTCTTCATAACCAGACCAAAGCCATTTAAAACGGCATCGTTGCCGACGCCTTCAATGGTCATGCCAGCCTTTGCGGTGTCCACATACAAATCACCCTTCGTCAAAGCAGTCGGGTCAGTGATGTTGCCGATGATTCGCAGGCAGAGCGGACGGGTTTCCTTGCCTTTTTTATAGGCATTGATGATTGCTTGTACACCTGTTACAGTGACATCACCCTTGCCTTCCGCATTCAGGCTTGCAGTAACGGTATCTTTATTTTCATTCGTAACATAAACAACTACAGCATCTTCTCTTAATGTGCCGTCTTCGTTGTATGCACCGGAAGAAGTGCCTTTTACAAAGCCGAAACCGCTTCTGTCATTGGCTTCTACGGAAACAGTCGCTTCTGCTGCACCGGACAATTCACTTGTTCCCTTGACCGGAACAACTTTCAAGGTGTGGCTGCCAGCTTTCAGACCCAAGGCATCCGCACGGAGATGACCGTCTTTGTACTGCCGAATCAGCATGCTGTCAATCTGTACGCCGTCGCAATAAACATTGTAACCATCTGCACCGCTGACGGGCTGCCATTCTGCATAAGCTCCTTCAAAATATCCCGCAGATTTTGTGATGGAAACACTGCTGGAAGCCAGCAGCGAAAGGTTTTCCTCCCATGTGGCATCGGCTGCCGGAACAGCATCTGCTGCAAATCCCAGCATCTGGGATGGAAGTGAGGCAACCGCTGTTACAGCGGCAACCAGAGCAGCAGCCATGCCCTTTTTGAATGAAAATGTGTGTTTCAAGATAGATCCTCCTCATATACAGCCCCCAGTAATCTGAGTTTGGCTGTGAACCATTTGATTTAAATATACAACTTTTCAGGAGGATTTGTCAATCTACAAAAACACTGAAAATTTGTGTGTGGTTTTGGCTATTTTTCATAAAAGCTTTCCTGAAAATTTGGATATATCTTTTCACATACAGTATTGTTTTGTCAGAAAATAAACAAAAATTTTATTTTTGTCGTGCTATTTCCACAGAATATTTTTTGTAAGAAGATATTTTGCTTGCTGCCTTGTCGAAATGGCAGAAAGCGGATTCGAAAAACGTAGATTTTTATGGATTCTCTACAAATTCTGCATTCCAATCAAGATTAAATCGAAAACAGTTGACAAACGATAGGGAAGTGGATATAATAAAAATGATGATTTCCTGTCAGAACAAACGAATATAGACAACCTGTCTGTGTTTCAACAGACAGACGGATAGAAGAAAGGATCGATTGGATTGAACGAAACACAAAAAGACGGTCGCTCTACATACGGCAGTCCGGCTCCGCTTTCCAGAGAACAGATGCAACAACAAATGCAGGCTGCTTTTCAGGATGGATCGAATCGCCCGAGAAAGAAGAAACAACCCGAACAAAGACGGATTTCTGATATGCCAAACGGCAAGCCAGCTCAAAGGGGAAAACGTGGCAATCAGCCAGAACCAATGCCCCGTTCCGTTGGTCAGGCAAAGGCAGAAAAACTCCGGCAGATTAAAGCGTCCGTTGCCTCTGCTTCGCAGGGGATTTATAATGAAGAAACGCCATCTGCAACCGCTGCCGAGGCACATCGTTATGTGCACCGTCGCAGCAGTGCACCGCCGCCGCCCGTTCCGCCACGGAACAGAAACAGCCGTCCGCAAGAACCGGAATATTATGGCGGTTCGGATGTGGCATCTTCCGGAAAAGGCGGAAAGATTGCTGGTATTATAGTACTGGTCTTGGTTGTACTATTATTAATCGGTTATTTGATTGGCTATTTCTCTTACCGGAGCAAGCTGCTGCCAAAAACCTATGTCAATGGTGTCAATGTCAGCGGAATGACATTAGCGGATGCAGAACAGAAGATTTTGAATAGTGCCAGCACAGAAGGCATTACCTTTATTAAAAAGAGTGGCGAAAAGGTACACTTTGACGGGGCAGAATTTGGCTCGACCGTTTCTTTCCAAGATGGTGCAATGGATGAAGTCACCAGCCAGAGCCATGTACTTTGGTTTACACACCTGCTGCACAAGTCGGAATATACGGTTTCTGTGGTCAATTCCTATTCGGAATCGAACCTCTCGAACCTGATACTCTCTTACAGCTGGGGTACAACACCGCCGACAGATGCTCATATTCAAAAGGCAAGCGACGGCACGTATTCCATCGTTCCGGAAGATAATGGCGATATGATTGACGCTACAATTTTAATGAATTATACGCTGGAACAGATGCGGGAAGGCAATAACACGATTAAGCTGGAAGATGCAGACTGTTATTTGCAGGCAGAAGTCAAGTCCGAAGACTTGCAAGCTGCTTTGGATGCTGCCAATTCACTGGCTGGTCTGACGATTACCTATGACTTTGATGACCGACAGGAAGTTCTGGATACCAGCACGATTGCGGACTGGATTACAACAGATACAGACGGAAAAATTTCTGTCGATGAAAATAAGGTCAAGGCATGGGTCAATGAAAACTTGGTCAAGTATGATACCTTTGTACCGGGCTATACCCGTACGTTCCACTCCACCATGCAGGGAACAATTGAAGTACCGCTTGGCGATTATGGAATTTACGGCTGGGAAAAGGGTGGAGAGGGAACCCGTGAAAAAGTGACGCCCGGTG
>OGQZ01001729.1_pt1 | contig 16032 bp, 15 predicted proteins | sample 1553321 | NCBI WGS metagenome assembly OGQZ01 (sample SAMEA2579958, study PRJEB22360) | human gut metagenome | reverse complement strand
AAAAAGTCGCAGGCGGCAAAACTGCTCGGCATCGACCGCAAGACGCTCTACAACAAACTCCATCTTTACGGTATCGAATAGGAGGCTTCCCGCCTGTCCCGTTCCGGTTTCCGGACGGCCGTTCCACACTCCGGCTGTGGAATTTTTCCACACTTTCTGTCCCGTCTCCACATTTTTCCACACCTTCTCCGATTTTTAGCGCAATGGCGTTTGCGTTGGAAATCTGCTTGTTGCGTGTTTTGCGCCGTTGTGGCACTTCGCTTGAACTTTCAGAAGTCAGAACGCGAGTAAGACGACCCGCTAACGAAAGAATGAAGTTCAACCATTTAAATTTTAAAGCTATGAAAAAGACGATTGTGATGATGGCGGCGCTGATGCTGACGGCCGGAGGAATGGTTTATGCCCAGCAGCCCGAAAAGCAGGACACGCCCCAGAAGGAGAATCCCACCGCTCCCGAGCAGAAGCAGGAGCCTACCGCTCCGGAAGAGAAACCCGACCCCGTGAAGCCGGAACAGACTCCCGCAGAGCCGGAATCGGAGCCCGCCGAGCAAAAATCGGAGCCGGTGAAGACGGAGAAGAATGCAAGCCTGGAGAATCAGTCGGGAGAGGTCGTCCGGTAATCTTCCGCCCGAAATCATTTAGTTAAACAATTGTTTGCCTGGTCCCCTGCTTCGGCGGGGGATTTTTTTGCGCGAAAAAAACGCCGCCCGAGCCGGGTGGCGTTTTTCGGTGCCGGGGGCATTTACTGAATCCATTCCACGTTCGCGGCGTCGCGGAAAAGGATGTTCAACGGCCGGACGAGTCCGTCGGCATCGGCGGCAAAGAGGAAGCCCACCTTGTCGAGCGGTACGGAGATAAAGGTCGTCGAGGGGTAGCCGCCGATCATGTCGATTTTGTCGAGCAGCGCCCAGACGAAGATTTCGAACGGCATCTGGCCCGGCAGCAGCGTCAGCCCCTCGAACCGGTCGGGGTAACCGGCCGACGAGCTGTCGGCGGGATGGGGCTTGAAGAAGATGTCGTAATCGCTGCCGTACTGCTGTATGATCCGTTCCACATAGGCCGCCTGCTGCTGTTCGCTCGCGGCGGAACTGTGGCTCGTGCCGATGATGATGAGGTTTTTCTTCGGCGACAGGTCGAACAGCCCCGCGAAGCGGGCGTAGTCGAATTTGGCCATGCGGTAGAACTGTTGTTTCGAAGCCTCGGGAAGGGCTGTCAGCAGTTCGTAGGGCTGGACGCTCTCCATCTTCATTGCAGCCAGCCGGTCGGCGATGAACGGGCAGGAGGACTCCATCAGGCTGCTGTTTTGCAGCATCAGCCGGTAATCGGGGCGCGTCGAGAGGTAGTAGGGCCAGGTGTAGGAGGCGAACTCCTCCGGCGCGCGGGTCTCGGGATAACGGCCGCCGTGGTTCCAGTCGAGGGCTTCGACTTCGGCGGCGTAGTCGTTCCAGTTCTGCTCGGCCGTGGCGGCATCGCCGAAGTAGTTGTGGAAATTGTTGTAGGTCGCCGTGCCGTCGGAGAGCATCGTCACCTTCACGCGTGCCGAGTCGATGCCCTGCGCCACGAACCAGTCGTAGCCCAGGCGGCACCGCAGGTCGTCGACCCATAGCCCGAAGACCGCTGTGGGGTCCTCGGCGTTGATCTCCAGGATGCGGCGTTTCATCGCTTCGCTCATGGCCCGTAATTCCTCGTTTTGGTGGCATGGCCCGTGGGGTCGGCGACGGGGTACACGAAGGCCCGGTCGGGAAATTCGGCGGCGTCGAAGGTGCTTGCGCGTTCGTAGGAGACGTAGCTCGGTTTGTCGTGCGAAAGCAGGTGCAGGCCCGAATAGAGGGTCGGCATGGTTCCGACCGAAATGTAGAAATAGTAGTCCGGGGCGTCGAATCCCGTGCCGCCCGCACTTTGCGAGACGGTGAAAGCCAAGGTCTTTCCGTCGCAGGAGAAAAGAAGCGACGCACTGCGGGCAGGACCCGGATTCTCGGCAAAGGTCACGTCGATCTCGGAGTACCCTGCCGGTCCTTCTTCTGCGGAGAGGGTCAGCCAGTCGGGTTTTTCGTCCTGACCGTAGTTTTCCGGCGCCAGCGTCACGCTCCAGGGCGCCGGAGCATTGACGGTGATCTTGCCGCTGCGGGCGAGGTGGTCGAGCGACAGAAAATCGGTTCCGCCGTTGATGCTGACCGACGGAGTTCCGTCGTCCGCACAGGACCAGGTTCCGGCCGCGAGGCCCAGGATCAGAAGAAGACGAAATAATCGTTTCATGCGAGGTGTTTTTTAGTTGAGTCGTTCGTATCGTTAAATGCGGAAATGTGCGGTTTACTGCACGGCATGCAAAATTCAGGCCGCCCGATTGTCCGGACGGCCGTGGGGGAAACAGGGCGTTTTCAGGCGTTCCGCTTTTTCTTGATGCGTTCGAAATGTTCGCGCAGGCGTTCGCTGAACTCCTCGCGGCGGTGTTTCAGATTGGCCCGCCACCCCAGCCAGCGGGTGTAGCGCAGGCGTTTTTCGGGATAGATGTCGCGGATCGTCACCAGGATGCCCGTCTCCTCCACACCGCCGAAATCGGGGTTCGACACCGTGTCGAAAACCCGCATCGTGGGCGAAAGGTTCATGTAGGCGTTGATCAGCGGCGGGATGTTCTCGTTGAACTTGCGGATCTGCTGGATCAGGATGCGGTAGTTCTCCATGTAGGTCGCGCCGCAGAACAGTTCCTCGTAATAAGGGTCGTCCAGGTCGAGCCGTATGGGATGGATGCCCTCCACCAGCTGGTCGCGGTCGGGGAAATAGCGGCGCAGGAACCAGATCAGCGCGTTGCGGGCCACGGCCTTGTAGGTCGTGTACATGGTGACTTTGCCGAAAAGGTATTTGGCCTTGGGGTTCAATACGATCAGCGCGCCCAGTCCGTCCCAGAGGTTGTCCAGCGCATAGATGCTCTTGGCGTTGCCGCGGGCCTGGTAGGCGGGCTGCACGAACGAACGCCCCAGTTCGATGGTCCGGGGCAGGAACTTCCGGCGGAAACGCTCGCTGAAACGGAAATAGTGTTCGGTCGAGAGATGGCGGGGGTTGGGCGTGGTGCAGACGATGAAGCGGTAACCGCCGACGATCTCCTGCGCCGAGGGGTCCCAGACGATCAGCTGGTAGTAGCCGTCGCCCGCGAGGTCTTCCTCGTCGATGTCCACCTCCTGCCCCGTGCCGCCGCCGGCGCCGCGGAAGGCCGCTTCGCGCAGGCGGCCCACCTCGCGCATGAGCGAGGGGCATTCGGCGGCCGAAAAGATGTAGATTTCATTGCCTGCCCGGTGGGTGTTGCGCATCTTGCGGGCGGGCGTCAGTTCTGCGAGCAGCAGTTCCCGGGCGACCGGTTCGATGATGGGTACTGTATTCTCTTTCTGTTGCATGACAGGGCAAAAATACCAAAATTAGCGGTTTTGATTCGGGCCGGCGAGCGTTTTTTCCAAAAAATACGCTTTTTTACGTACTTCCAGCGCCTGTTCGTGCAGCGACCCGAAACGCTGGAGTTCGGCCACGGGAATCGGGTCGCCGACGACGATGCGGAAATGGCGGCCCTTCTGCGAAAACATTTCGTCGGGCAGCCACAGCATCTCGATGTTAAACTTGACGCCCAGCGCCTTGCGGATCCGGTAGACGCGGTAGAAGAACTTCGACAGACGCCCTTCGACGAAGACCGGAACGATCTGCCGCTGCGAGGCGTAGGCCTTTTTCAGGAAGCTGATTTTCCACTCGGGGTCGGTCACCTCGCCGCCGTTGGGGCGCGAGCAGAGACCCGCGGGAAAGGTCAGGACCGGCAGATCGCCGAAGAACTCTTCGTCGAACTTCCGGGCGTAGGAGGCGCTCTGCGCGCCGTGCTTGTTCACCGGGATCCACAGCGGGCGCAGCGGTTCGAGGTACATCAGCAGGTCGTTGACCACCACCCGCGCGTCGCCGAAACGGTCGATCAGCTTGTCGGCGAGCATCATGCCGTCCATGCCCCCGAACGGATGGTTCGAGGCGAAGAGGTAACGGCCTCCGGGGGCGAGCTTGTCGAGTCCTTCGATCGAATAGGTGACCTGCCATTCGCGGAAACAGGCGCGGATGAACTCCTGCGGAGGCAGCGACCAGTAGTGTTCGAGGATATGGTTGATTTCCGACTCGTGGATCGTGCGGCGCAGCCAGTTCACGACCGGACGGGGAATCCAGCGAGCCAGCCGCGGGGCTTTCTGCCTGAGTACGGCGCCGATGTCGATTTTGGGCATGGAATGTTCGGAAAATTATATCCACAAATATACGGTTTTTTTGCTATAAGATGCACCTTGTTGAAAGTTAATCGTCGTTAGAACGCGTTTTGGCGAAGGGTAGGTCTTTCACCTTGTTTCGCTTTGTGTCGAATTTTTAACCCTAATTTTAACCCTTGTTGTTTTTGAAGGGCTTTTTTTAGCCCCCTTTTTTCGGGTTGATTTTTCCGGTGAATTTCTTGTAAAATAGTTTGTTGCCTAATCTCGGCTGGATGACGATTGGAGGACGTTGTAAAATTTTTCGAGAATTTTTATCGAAAGAACTCTTTGTCAATCAGTATTTTGAGGCTAAATTAGCCCTTGCGGGAAAAATTTCCTCGATTTTTCTTGGAACCTGCCACTATTAGAGAGTGAAATTGTAAAAAGGATAGTTATGAAAAAAACGATTAGACCTATTCTGCGTGATGACCTTTCGAGGAAAGGTTTGGAAAAACGTATCGACCTGCGTGTATATCTCGACGGCCGCCAAACGAAATTTGCGACTCCCTATTCGGTTTTTCCGGCTTGCTGGGATAAGAAATCCGGACGTGTTGTCGGAAACTGCCCCGAAAAAAGCGTAATTAACAGCTATCTGAACGGGAAAGAAACCGAATACGAGCGCTATCTGTTCCAGTGCGAAATGTTGGGTGAAACCGTGGACCTGGAGCGAATCCGGAAAATACTTACCGGAAAGTCGCGGACGGCTCCGAGTGAAAAGACGAATGCCACCTTCGATGAAATTTTCGATGCCTATGTAGATAAGCTGCGGACGGATAACCGCCGTGAGCGAACGGTTATAGGTATATTGGACCTCAAAAAAGATATGGCGAAATTTTCGAAACGGAGTAAGAAACGGACGATTGACCAGCTCGATATTCTCTTTATTCAGGAGTATAAAAAGTATTTGCGGACGGTCCGCCGGAATGCGGATAATACGATTAATACGAAACTGAACCGCCTGCGCTCGGTGGTGAGATGGGCCGGACGGCTGGGCTATCCGATCGACGATCCGTTCGGAAAAGGCGTAAGATTTTTGAATCGCTCGACGCCCCGGACGATCTTTCTGACGAGGGATGAATACGACGAGTTCCTGCAAAAGGCTTTGGCGGATAGGAACGATTTGGCGATGAGGGTAACGCGTGAGCTGTTTATCTTCAGTTGTGAAACGGGCCTGCGGTTCAGCGATGTATTGGACCTGAAGTGGACACACTTGAAAAAGGATAGTAAAGGTGTGACCTATATCTCTAAGATTCAATGTAAAACGAAAGAGTTGGTTGAAATTCCGTTAATGTCGAAATGGCCGAAGGTCCTGCTTGCCAAGTACCGGAACGAGTCTGTGGACGAGCGTGTTTTTCCTCGCCTTTCGAATGGTTGTGTAAACCGGAAACTGAAAATGTTGGCCGAGAAAGCCGGAATCGGGAAACGCCTCTCGTTCCATGTAGCCCGCCATACCTTTGCCTCCCACTTGGCGAACGCAGGCGTCCCGCTCTATATTGTAGCGAAACTTTTGGGAGATAAAAGCCTCGATATGGTACACCGGGTCTATACGAATACCGAGCGAACGGAACTGACCGAAGCGATGAAAAAATTGAGTGCCTGATAAAAAACGAGAGCTTCCGTCGAGTTTTGGCGGAAGCTGTTTTTATCTTTGTGAAAAACCTTTGAACGATGAATGCCTTGACGAATAACACCGCGACCTTGTTTCGCCGTTATCTGTGGCTCTTGGACGTGATTTACTCCGCGGGCCGTATCACCCTTGATGAAATCCGCGTCCGTTGGCAGCGGAACGAGATGTCGGGCGGCGAGGAACTGCCCCGAAAGACCTTTGAGAACCACCGGAAAGCCGTTGAAGAGTTGTTCGACGTGAATATCGCCTGCGACCGCCGGACGAACGAATACTACGTCGAATGCGGCGACGACATGGTGCGCGACGATCTGCGCCGCTGGCTGTTGGAAACCTTCGCCGTGAACGACCTCTTGGTAAATAGTAAACGCCTGCGCCGACGGATCGCGTTGGAGCCGATCCCCTCGGGTTACACCTATCTGACTACCGTACTCCGAGCGATGGAGGAGAACCGATGCCTGGAGATCGTCTACCGCCATACCTACGATGAAAAACGAGAAAATCGTTACGAGGTCGAGCCTTACGGATTGAAGGCGTTCCGGAGGCGCTGGTATCTGATTGCTGACAGCGTGGAAATGGGTGGAATTTACGCGTTCGCCCTCGACCGGGTACGTAGTATGGTCCCGACGACGAAAGCGGCTGAAATCCCCTCGGATTTTGATTGTGCCGAATTCTATGCCGACGCCTTCGGAATTATCCGTGAACGGGACCGGAAGGCCGAACGGGTCGAAATCCGCGTCTTGGGGAAGCAGGCGAACTACGTCCGGGCTCTGCCCCTGCACCCTACCCAGCGTGAAACCGAATGGACCGCGGAATATTCGGTGTTCGAATACCGGTTGGCGCCGACTTACGATTTTCGGATGGAACTGCTCTCGAACGGCGCGGACGTGGAGGTGTTGCGGCCCGCGTGGTTCCGGGAAGAGGTGAAAAATGTGGTTGCTAAAATGATGGAAAGATATGAATAATCCGTATGATAGGCTGATAATTAATTGTTATACGCGCCGTGCGAGAAAATCGGCCGTAGAAACGATCCTATCTAATTGTAATAAATTAGAAGCCGAAGCGATACCAACCGTAACTTTTCTATGGAACGAGGACGAAAATATAGGTTGCTCGTTTTTTGGTAAATATGTTCATGAATGTGAATTTGATATTGATAAAAATGGTACTCGAACGAATGCTCACAATCTGTCTCGCCTTCTTGAAAATATACGTCGAAAAACCGTCGAGGACGGAAAACGAGCGTTTGTAGTCGATATTGGTATTTTTGAAAGAGATTCGACGGAAATGCCTATTCCCTTGTTCTGCCATCGTTTGAAAGAATTGGCGGACGAATTGGATGTAAAAATTATGGTTTTCTTTTTTGTGCGAGCGAATGAAAATGCCCCTATTTATATAAGTGCTCCCGGAGGTTCTCAGCCTATTGAAGAGGTTTTTGCTACGGCTGATTATGATTATGAACGAATAGAAAGCCTAAAAGAAATTGTTGAGATTCCCGACCCGAATTTTAAGCGATATTTAGTCAAAAATTTTGATAAAGACGGTGATGGCGAAATTTCTGTCGTTGAAGCGTTGATGGTAACTCGAATTTTTTGTAAAGATAAGAAAATCTCGTCCTTAAAGGGAATCGAAGCGTTTGAAAACCTTGTACAACTGACTTGTTCTTTTAATGACCTTTGCGATTTGGATATTAGTCAGTTGAACGAACTAATTTACTTAGACTGCCAGCATAATCGGCTAACTTATTTAGATTTATCGGGAAATAAATTGTTGAGAATATGCTGGTGCGGTTATAATTCGATTGAAAAACTGGATGTATCGAAAAATAGTGAACTCTATAAACTTAACTGTCAGAATAACGTATTAAAAACGTTGAATGTCCGTCGAAATAAAAAGCTATTCCGATTGGATTGTGCCAATAATAAATTGACCTCGTTAAATCTGACGAAGAATCCCGAACTGAAGCAACTCCGTTGCTTTCGGAATCGACTGCGGAAACTCGATGTAAGCAAAAATCCGTTACTCCAATATTTGATTGCTTCCGAAAATAAACTGGCATCGCTCGATACATCCTTAAATCCGGACTTGATAAGTCTTTTTTGTGCTATGAATGCCCTAAATTCTCTTGACACTTCAAAGAATCGGAAATTACGTTATCTTAGTTGCCATGATAATAATTTGACTTCGCTAAATTTAACGAATAATAAGAAATTAGTTGAATTAGATATAGAAAATAATAAAATCTCGGATATTGATATAAGTGGTTGTAAAAATTTGACGCGATTGAATATAACTGAAAATAATATCAATACTTTAAATGTAGCCCAGAATCTTAAACTATGGTGGCTATTTTGTGATAGTAATAAGTTGTCAAGTTTGGATTTAATGAATAATCGTAAATTAGCGAAGCTATCTTGTCATAATAATAAACTGTCTTCTCTTGATCTATCGAATAATTTAGAACTAAAAGTTCTCTATTGCGGGGCTAATGCATTAAAAGAACTTGATATAACTAAAAATCTGAAACTTAAATATCTTGATTGCGGCGGAAACTTATTAAAAGAACTTGTTGTAAATCGAAATTTAAAGATTAAAAACTTATATTGCTACAAGAATTGCTTGAAAAATCTCGATCTTTCTAATAACACAGAACTTGTTGAAATCTCTTGTGAGGATAATAATTTAGAAAATATTAATATCAGTTGTAATAAAAAGTTAACAGAGTTTTGTTGTGATAATGATATAAGTCCTTATTTTGGTGATAATGAAATGCGATTGGATGATTGTAAGTGGATGAATGAAGAAGGAGAACCGATAGAGGCACGTTTTACGTGCTATTATAGATAGCGATTTTTGTTATAGAAAAGATATAGGCTTCGATTTGTTCGAAGCCTTTTTTGTTTGTTTTTTCCGAGGCCGATTGTTATTTTTGTTGACGATATAGGACGAGCGCCTTTTTCTTCGGATAAAATCTGGTAAATTTTGTACGGAAGAGGCGCGGTGTTCCTACGTCCCTTGGGGCGTAGGGCTGTTGCTTATTATAGTACGCGGGTTTACCAGAGCCTTTCCGAATATAATAAGTTTGCGGCTCTACGCCTTTTGTTGTTGAATGGCGGAAACGTAGACGATTGTGCGAAAATAATCCGCCCTTGCGCCGGGGGTTGGCGGAAGCGACTGATAATTTTGCCGTAAAGAGTTTTTAACCGAAATAACGGGATATGGAAAAGAGTGAACTTTCGACGAGGGACCGGATGTGCTCCGTGGCGGGAGGTATGGCCAGCCAGCTTGTAGACCGGGAAATTCCGTCGCAGCTGATTCCCTTCTGCGGAGAATTTCCCCTGCTGGATATGATCGAGGCGAGACGGTTTCGGGAGGCGATCTGCTCGACGATGTGGATTGAGGACCTGCCCCCGAAATTCCTGTATGCCGCTGCCGAAGGGAGCCGGATGGCGAGATTGGAACGGGGTTTTCTACACTATCTGTCGAGGAACGGATTAAAGAGCGGCGATTTTGAAAAGTTGGAGGACGCCGAAAAATCGGAATGGTTGCGGTGGTGGATGGAGGACGGCTCTGTCAGCGCCGACGATCTTGTCGTTAAAAAATACCGGGATGAAGCCACCCCGGCCTCGAAATCCCTCGGCGACCCGGCGATGCCGGTTGCTGAAAAGCGGGAAATCTATGACGATCTTGTCGCCCGGCGGGCTTATTGGGACGATCTGTGTTTCGAGTTCGGGCGGGTTAGCTGGGAGAAAAAGTTGCTGAACCTCGCCTTGTATATCCATTACGGCGGGGATTTGGAGGTCGTGTTGGCCCGCTATAAAGAGAACCACCCCGACTATGCCGACCGGATTCCCCACTCGTTGGCGTACTATATCAGCTACCTGCGGACGGGTGAGGCGACCTCCGTGTTGAATAATTTTCTATTGGAAAGGGTCTGCCTCTCCGAAAGCCGACTGACGGCCCTGCTTACTGCCGAACTCCGCGAGCGGCTGGGAGAGGGGTTTTGTGGGGGCGGGGGGGGGTCGGCATACGGACGGCGGGACGAATAGCGCGTGGACGGTCGGGATCGACTACCGGGGCGAAGAAAAAATGGATGAAATCGTCACCGCCCTCGATATTGAAAAAGGGCGAGAATATCTTATCTTTGGGAACCTAACTATTAAACCTTTTATTATGGAAACGAAAGAAACCTTGTTGAAAGAAAACCCGTGGCGGGAAGTGGCCGAAAAAATCGAGAAGAACGGCTATATGCGATTGGAAAAGTTGAATGCGTATGCCGATGACATCCCGTTTATCGAAGAATTTAATAAGCGAACGAAAAACCCCGATCATCAGCTGCATACCGAAATATTGCCTTATCCGTTTATCGGCGATGTTCTTGGTGCGCGGGTCGTACTGCTAATGTCGAATCCGGGATATAAGGTGTCGTCGAATATCGAAGCCCATGAAAAGATGAGCGATGAAGAAAAACGCTTCGTTATTCGGGCGCAGACCCAAGCGATGCTACTCGAAGATCGTGCGATTTTTTATTCCGGTCCGGAATATAAGCCGTTTAATGACGAACAGGACTGGTATTGGGCGAAGAAAACACGGATAATCCGGGAAGCTGTTCCCGGAGCTGAAACGAAGATAGCGGCGGTTCAGCTAATGGCTTATCATTCGAGAAAATATAAGCCGTTCCCGGAGAAAATGGGTTTGCTTCCTTCTCAGGAATATACGAAACGACTGGTAAAATATCTGATTGCGAAAGATGTTGTATTTGTATACCGAGGAAGTAAGAATAAGGCCCGGTGGTTTGATCTTGTCCCGGAATTGGAGAATGCCACCTGCGTTGAACTGAGTAGCCGAAATGCGTGTCTGTCAGAAAAGAATTGTAAAGACGGCGGATTCGAAATAATTAAAGCCGCGTTAGCTGAATAGAATTTGTTTGTGTAGGTTATGTAGACCGCCCCTGACCGGGGCGGTTTTTTTGTTGTATTAAAAAATTGAACTGCGAAATCCGTGTAGGATGTTCATTTTAGACTGTCTTGTAAATGTCTTATTATCTGTTAATTAAAAAAAATGTGTTCGAGGTTTATTTATCCACGAAGTTATATAGAGTAGAAAGGGGCCGAAAAGTGCTCTTTTGAAATATTAAAAGTTAAATTAATTAATAGATTTATGAACGCTATTAAAGTAAAAGCCGAGTGTGAAATTATTGTATCTCCGAAGATGCTCCAAACGCTGATTAAAGTGGGGATAGCCCAGAATCGGGATTGGATTATTAATTACCTTACGAGGGCTCTCCTCGGAGCGGAGTTGCTGACTGCGAAAGAGGTTGAAGACTCGATGAAATTTAGCCGTTCGACGCTCTATCGTTGGGAGAAAAAAGGTTTGATTACGCCTATGCGTTACGGACGTTCGAAGAGGTATTGTAAAGACGAACTTTTGAAATTGAAAAAATATGGTCGATAATATTACTTTGAAATGTTACGATAAGGAAGTCTATCATCACCTGCGTTATGGGACTTTCGTTGAAAAATCGAATTGGATAAGCGGCGAACCGTATGATAGATTACTGTTGAATAACGGGAAAAGCGGTATTGACCGCGAGAATCTAAAAATCGAATTTGAGAAGGATTCGATGACGATTTCCGGTAGTATTCGGAAGTGGTACTACGGCGCGTCTTCGCTGGATGATCTGACTAAAACGGATTTGGAGAAGGCTTGGCGGAAAGTGGTCAAGCGGCTCGGCATCTCGTTCGATACGTTGAGAACCTTTGAAATTTCCGAGATTGAAATGGGGCTGAACGTCCCGGTTGATATGACATGTACTGAAATGATACACCGAATCCGGGGATTTAGATCGAAATGCTATAAATTGAAGGAATCGAGTTCTGAATGCCGGGAATTCGTTTCGGGATGCCATACTGCTAAAATTTGTAATGGGATCGACGAAATGAATGGAAATGTTCTGATACGACGTAATATCTTGCGGGTGGCGTTTTTGTCGGGTGACGGACGGCGGAGCGTTCTCGGCCGATTGAAGGTCGGGACGCTCGGTGAATTATTCGACGGGTATTATATACGGGCTGTAAATTATTTTTGGCGGAGTTGCCGAGAGTTTCTTTTTGATACGCTCGGTCGGCGACCGTCGTTCCGGCCTAAACGGGGGAACTTGAAAGAACTGACCGATTTTATCTTGATGCTGGGGCTGGCGAGCCTATCCCATACCGAATTGGAAGGCTATGCAGGGCTGTTGTCGAAAGGGGCTCAACGTGATTTTAGAAAGTGGCTGCGAATACACTACGAGCGAGAGAAAGAATACTCATGCCCCGATTGCCAGTTTGAATTTTACGAGGCTGTAAAATGGCGTTTGATAGAATTAATTAGAAAGAATAACCTGCAAACGAGTGATTGAATATTCACGAAAAAATGAATCTATAAAAAATATTATAAAAAAATTTAAGCCTCGTAATGGCCCCAGAATTTATTGGGATTTCGCGGGATTCGGAGCGTCGATTTTGAGCCGTTTTAGGGGTTGTAGCAGCGTGAGAGCGAATATTGAGGCTGTTATTTGCGTATCTTTGTAAAAATGAAAAACGTCCGTTTATGGTAGATAATTTAACGATAATGTTGGAAAAGTTCTCGGGAAATTTCGAGAACTGCGAAATCGTGAAAGTGTTCGATAATATTGGTATTTACCGACTGAAAGGCCCCTCCCGTATCGCGCCTCACCCACTCCGGTTGATCTATATAAGGAAGACTGGAAGGCTCTATATTGTAAATAGCCTCCGTAAATGGTACTGCGGAAGAACCTCGTTGTTTGATCTGACCTCTGAGACCCTCGTCCATGCCTTGAAGCGGTTGGCAGCCGATCTGAATATCTCCTACGAGGAGTTAGGCCGGGGCCGTGTTACCCAGGTAGAGGTCGGGTTGAACCTATGGACGCGAATCCCGTGCCGTCGGCTGATCCGCCTGATGGCAGGTTATAAGACCCGTTCGAGAAACGTCTTTAAGGATGAAACCGTCTATTTCGGCGACCGGAGCTATAAGAAAGTCATGGTCTATGATAAAACAGCCGAGATCGTCGCTAAAACGCCGTTGCGGAACCGAGCCCGACAGGGTGAGGTCTTCGATATTCTCGCCCGGTATGGCTACTATTTTCCGCGTTACGAATTTAAGCTGGCCGACCGGCAGGCCCTCGCGTTGAATAGGCTCGATATTCACTCCGTGGCCGACCTTGTAGCCAGCTACGGCGATCTCTATCTGTTCCTCGCCCGGGAAGCCCGGAATTTCGTGCTGTTCGAACGGATTGAAATAACGGATGAAATGACTCCGAAAGAGCGTGAGATCGCCGAAGGGCTGAACGAATACGGATATGCCGAATATCTTGCAAAGCGGCGGGCGGCTTGTAGCTCCGCCACGCGGAAAGGCTTGAAAGCGGCCCGCTGTAAAGTACGGAGGGAATTAGTAAGCGTCATCGACCGATACGACGCCGGGAACTACGGAAGCCGTCAGTTTCGGATAGACCTCGGACGGAACCTTGTAAGAATAAGTAAGCACGACCCGGCGCTGAACCTCCCCCAAACCCTCCGGGAGCTGTTCACAGGGCGGCCGCGGCAGCCTCTCCGATAATAATAAGGGGAATAAGTAATCTATGTAATAGCTATAATGCTATGATAGGATAAAGGAGGATATAATAAGCGAAACTGCGTGAACGCTGTATCTACGCCTCTTGATGATCTCGTCCTTGCCTAATAGGAGGAACGTCGTATATTATTTCGAGCCGCGCCCCGTCAGGCTCCTCGACATTCTATAATACGCGCCCTCGGCCAGCTCTCACGGCGTTCTCCGCTATGCTGTTGTAAATGCCGATTTCTACGCTCCTGCCGCTTCGAAGGAGTATTTACCCGCCCGAAGGAAAGGCCTCCTGGAAATCGCTGTTTTCGGCCTTGTAGGCGAAGCTCCTAATTATTGGCGCTCGGAGGTCTTAGACGGGTCTTTGTATTGGAGAAATACCCTAAATACGAACGGATATTATTTCGGGCCGCGGCGCGGGGTGTTGTTGGAGATCGACCGCTATCTGCCAGCCTGCCTATACCTACGTTTGGCGCGATGTCGTGGCGTGAAAACGGGAAACTCTTGGAGAACCCGATTTTAGATCGTTGAAGCCTCCGGCGAACTACTGCCCGGTAGGCTATGGAAACGCTTGGAGATCGTCCCTCTTGTCGTTGTATGGACGGGCTGTTGCTGACGTGAAGGATTGGCGTGTGCTAAAAGGAGTGTTGCTCTATTGGAATTGACGGCTGTAATAGCGAGTTCTGCGTTGGAGCGTTTGTTACGACGGTGTACTATTGAAGCCTACCCAGCGATCCGGACGAATAGAGGGTGTAATGGTACACTATTGAAAGTGTGATTTATTATTAACTATTCGTGTATTGAGATGATTGTTAGAGAGTTTGAATTGTTGAAAATGATCGTGTTTTAACCCTAATTTTAACCCTCGTAATTTTTGCGCTCCCGTAAACGACTTAGAATGAGGCGGGAAATTATTGCCGATTATATTTACAAATATAGGCATTCTTTTTTGAAAAATCCCTAACTTTACACCCAAATAGACCTTTGCAAATAACTATTATGTCGCAATACCATACTCCCGTACTGCTGGAAGAGTCTGTGGGACTGCTCGCTGTCGAACCTGCGGGCACTTACGCCGACCTCACTTTCGGCGGAGGCGGCCATTCGCGCCGCATCCTCTCCGACCTGGGGCCGGAAGGCCGTCTGTACGGCTTCGACCAGGACCGCGACACGCTGGAGAACCGTCCCGACGATGCGCGTTTTCACTACGTGGAGAGCAATTTCCGCTTCCTGCGGGGGGCGCTGCGGCTGCGCGGCGTGACGGAGGTCGACGGCATTCTGGCCGACCTGGGGGTTTCGTCGCACCATTTCGACGCCGTGGAGCGCGGATTCTCGTTCCGCGGAGAGGCTCCGCTCGACATGCGCATGAACCAGAGGGGGCGGCTCACGGCGGCCGACGTGGTGAACGACTACACCGCGGAGGACCTGACCCGCATTCTGGGCGACTGGGGCGAGGTAGAAACACCGTGGAAGGTTGCCAACTGTCTGGTCAAGGCCCGTGCGGCGGCGCCCGTGACGACCACGGCGCAGCTGGTCGGAGCCGTGAAGCCCTGCACGCCCAAAAAGGACGAGGCGAAATTCTTGACCAAACTTTTCCAGGCCCTGCGCATCGAGGTCAACGGCGAGATGGAGGCGTTGAAAATGGCGCTGGAGCAGAGCCTGCGGGTGCTGAAGCCCGGCGGCCGGCTGGTCGTTATCTCCTACCATTCGCTCGAAGACAGGCTGGTGAAGAATTTCATGCGCAGCGGCAACTTCTCGGGGCAGGTCGAAAAGGACTTTTTCGGTCGTTCGCAGGCCCCGTTCGACCTCGTGACGCGCAAGGCCGTGACCCCTTCGGCCGAAGAACTCGACCGCAATCCCCGTTCCCGTTCGGCGAAACTCCGGGCGGCCGTAAAACGCTGATACGATGTACCGAGACCACGAATTCGACCCGGTGACCCCCGAGGAGCAGGCCCGCCGCGAGCAGGAGGAGGAGTTCGCGCGCCGTGTGCGCCGCGAGGTGCGGCGCATGGAGCGGGGCGAAGCCGAAGAGGACATCCGCGCCGACGAGGAGCGCGAGGCCGAAGAGCGGGCCGAAGCCGAAGAACGCGAACGCCGCGAGCGACGCCGCAGGTCCAGCACCTTCTGGCAGCTGTTCTCGGGTACGATCCTCGTGCGCGAGGGCGTCTCGAAATACTATCCCTATATGCTGACCATCGCCGGGATGTTCTTTTTGAGCATCATGGTGATGTTTTGGTCGCTGCACCTCGACATGCGTTACACGCGTCTCGAGCGCGACGTGCAGAAACTCCGCGAACGCTCGATCCGCCTTCAGGAGCAGCGTTACCAGCGCACGACCCATTCGGCCATCGTCGAACAGCTCCGGGCGCGGGGCATCGAGCTTTACGACCCGCAGGCGCCGGGCGAGATCATCGAAAACTAAACGGCGATGAAGCAGGAACGTTCGAAGGTCAAAAGCGATATTCTGCTGCGGGTGAGGCTTCTGTACGTGCTCTTCATCCTCGCCGGGGCCATCGTGCTCGCACG
>OGQZ01001723.1_pt1 | contig 16064 bp, 18 predicted proteins | sample 1553321 | NCBI WGS metagenome assembly OGQZ01 (sample SAMEA2579958, study PRJEB22360) | human gut metagenome | reverse complement strand
GTAAGATCATTGTTGATACTTATGGTGGAATGGCACGTCACGGTGGCGGAGCATTTTCAGGAAAAGACTGCACAAAGGTAGACCGTTCTGCAGCTTATGCAGCACGTTATGCAGCAAAGAATATCGTAGCAGCAGGACTTGCAAAGAAATGTGAGATCCAGCTTTCTTATGCTATCGGTGTGGCACAGCCGACTTCTATCGCAGTTGATACATTTGGTACAGGAAAGTTATCTGATACAAAGCTGGTTGAGATCCTTCGTGAGAATTTTGATTTCCGCCCGGCAGGAATCATTAAGATGCTGGATCTGAGAAGACCGATCTACAAACAGACAGCAGCTTACGGACATTTTGGACGCAACGACCTGGATCTTCCATGGGAGAAGCTGGACAAGGTTGACGATTTAAAGAAATATCTGTAAGATAGAAATATCTGATACAAGCACCGGAAGGTGCCTGACACCCGTCATAAAGTGTCAGGCACCTTTTTCAATACGGAAAGGAGATGCTTCTATGAAATTACGTACCAAACTGATTATTGCTTTTGTAGTCGTTATGATCTTTCCTGTAACATTTGCACTGATCGCAATGCATGCATTTGTTCCGGGAAGAGGGGCAGAGATACAGCAGCTGTATCTGATCGCAGTTGTCCTTACGACAGCATTTCTAATCTTGTGGATCTACAGATCGGTATCGGTCCCGCTGGAGAAACTTCAGAGAGCTGCACGCAATATCAAAGAGGGTAATCTTGACTTTGAGATTAAGGCAGAATCAAATGACGAGATCGGACAACTCTGTCAGGACTTTGAAGAGATGCGTCTCAGACTGAAAGCACAGGCGGAAGAGAAGGTCGCATTTGACAGAGAGAATAAAGAGCTGATCAGTAACATTTCACATGACCTGAAGACTCCGATCACAGCGATCAAAGGTTATGTGGAAGGAATTATGGATGGGGTAGCAGATACGCCGGAAAAGATGGACAGATACATCAGAACCATTTATAATAAAGCTAATGAGATGAATCTTCTGATCAATGAACTGACGCTTTATTCAAAGATCGATACGAATCGAATTCCGTATAATTTCACAACAATCTCTGCGAAGGGATATTTTGCAGATTGTGCGGAGGATTTAAGTGTAGAACTGGAATCAAAGGGAGCTGAATTTACTTACAGGAACTTTATGGAAGAGGACAGCAAGGTGATCGTAGATCCGGAGCAGCTTCGAAGAGTCATCAATAACATCGTATCAAATTCTATCAAATATACAGATAAGCCGAAGGTGAAGATTACGATGGATGTAAAGGACGTGGGAGACTTTATTCAGGTAGAACTGGGAGATAACGGAAAGGGCATTGCGGCAAAGGATCTGCCGAATATCTTTGACCGTTTCTACCGGACAGATGCTTCAAGGAATTCTTCCAAGGGAGGAAGCGGCATCGGTCTTTCTATCGTGAAGAAGATTGTGGAAGAGCACGGAGGAAAGATCTGGGCAACCAGCGAAGAGGGCGTTGGAACCACGATGTATTTTGTAATAAGAAAATATCAGGAGGTACCCGTAGAAGATGAGTAAACGTATTTTAATCGTAGAAGACGAGGAAAGCATTGCAGATCTTGAGAAAGACTATCTGGAGCTGAGTGGTTTTGAAGTCGAGGTTGCGAATGATGGTGAGATAGGACTTAAGAAAGGACTTGAAGGAGAATTTGATCTGATCATTCTGGATCTGATGCTTCCGGGAGTAGATGGATTTGAGATCTGTCGTCAGATCCGCAGCCAGAAGAATACACCGATCATTATGGTTTCAGCGAAGAAAGATGATATTGATAAGATTCGTGGGCTTGGACTTGGCGCAGATGATTATATGACAAAACCGTTCAGCCCAAGTGAACTTGTAGCGCGTGTGAAAGCACATCTTGCAAGATATGAGAGACTGATCGGAAGTAATGTAGAGCAGAATGAAGTGATCGAGATCCGTGGATTGAAGATTGACAAGACAGCACGTCGTGTCTGGGTGAATGGAGAAGAGAAGTCTTTCACAACGAAAGAATTTGACCTTTTAACTTTCCTTGCAGGACATCCGAATCATGTGTACAGCAAGGAAGAGCTTTTCCGTGAGATCTGGGATATGGAGTCGATCGGAGACATTGCAACTGTTACAGTACATATTAAGAAGATCCGTGAGAAGATTGAGTATGATACTTCACATCCTCAATATATTGAGACAATCTGGGGTGTGGGATATAGATTTAAAGTATAAGAAGAAAGAGAGGACTCTGCCAGTGAATGGTGGGGTTCTTTTTTATATATTAGGAAAGTGCTTTCCTAATATATAAAAAACGCTCCGCTAAGGATGCGCACTGCGGCGTACAATGTAGATGTCGCAAGCGACCGCCGCAGGCGCAAGAATGTGCCAAGGCACATTCTTTGTTCCATAAGTTTCGGATCTAAGTCTTTTCATTTGGACAAAGCTGTGGTATACTACAAACAGCGTAAGCAATAAATTTGATTGATATGGAGTGATACGATGTTTATCCTATTAGCAGGTGGTTTACTGGTCATTGTTATTGCAGTGATCGTTGCTGTTGTCAGCTCGGTTGTATCTGCGGTGGCAGCAAACGAAGATATTGAAGATTAAAAGACAAAATTACCAAAACTTAATATGAAGTTTTGGTAATTTTTTTGCTTTTTTGAGAAATTATTCTTGTCATACGAATGGATCTGTAGTAAAATGGTTAACCGTAGATGAAATTGTATACAATTATGCATGGATTCAAAGGAAGGAGTTTTATCACTATGAAATCGTACAAAGAATTAAGTCATGATGAGTTATTGGAATTACAGGGTGCTCTGAATAAAGAGTACGCAGATGCGAAGAGTAAGGGACTGAGCCTGAACATGGCAAGAGGAAAACCGTCTCCTGAACAGTTGGGATTTTCCATGGGGATTATGGATGCTCTGAATTCTTCTTCTGAGCTTGTTTCCGAGGATGGTACAGACTGCCGCAACTATGGTGTTCTGGATGGTATTCCGGAAGCAAAAAGACTTATGGCAGGTATGGTAGATACAAAGAGCGAGAATATGATCGTGTGTGGTAATGCGAGTCTTCCGATTATGTATGATACAGTTGCACGTTCTTATGCATTTGGTGTATGTGGCGGCAAACCATGGTGCAAGCAGGAGCATGTGAAGTTCCTCTGCCCGGTTCCTGGATATGACAGACATTTTGCGATCACAGAGCAGTTTGGCATTGAAATGATCAATATCCCGATGCACGAGGATGGACCGGATATGGATCTGGTAGAAAAATATGTAGAAAACGACAGCAGCGTAAAGGGTATCTGGTGTGTACCGAAATACTCTAATCCGGAAGGTGTCTGCTATTCGGATGAGGTTGTCAGACGTTTTGCTGCGCTGAAACCGGCTGCGGAGGACTTCCGTATTTACTGGGATAATGCATATGCAATGCATCACTTATATCCGGATCAGCCTGTGAAAATTCTGGATATTATCGAAGAATGTGAAAAGGCAGGACATCCTGATATGGTATTTGAGTTCTGCTCAACTTCCAAGGTAACCTTCTCAGGCTCCGGCGTTGCAGCAGTTGCAACATCCGAGAAAAACCGTGAATGGTTTAAAAAGACAATGACGATCCAGACGATCGGTTATGATAAGATCAATCAGCTCAGACATGTAAAATATTTCGGCGATATTGAGGGCATGAAGGCACATATGGTAAAAATGGCAGACAGCCTCCGCCCGAAATTTGAAGCGGTACATGAAGTACTGGAAGCAGAGCTTGGCGGACTGGAGATCGGTAAATGGACAGATCCGAAGGGTGGTTATTTCATTTCCTTCTACACATTACCGGGCTGTGCAAAGAAAGTGGCTGCTATGTGTAAGGATGCAGGTGTGACACTGACAGGTGCAGGTGCTACCTATCCATATAAGAAGGATCCGGAAGACAGTAATATCCGTATTGCACCGTCTTTCCCGACAGTAGATGAAATGAAGCTTGCATCAAAGCTGTTTGCACTCTGTGTGAAACTGGTCAGTGTTGAAAAATTACTGGAAGAAAAGTAGGAGCCAAAATGGATATCTATAAAAGACTGGACAGAAAACTGGTCCATAAAGGGAAGATCATAGATCTGTATGAGGATACGGTTGCGATACCAAACGGTAATGTGGCAAAGTGGGATTTTATCGGACACAAAGGAGCGGCGGCGGTTGTTCCCGTGACTGCGGACGGCAGGATCCTGATGGTACACCAGTACAGAAATGCACTGGACCGGGAAACACTGGAAATCCCTGCAGGTGGCAGAGACAGTGTGGATGAGCCGTATATAGACTGCGCAGCAAGAGAACTGGAAGAGGAGACCGGTTACAAAACAGAAAAGGAAAATCTGGAGTTCCTGATCTCACTTCGGACAACGGTAGCTTTTTGTAATGAACGGATCGATGTATTTGTGGCAAAGGATTTAAAGCCAAGTCATCAGCATTTGGATGAAGATGAATTTATTGATGTGGAGGCGTTTACGATCGACGAACTGCTGGAAATGATCTACAGCGGAAAGATGCAGGATGCCAAGACAATCTCATCCCTGCTGGCATATAAAGTAAAATATCAGGCATAATGCAAAATAGAAACAGAAGAACAGGCTTCTGTTTCTATTTTTTTTGCTCTCTGCATATAATGCATAGAATCCATGAAGGCAGAAACAAGCTTTTGGATAATAACCTGCATGGCAAGGGAGGGGTGTCTGGTATTGAACATCGGAAAGGTGCAGAAACAGGTCATACTGTTTCTGGCAGGCTTTGTACTGGGCGTTTTATATATTTATATGATCGGCTGCCGGGAAACAGATTTCTTGGGCATCCAGAGTCTGATGCAGATTTCTTTTCTGGAAATCGGGTATCGGGAATATTTTTTATATCTGCTGAAAAAAAGAGGCCTGCTGGGGATCGGTATTGTGTTGATCGGTATGACAGCCGCAGGTCAGCTGCTTCTTGCCGGTATTGTGATGTATTTTGGAATGAGTATTGGTGGTATGCTGTCTGTCATGATCCTGCGATATGGCTGGAAAGGAATTTTGCTGAGCCTGAGCTTTTGTCTGCCGCAGGATCTGTTTTATATTCCGGCGGGCAGTATGGGAATCAGCCTGCTGGCAGTCCGGGGCGGGCAGAAAAGCGACAGAATGCCGGGATATCATATGGGAGAAAAAAAGAAAAATAGGCTCAAACAGATTTTTTTGGTGCTCGGGGTAACCATAATTGGAATCCTGGCAGAATGTTATGTAAATCCGATGCTTGTCAAAACGGTTTTAAAAATCTTTTAGAACAATTTTTACTAGATGTGGTAGGCTTGTAAAATACAAAAATCCACATGTTGCGATTTGCTTATTTTTCGCGGATTTCCACCAAAATAACGCACAAAATAGTGTTTGCTTTTATCGGAATTTGCAATTATAATGAAATTTAACAGGCTTAAGATTACATAACTATGTATATAGGAAGGGTTACATTTCTTATGGAGAGGGAAGTTCAGGAGTATATTTCGTATTTACATAATGTAAAGCATACTTCAAACAACACAGAGATGTCTTATAAAAGAGATCTCTTAAAAGTATGCCACTTTATGCAGGAAAGAGGGATTAACAGTGCCACAGCAGTGAAGGAACAGGATCTGAAGGCATATATCCATGTACTGGAGGAACAAAAGCTTGCAGCTGCAACCGTTTCCAGAAATATTGCTTCTATCAAGGCTTTCTTTTTGTACCTGTTTTCTGAGGGAAAAATCCAGAATGATGCAGCACTTTGTTTAAAAGCGCCCAAAATAGAGAAAAAAATGCCGGAGATCCTGACTATGGGTGAAGTGTCGGCGCTTCTTGAACAGGCGAATGGTGACAGTCCGAAGGAAATCCGGGATAAAGCGATGCTGGAGCTTTTGTATGCAACAGGCATCCGTGTGACGGAGCTGATCTCTTTAAAGGTTTCCGATGTGAATCTGCCGATGCATTTTATTATGTGTCGTGATCCGCATAAGGAACGCATGATCCCATTCGGAACACAGGCGCATGATGCTTTGGAGCGCTATCTGGGCGGTGTCAGAGCCGAGATGGTTGAGGACAAGTCCTCAGAGATCCTGTTTGCAAACTGCTCCGGAAAGCCGATGAGCAGACAGGGCTTCTGGAAGCTGATCAAGTTTTATGCCAAGAAAGCAGGCATTACAGCTGATATTACACCGCATACACTCCGTCATTCCTTTGCAGCCCATCTGGTAGAAAACGGCGCAGATTTAAAAAGTGTACAGGAAATGCTGGGACATTCTGATATTTCCACAACGCAGATCTATGCCAATATGAATCATAACCGGATCCGTGAGGTATATGCCAAGGCGCATCCCCGCGGCTGATCCCCGAAGGGATAGATGCACGGAAACAATAAAAAAGCATAGGCTATAGGAAAGAGTAAAAGAGGAATGCCTGTGCAGTTTTGTGAATTTTGTGAGAAAGAAGTGATCAGCGTACGTGATTGCAGGAAGCTGGGCAACGTATATGATATGGAGTTTGATGCGTGCTCCGGCTGTATCTGTAAGCTGATCGTAAGAGAACACAGCGGGCTTCTCGGTTTTTTATGCTGTGGAGAAGAGACGACTGTTCCATATTCCAAGATCAAGCAGATCGGATCCGACATTATTCTGGTTGATCTGTAACAAATAGGTTGACATAATATTTTTATGCCAGTATACTGAAAGAAAAGGGGGAGACAGCATATGAAATGCCCATTTTGCGGACACGAAAATACAAGAGTTATCGATTCAAGACCGGCGGATGAAAATAATTCCATTCGCAGAAGAAGAGTCTGTGATGAGTGTGAGAAACGCTTTACAACCTATGAAAAGGTAGAAACGATTCCACTGATCATCATTAAAAAGGACAATAACAGAGAGACTTATGATCGTTCCAAGATCGAGGCAGGAGTTTTGCGTGCCTGTCATAAAAGGCCGATCAGTGCGGCTCAGATCACCCAACTTGTTGATGAAGTGGAAACAGAGATCTTCAATCGTGAGGAAAAGGAAGTGCCAAGTGCTGTGATCGGAGAACTGGTCATGGATAAGCTGAAAAATTTAGAGGCAGTTGCTTATGTGCGTTTCGCTTCTGTTTACCGCGAATTTAAAGACATCAATACCTTTATGGATGAGCTGAAAAAGGTGCTGAAATAGGCTAAATATACAGCTGTTTATGCCGATATATAAGGCAGAAGAACTCTCATATGTGTATGGGAAAGAAAGGCAGGTGTGGACAGATGACGATTGACAGTGCTTATCAATACGGCAGTTATTATCAGAATTACAGATCCGAGATCAAACAGGTTTCTGTCGATGAAGTCAAGCAGCAGGACAAACAGCAGCTGCAGGCTGCGCAGGAAGACATCTCCACACTGCAGCAGGAATACAGACAGCAGGAGGACACAAGGAGCCGCAGCGCCGATCTGGAAAATATTTCGCTGACATTTTGTAAGAATGATACATATGACTACATCGGTAAGGATGCAAGCCTTGAAAATCTGGACATGATGAGTGCGATTTCCGATATGCAGAAGGATAAGGTTTTAGAGCAGTATCAGTATTTTGTAAAACCGAAGGATGTACTGCTTTCGGACGTCGATGGCACCGTGATCCAAAAATAAATGCAAATGTAAATAAAAGACACCTTTCAAGGGTGTCTTTTTTAGGGAGAAATTATGTTGCAATGTTTTTACCCGGATTCCTATCAGGATTCCGCCTATTCCATTGATTATGAAAAATTGCGGATGCAGGGCTATGAAGCGATCATATATGATATTGACAATACGCTTGTATGCCACGGCGCACCGGCAGATGAGAGAAGTATGGCACTGATCGAAAGGCTGAAAGGGCTCGGCTTTTCCATTATGCTCCTTTCCAACAACAAGGAGCCGCGTGTCAAGAGCTTTAACGATCAGGTGCACGTCAGCTATATTTATAAAGCAGGGAAACCAAATCCGAAAAATTATGAGGCTGCCATGGTCAGAATGGGCAGCAACCGCAAAAATACAGTCTTTATCGGTGATCAGATCTTTACGGATATCTGGGGCGCCAAGAAAGCCGGGATTTATTCCATTTTGGTAAAGCCGATCGATAAAAAGGAAGAAATACAGATCGTATTAAAACGATATCTGGAAAAACCGATCCTGTATTTTTATCAGAAGAAGGTACGAAAGGAAGAAAACGGATGCAGATAGACGGAAAAACTAAGACTTGTGGGCTGATCGGGGATCCGGTCGCCCATACATTATCGCCGGTGATCCATAATACACTGGCACAGACGCGCGGCGATGACCTTGTGTATGTACCGCTGCGGGTAGAAGCGGAACAAGTTGGGAAGGCAGTGGAAGGGGCGTATGCCCTGTCTCTTACGGGACTGAATGTGACCGTGCCGCATAAAAGTGCTGTCATTCCTTATCTGGTGGATATCGATCCGTTGGCGGAAAAGATCGGTGCAGTCAATACACTGGTCAGACAGGAGGGCGGCTTTAAGGGCTATAATACCGATATGCCGGGACTTCTGCGTGCCATGCGGTCAGAAGGGATCACAGTGAAGGAGCAGAGCGTTCTTCTGCTTGGCGCAGGCGGTGCAGCGAGAGCAGTGGCATTTCTCTGCATGAGCGAGGGTGCAAAGGAGATCCTTTTGTATAACAGAACCGTGGAGAAAGCAGAGCGCGTGGCAAAAGAAGCAGAGACTGCATTTGGCAGATGCTGTATCCGGGTGATCTCCAAAGAAGAGCTTTTGCAGCTTACCGGAAGCTATCTGGCGATCCAGTGTACAAGCGTCGGGCTGTATCCGAATGTGGATGATGTGATCGTGCAGGAGGATGCACTGTATGAGAAGATCCATACGGGTGTGGATCTTATTTACAGACCATATGAGACAATGTTCATGAAGAAGGTAAAAGCACATGGCGGGAAGACGATGAACGGTCTGAAAATGCTGTTATATCAGGGCATTATTGCCTATGAGCTGTGGAATAAATGTGAGGTATCGGAAGAAACCGCTGCCCACATTTTACAAAAGATGAAGGAAGAGATGGGAATCCATGAGTAATATTATTTTGATCGGCTATATGGGATGTGGAAAGAGTACGATCGGGAAAAAGCTATCCTATGCTGTCAGAAAGCCGTATGTGGATACGGACAAGCTGATCGAAACAAAGGAGAAAAAAACGATCAGTACGATCTTCAGTGAGCAGGGAGAGGAAGCATTCCGGGAAATGGAAACAGCATGCATCAAAAGCCTGTTTGCACAGAAACAGGAGCATGTGATCGCGGTCGGCGGCGGACTTCCGCTGCGCAGCCAAAACAGAGAGCTTTTAAAGAAGCTTGGAACCGTGATATATCTGCGGGCAAAGCCGGAGACGATTTACGAAAGACTGAAAACCGATACGACAAGACCGCTTCTGCAGTGCGCGGATCCAAAGGAGAAGATCAGCCGGATGCTTTTGCAGCGTGCACCGGTTTATGAAGAAGCAGCGGCTTATGTCGTGGATGTGGATGATAAGAGCTTTGAACAGATCATAAAAGAGATAAAGGAGAAAACAGATGAAACTATTAGTCATTAACGGACCGAATCTGAACTTTCTTGGTATCAGAGAACCGGAAGTATACGGAACGGAAACCTATGCAGATCTTGTATCCATGATCCGGGAAAAGGCAGAAGAAGTAAATTGTGAGATCGAGGTATTCCAGAGCAATCATGAAGGTGCGATCATAGACAGGATCCAGGCTGCGTACAGCGACGGTACACAGGGCATCGTGATCAATCCGGGCGCATTTACCCACTATAGCTATGCGATCCATGATGCACTGCAGTCGATCACAACGATGCCTAAGGTGGAAATCCACATTTCGGACATTACCAAAAGAGAGGGATTCCGGGCAGTATCTGTGACAAAACCGGCATGTGATGATCAGATTTACGGTAAGGGATTTGCAGGCTATCTGCTGGCAATAGACAGAGTCCTAGCGCTTGCGTAAAGATTTACACGAAGTTGTGTGAAGTTTTGCAAAAATATGCTTGCATTTTGAATTGGTAGTATGGTATAATCATTTTCGGCGGTTGAAACAGACCGCCGAAAAGAAACTACATATAGGGGAATAGTACAGCGGTAGTGCGGCGGTCTCCAAAACCGTTAACGGGGGTTCGATTCCCTCTTCCCCTGCTACATAGGACAACTACTTAAGATCCGTCTTAAGTAGTTGTTTTACTGTGCGGATGGAGCGATATCTATTGTCATTCCATGGAAAATACAGTAAAATAGAAGTCCGGGGGTTAGTAATAAAACAGAATGAATGGAGAGATGAATATGGCAAAAAAGTATGATGTAATTATTATCGGTGCAGGACCGGGTGGTATTTTCTGTGCCTATGAACTGATGGAAAAGAAACCGGATTTAAAGGTTTTGATGATAGAAAAAGGACGCAGTATTGAAAAAAGAACATGTCCGAAGCGTGTGACGAAGCAGTGTGTAGGCTGTAAGCCATGCTCTATTACAACAGGATTTGCGGGAGCAGGTGCTTTCTCAGACGGTAAGCTTTCCCTTTCTCCTGATGTAGGTGGTAATCTGCCTGAGATTTTAGGCTATGATGAGACAGTTAAGCTGATCCATGAATCAGATGATATTTATCTGAAATTCGGTGCTGATAAAAATGTATATGGTCTTGACAAGGAAAAGGAAATCCGTGAGATCCGCCGGAAAGCGATCAATGCCAATCTGAAACTGGTAGAATGTCCGATCCGACATCTGGGAACGGAAGAAGGCTATAAGATCTACGGTAAGCTGCAGAAGCATTTAGAGGAATGTGGTGTAGAGCTGTTATTCAATACAATGGTGGAAAAGATCATTGTGGAAGATGGCAGAGCTGTCGGCGTGACAACAGATAAGGGAGAGACTTATCAGGCAGACGAGATCGTATCTGCAGTCGGCAGAGAAGGTGCTGACTGGTTTAAGGATAAATGTGAAGAGGTCGGTATTGAGACAACACCGGGTACGGTTGATATCGGTGTCCGCGTTGAGGTGCGTGATGAGGTTATGCAGTTCTTAAACGAGAACCTGTATGAGGCAAAACTGATCTATCATACACCTACTTTTGATGATAAGGTTCGTACGTTCTGTACCAATCCTTCCGGCGAAGTTGCAACAGAATACTATGAAAACGGACTTGCCGTTGTAAACGGTCATGCTTATAAGTCAAAAGAATATAAGACAAACAATACAAACTTTGCGATCCTGGTATCCAAGAATTTTACAAAGCCGTTTAAGACACCGATCGAATACGGTAAGCATATCGCGCAGCTTTCCAATATGCTGTGCGGCGGTAAGATTTTAGTACAGACCTTCGGTGACTTCAGACGTGGCAGAAGAACAACGGAAGAACGTCTCTGCAGGCGTAATGTAATGCCTACTTTAAAGGATGCGGTTCCGGGCGATCTTTCTCTTGTATTCCCTCATCGTATCATGGTGGATATCGAGGAAATGATCCTGGCACTGGATAAGGTAACACCGGGTATTGCAGCAGATGAAACACTGCTGTACGGCGTAGAAGTAAAATTCTACTCCAACAAGGTAGTTGTCAATAAAGATTTTGAAACAAGTGTGGCAGGACTTCGTGCCATCGGAGACGGCGCAGGTGTAACACGTGGTCTGCAGCAGGCTTCCGCAAACGGTATCAGCGTGGCAAGAAGCATTCTGCGCAAGATGGATGAAAATTAATATGCAAAAAAGCAATCAATGGAGAAAACTGTGGATTTTACTTGTAATGGCGGTTATGTTTTTGCTGACTGCCTGTGGGAAGCAGGAAGACGCCAAGACAAAGATCGTACTGACAACGGGCTTTTCCGAAAATGAAGTTTTTAAGATCGGAAGCAGCAGCTGTGACCGGTCAGAGATCATGGTATATCTGACGAATATGCAGAATCAGTATGAGGCAGTATACGGCGATCAGATCTGGAGCCGCAGCATAAACGGTGAGACGCTGGAGGATAAGGTCAAAAATGTGGTGCTGGCGCGTCTGGCGCAGATCAAGACGATGAACCTTTTAGCAGAGAGCAGGCAGGTAACGCTTTCCGAGGAAGAAGAGGCGGCGGTACTCTCCGCGGCAGAGACATATTTCTCTTCCCTGAATGATACAGAAGTGGAAAAGCTGGGGCTGACTGAGAAAAAAACACAGGATATGTACCGGGAGTATGCACTTGCCAATAAGATCTATGACCTGATCATTCAGGATACCAATCCGGAGATCAGTGATGATGAAGCAAGGACTGTGACGCTGGAGCAGATCATGATCAAGACCTATTCGCAGGATGGCGACGGCAACAGAACGCCTTACACGGATGCAAGTAAGGAAATGGCAAAGCAGCGTGCGGAAAATATACTGCGTAAGCTGCAGAGCGGAGAAGATTTTGATACACTGGCGCAGACCTATAACGAAGAAAGCGCGATCACGGTTTCTTTTGGAAAAGGCGAAAAGCCCAAGGCACTCGAAGATGCAGCATTTGATCTGGGCAACGGAGAAATCAGTTCCCTGATCGAAACGGATGACGGATATTATATCCTGAAATGCATCTCGACGCTTGACAGAGAGCAGACAGATGCCAATAAGCAGAAGATCATGGAAAAGAGGAAGGAAGAAGCTTTTTCACAGATCTATGATGAATTTTTGCAGACACAGATCCGGAATCTGAATGAAAAGCTTTGGAAAGAGATTTCCTTTATCCATGATGAGGCAGTGACGACAAAGACATTTTTTGATGTTTATAATGAAAAACTGGGCAGTTTATAAAAGTTTTAGAAATGCGCAAATGCCTGTAAATTCAATAGTACAGCAGATTATTAGCACTCATTTTAAATGAGTGCTAATTTTTTCTTGACTTTTAAATGTGGGAGGACTACACTGGATAACAGGGAAAACTGAAGTAAGAAAGGAATGTGATAGTTATGGCACAGACACATGGTTCACTGTCTATCAACAGTGATAATATTTTTCCTATTATTAAGAAATGGCTTTATTCCGATCATGATATTTTTTATCGTGAACTTATCTCAAACGGTTGTGATGCGATCACAAAACTGAAAAAGCTGGAAATGATGGGAGAGTACGAGCTTCCGGAAGGATATAAGGACCAGATCAAGGTTGTACTCGATCCAAAGGAAAAAACGATCCAGATCATTGATAACGGTCTTGGTATGACAGAGGAAGAGGTAGATGAATACATCAACCAGATCGCTTTTTCCGGCGCGACAGATTTCATAGAAAAGTATAAGGACAAGACAAATGAGGATCAGATCATCGGTCACTTCGGACTTGGTTTCTATTCCGCATTTATGGTATCCGATAAGGTAACGATCGATACACTGTCTTATAAGAAAGATGCAAAGCCGGTTCACTGGGAATGTGACGGTGGCAGCGAATTCGATATGGAAGATGGCGACTGGGATCAGGTCGGTACAAAGATCACACTGTATCTGAATGAGGACTGTCTGGAATTCTGTAATGAATACAAGGCAAAAGAAGTCATAAAGAAATATTGTTCCTTTATGCCAACAGAAATTTATGTCAGCAAGGCAGAAGAAACAGAAGTACAGATCATCAAACCGGAAGAAAAGCTGGACAGCGATGAGGTTGTAGAAGAATTTGAAGATGAAGTAAAGACACCGGCAAAGGACGGTGAGCCTGAAAAGACAGAAAAGGTCAAAAAGCTCCGTATCAGGAAACGTCCGGAACTGATGAATGATACACATCCGCTTTGGACAAAGCATCCAAATGAATGCACAAAGGAAGAGTACATTGATTTCTACCGGAAGGTATTTATGGATTATAAGGAGCCGCTGTTCTGGATCCATCTGAACATGGATTATCCGTTTAACCTGAAAGGTATTTTATACTTCCCGAAGATCAATATGGAATATGAATCCATCGAGGGAACGATCAAGCTGTATAACAATCAGGTATTTATCGCAGACAATATCAAGGAAGTCATTCCGGAATTTTTGATGCTCTTAAAGGGTGTGATCGACTGCCCGGATCTGCCGCTGAACGTATCCCGTTCCGCACTGCAGAATGACGGATTTGTCAAGAAGATCTCAGAGTACATTGCCAAGAAGGTGGCAGACAAGCTTTCCGGTATGTGCAAGACCGATAAAGAAGAGTACGAGAAATACTGGGACGATATCAGTCCATTCATTAAATTCGGCTGCTTGAAGGATGATAAGTTCTGCGAAAAGATGAACGATTATATTCTGTTCAAGAATCTGGACGGCAATTATGAGACATTACCGGAATGCTTAGAGACAAAGCCGATCGACGGTGAAGAAGAACAGGCAACGGATGAGAATGGCAATCAGGTAGAAGCTGAAGTCGTAGATGCAGATGCTGAAAAAGCAGAGGATGAAGAACCAAAGGAGAAGATCATCTACTATGTAACGGATGAACAGCAGCAGAGCCAGTACATCAATATGTTCAAACAGGCAAAGATGGATGCGGTTATTTTGACACACAGCATTGATCAGCCATTTGTATCACAGCTGGAAAGCAAGAATCCGAATGTGAAATTCAAGAGAATCGATGCAGACCTGACAGATTCCTTCAAGGCTAAAACTTCCAAGAAAGCACAGAAGGAGCTGGATGATGTTGCAGAAGAGATCGGAAAGGCAATGAAGAAGGCTCTCAAGAGAGAAAACCTGACAGTCAAGCTGGATAAGCTGAAAAACAAGAAGGTTGCTTCCATGCTTACCATTTCCGAAGAAACCAGACGTATGCAGGATATGATGAAGATGTACGGCGGTGGCATGATGCCCGGATTTGGATCCGAGGATGGCGCAACACTTGTCCTGAATGCAAATCATCCGCTGGTACAGTATATCATGGAGCATAAGGATGGCGAGAATGTCATGCTGATGTGCGAACAGCTTTACGATCTGGCAGTGCTGCAGAATGCACCGCTTTCACCGGAAGCTATGACGAAGTTCATTGCACGTTCCAATGATATTATGCTGCTGCTGACGAAAGAGCAGTAAGAGGTATTATAAAAAGAATATAGATATATATAGATAAAAACAGGAAACGCCTATAATCGCAATCACGTTTGACTACCCTGCGATTTATCTGGGTCACATTTTCCCGGGCTCCCGTCACTGGAACCACCGAGCATGTAAAATCGGTTTCACCGATGCTCGGTGGCTGCATAATGGATTTGACAAGCAAATCCATTACATTTCATCAAAACATTGTGATCGCTCGCTCCGGGAAAGTGACCGATAAATCTCGGTCGTCTACACTATCGATTGCTTATTATAGGTGTTTCCTGTTTTTTGATAGAAATTTATAAAAATCCTTTTTATTGGACATATAGTGTGCGCATAATAGGGGTGTGAGAACCCTGAGAGATAACGAGAACTGGTTTTTAAGGAGGCTGATTTGTATGAGAAAGAATTCATTTGGACAGGGACTGGCAATATTATTTGTAGTAGCAGGTATTCTGTATGTGATCGGTTCAATAGGAGCGGCAAGAGAACCTAAATGCATTGAGGCAGGATGCGATAATAAACAGGCAAGCGGAAGTTGTTATTGTTATTTGCATAAACCATATACGGGAAGTAGCAGTGGTACATCCACGTCAAGCAGCAGTTCATCATATAGCGTTAAATCATCATCAGGCAGTACTTCTCAGAGCAATACAAGCAGTTCCGGTTCAAGCAGCAGTAGCGACAACAGCAAATCGTATACAACCGATAAATCATCATATAGCAGTGATACCAAGAAAGGTACAACGACAAAGAAGAGTACATATGATTCTTATGATGATGGCTATGATGATATCTATATGGATGACGATTATGACTATGACAGATATGACAGAGACAGCGATTATGCAGATGGTGTAGATGATGCAATGGATGAATTTGATGAGGATTGGTAAGTATGGCAGGCAAATAGTGAAAAAACTTGAAGAGGGGATGACAGAGTGTCCGAATTGTGGCTGCCCGGTCGATGATAC